>Ga0209415_10003555_pt1 | contig 28985 bp, 25 predicted proteins | sample PeaSoiSIISIP2007_FD_187696 | JGI IMG/M metagenome (GOLD analysis project Ga0209415, IMG submission 187696) | Peat soil microbial communities from Weissenstadt, Germany - SII-SIP-2007 (SPAdes) (version 2) | ecosystem: Environmental > Terrestrial > Soil > Wetlands > Peat | place: Germany...
AGTGGGTAGCACCATGCCGATCCCGTGCCGGAAGATGCGAGCGTAGACGCGAGTGCAAAACACCGCGGTGCGAAGACCGAAGTCCGTGAGCCGGTACCGATGGGTTTTCGGAATGCGCCGGATCAATCCGTGGAGCCGCAAGCGCCTGAGGTGATAGCTTATGCGGCCCTGGGTAAGGTGCTCCTCTGGCTGGCCCAAAAGTTGCGCCAGATACGTGCGCAGTTGGCGATTGGAAAAACCGGCGGACAACAGATCGTACATCAGCACACCGTTCCAGAGCGCTTGCACTGTGGGATCGGCCAAACGCAGCGCCGAAACCCGTTGGCCCTCCACCATCCGGGGCCGCTGGAGTTGTGGCAGGGTTTCTTCGGCCAGAATCGCATCCTGCGGGATGGTCTGGACTTGGAGCACGCGCCGGTTGGCTTGAAACCCGATCTTGCGGAGTGCGGGCAGGTTGTGAAGACTCTTGCCGATATAGAAGCCGCGCGCGTTGTTTTATGTAACGGAACGGCGAGGCGCGCGAGTCGTATAATCGTCGGCATGCTGTCGGAGATTTTCCACTGGTTCGTCAGTCTGACGGAAGTCCTGGCAGTAATCGCGACCATCCTCCTCGCCGGGCTGGTCCTCGCGCTGGGAGCTTTTCGGGTTCTCGCCCGGATCGCAGCGGCGCTGGCGGGCCTGGATCCAGATTCCGGAGCCATCGAGGATGAAACGGGCGACTACTTCGTGGGCGACGGCTTCGCCGACGAACGGGATGATTCGAGCCGCGAAAAACCAGTTGTCCGCGAGCACTGAAAAACGTGGGACAGGCGGCTCGGTCCACGCGCCACCGGCGTTAGCATGTTGTTTGACGTTCTAGTGTAGTGCGTCGGAAGTTCGTTGAGTTATTTCTGCTCCGCCAAGTTGCCGGCAAAACGCGGGTCATCCCGAGCGAAATCGAGGGATCTGCTTTTAAATATTGTTAACGTGCGAACAAAAAGTAGATTCCTCTCCCGCACTGCGGGATCGGAATGACCGGGGCAGGTGTGGTACTCCCAATCCTGAGAACTTATCGCACGAACCATTGGGCCAATAGATACACGAAGGGCGCGGGGTACCCGACCTGTGTCGCGGCCCGCGCCCTCCCGAGAGATGAGACTCGAGGAGTTCTTAGGCCGCGCTGACCAGCAGTTCGTCGAGGCTTTCGGTTCCTTCCGCCTGATTGCGGTCGGCGATTTCCTGGCACTGGATGCAGAAAGGGGTCCACGGCACTGCCGCGACGCGTTTGGGGCTGATATCCTCTTCGCAATGCAGGCACACTCCAAACGTCCCTTCGTCGAAGCGGCGAAGCGCCGCGCGAACATTCCGAAGCAGGTTCGATTCGCGGTCCAGATTGCGGATGGCCAACTCGCGCTCGGCGGCGTGTTGCACCTCGTCCAAGGCATCGGGGCTCTTTTCGATCGCGATTCCCTCGCGGTTCCGCACAAATTGTTCCAACTCCGCCTGCTTGGCCTCCAGAATATGCTTGAATTTGTTCAGTTCACTCTTTGTCATGGCTAACGTCTCCTGTCTCTTCTCTCTTTTTTTTATTTCTTCAATCTTTTGCGTCTCAGTCCCGATCTCTTACCCCGCGGCTCCATGAAAAATTAGACGCGAGTCTCTCCAAAAAGGTTCAAACTTCAAGACCGCCGGTTTCGCCGACCCGAGGGGAGGTGTTTTCTTGCGGATACCGACCCTTCGGTTCAAGTGCTCCGATGAAAACTTTCTTAGCGTACCACATGCTGCCCCTTCCTGCAAGCAATTCGAGTGCCAATCGGTTCCCCGCATTGTCGCGCTTCCAAACCTTCTCCCTCTCGCAGGGCCGAATGCTTTTTCTAATCGGACGCTCTCCCTGGAATCATTACGCTCTGCCCCGTTTTACGGATTCCCGGGACCGGCCAATGAGAGCCCAGCCTTTCCAGGGTGCGACGCCCCGATCGCTCGTGAGCTTCAGCATTGCTGCCGTATACTGTTTCTGAGGCCGGTAAAAATTCTCACACCCGTTTCCCAACCGTGAAGGATCTTAGCACACGCTTCGTTGCTATGAGTGCCTGTGCTCTGTTTGTCGGGCTGGGACTGTCGTTTATTCCCCACGTAGGCATACAGAACGACGAAGCCATTTTCGCTGGGCCACTCTACCAGCCTGTTTTCAATGAGTTCCGGATTCGGATCTTCCATCACAATATAGCGTTGATGATCATGTCCTACCTGGGGACGCTCAAGACGCTGCTGTATTGGCCGATTTTCAAGATCTTTCGTCCGAATGCCTACTCGCTGCGGCTGCCCACCGTCCTGGCAGGAGCGCTAACCATTTGGATTTTGTACCAGTTAACGCTGAAGATCGCTGGGGTCCGGGCGGCCGTCATCGCTGTCTGCCTGCTTGCGACCGATCCAGTTTTCCTTCTTACTAACACCTTCGACTGGGGACCAGTTGCGCTCGATCATCTTCTGCTTGTGACCGCCTGCTTCTTTCTGGTCCGTTTTGGGCAGTTCCATTTTGGGCAGGTTCGTGAGGCGACGGGCGTGACGACCCACGGCCGGCGCGATCTCGCGCTGGGGTTCTTCGCCTTGGGGCTCGCCATGTGGAACAAGGCAATTTTCGTATGGGCGCTCTCCGGGCTCGTGGTGGCCACCGTGGCCGTGTGCTGGCCCGAGGTCCGCCGCGCTCTGACGCGAAGGAACCTTGCCGTCGCGTCAGCGGCGTTCCTGGTGGGCGCCATGCCACTTGTAATTTACAACCTACATCGAAGAAACGCTACCTTCGGGTCCAATGCGCACTTTGAAACGCCAGCGCACTTGAACCAGAAGGTCATGCAAATACGGATGGCTCTCGATGGTTCTCCCCTGTTCGGGTTTATTGTGTCGGACGATTCCACGCATCCGAAGGCCCCAAGTTCCAACCAGGAGCGCGCCTCCTCCTGGGTTCACGACCGTCTTGGCGATCGTCGCCAGAACGGGATGGTATATGCGCTGGGCGTTCTGGTGCTCGCGGTTCCTTTGTGGTGGCCGGTTCGCGCCGCGCGATTCTCGCTCGTGTTCATGGCGGTCGCCTGGACGGCGATGGCTGTCACCCGGGATGCCGGGACGGGGACTCACCACGCCGTGCTGATTTGGCCCTTTCCCCAGATCTTCGTGGCTGCGACCTTGGGATCGCTGCGCTGGCGGCCCCTGGCGATGGCGGCGGCGATGGTCCTGGTGGCAATGAACCTGTTGGTGATCAACCAATATTTCCTGCAATTGGGGCGAAATGGAGCGGCCGCCAATTTCACCGATGCCCTGACTCCACTGTCCGACGCGCTTCGCGGCACAGCCGGCAGGACCATCTACACCACCGATTGGGGTATCTTTGACACGCTGGTGCTCTTGAATCAAGGACACTTGCGCCTGCGCACCGCCAATGAGCCGTTCATGACCGACTCTCCCACCGAATCTGAGATGGACATGAGGCAGGAGTTGTTTTCGGAGTCCGAGGCGCTTTTTGTGGACCACGTCCAGGAACGGGAGGAGTGGGTAGGCGTTCGGGACCGGGTCGAGCGCGCCGCCCACGCCTCCGGGTTCCGGAAGGACGTGATCCAGGTGATCTCCGACTCAAACGGACGGCCCGTCTTTGAGATCTTCCGCTTCCGGCCGCTCTGACGCCGGGTGTGCCATTGTGTCTCAACCGCGTGTCGAAGATCCACAAATCCAGGTCGTCCGCCAGCACTAAGTGCCGTTAAGTCAATCATCTAACTTGGGTAGGCAACGTGCAATCCAAAGGTCGGCTCGAACCATGCGAATGTGGTCCATTGCGCTCACGCCTTTGAGGAACTCGCGCAAAACGGAGTGCGGCGCGAAACAGTTCCTGAACTACTTAGCGGTGCGCGCCGCACCCTTTGCGCTTTTGAGCAATTCGCCCGTACAACGGAGCCTCGCTCGGGGGAGACGCCTAGGGTTCCTGCTCCTTTGGAGGGCCTCGCTGGCCCTGTGCGGGCTAGCTTGGATGTGGATGCCGCTGAGGGCCACTACGCTCGAAAAACTGAGCCTGGACGAGATGGCCCGGCAGTCGACCCTGATCGTTCGCGCCAAGGTGGTGGGCTCATCCGGGGTACTGCGCGGGCAAGATATCTACACTTTCTATCAGTTACAGGTGCTTGAAGGCTGGAAGGCGGCGGGAGTTCACGAACTTCAGGTCGCAGTGCCGGGCGGCGTCGCAAGCGGCCTGCGGCAGAGCATCGCGGGCGCGCCTTCACTCCATGTCGGGGCGGAATATGTGATGTTTCTGTGGACCAGCCGATCGGGTCTGACGCAAGTGATCGGCCTGTCGCAAGGCCTGTTTGATGTGAAGGAGAACTCCGCCGGAGATGCGGTAGTGGCGCGGCCGGCCACCGACGAACGGATGCTCGATAAGAGCGGGCGCGTGGTGCGGGACGAAGCGATCTTCATGCCGCTGGCGGATCTGCGGGCTGAACTTAAGCGGGTTCTTTCGGCGGGTAAATAGCCGGGTAATAAGTCAGGATGCCGAGCAATCTTATCTACTTCGGGAAGCGAACGTTGCTGCTGGCGGCAAGCCTTGCGGCGATGTCGTCGCTCGCTTCCGGATATTACTACTGGGCTTACTTTCCGGCCCGCAACGGGCCGTTCGTGCCGGTCCCGGCGCGGTTCGATCTGACCGCTTTGCCGAATAACACCGTCAGCTTCTTCATTTCCGATCAGAATCCAGCGCCGCTGATGCCTGGAGACAGTCTTACGGCGATTGATAGCGAGATACAGCAGGCGGCTAGCGTATGGAATAACGTGGGCAGTTCGGCCATCCGCCTGCGGTTCGGCGGCATCTCGACGGTCGGAACTCCGCAGTCGACGCCCGGTATTGACATCGTTTTCGACGATGACATGCCGCCGGGCATTATCGCGCAGACCAAGCCGACCACGGTAAGCGATCTGAGCTTCCTCACGAAGGGCGCTTCGTTCGTGCCGATCCTGAGATCTCGTTTGCAGCTACGCCACAATCTGACCACTCCTTACCAGCAAGCGAGCTATACCGACGGTTTCTTTCTGACCCTGGTCCACGAGTTCGGGCATACGCTGGGGTTGCAACATACCCTGACTTCCGGCGTCATGTCGACGGCGATCACGCGTGCCACAACCAAGGCTGCTCCTCTCTCGCCGGATGACATCGCGGGCATCTCGACGCTCTATCCGAAAGGAACGTTTCTTGCTGGCACGGGCAGCATCCTGGGACAAGTAACGCTCGCGGGGGCGGCCGGGGTGAATGTGGCGAGCGGCGTGAATCTGGCGAGCGTGGTGGCGCTTTCGTCGAGCGGCGTTGCCATCAGCGGCATGACCAATCCTGACGGCACCTATCTTATCAACGCGATTCCGCCCGGACAGTATTACGTCTATGTGCACCCAGTGCCGCCGGCTCAGCAGGGAGAAGCGACGCCCGCCAATATCGTATTCCCTGTCGATCCGACGTCCCAACCGTTCCCCGCCAACACGGGTTTCACCACGCAGTTCTTTCCGGGTACCCAGGATTGGACCCAGGCTACCCAGATCACAGTGACCGCGGGGAACTCCGTGGCACTAGTAAATTTCACCGTTCAACCTCGACCCGGGCCGGCCGTGTACGACATGGAGACGTACGCCTATCAGGGATCGAACGGCTCGGTTCCCGCGGCGGCGCCGCGCCTACAGTCGGGCACGCGGGAAGACCTCGCTTTTTTCGCCGATGGCGCCGCGGTGAATAACAGTATTGCGCCGGGGCTGAATGTCAGCGTCATCGGAGGAACGGCGCAAATCGAGGCTGGAACCCTTACCTATTGGACCCAGGGATTCCTTTACATGGTGGTGGATGCGAACCAGGTCTCAGCGCCGGCGCCCACGGCGCTGGCGGTGAACCTGAACAACGATTTGTACGTTCTTCCCGCCGCATTCACGGTGGTCCCGTCGGCTCCGCCCGCCATCTCCTCCGTCGCGGAGAACACCAGCGCTAGGGCAGGGAGCCCCCTCACGGCCACGGTAGCCGGTGCGAATCTGAGCGCGAGCACGCAGATCCTTTTCGATGGCGCTCCGGCGAATATCCTTCAGGTGAATGCGGATGGCTCGCTGGTGGTATCGGAACCGGCGGCTCCGGCAGGATACCAGGCTACTGTCGAAGCTCTCAATCCGGACGGCCAAACGTCGTCACAGGCGCTGGGCTCGGCTATGCCCGCCACCCTCACTTATGACGCGGCGAATACACCCTGGATGAGTGTCACTCCGGCGGTGCTGGGCGCGGGCACCCATGCGATGGTGACGATCAACGGCTTCAACACGAATTTCGCGAGCGGTAAGACGGTGGCCGGATTTGGGTCGAGCGACGTCGTGGTGCGCCAGGCGTGGGTGGTCAATCCCGGTGAACTGCTGTTGGATATCTCGATAAGCCCGGCGGCGCAGCTCAACCTGGCCACGGTCACGGTGTCTACCGATTTGCAGACCATCACTCTTCCCGGCGGGTTTCAAGTGACTGCCGCCAATCCCCAGCAAGTCAGTTTACTCACTCCGATTCTGAATCAAGCCACCGGTCTCGCGGGGACGCCGGTCGGCGGCACGGTGACCATCAGCACGTCCGGCCTTCCACCGGGCGCGGCTCAGAATTTGAGTGGATGGACTCTATCCATTGGCGGCCAAAACGTGAGGTTCTCGGTGAGCGCAAACGGTCAGATCACGACCACGGTTCCCGCTTTGTCCCTTGGTCCGGCCGTGGTGCAGCTAAGCTCGCCGAGCGGTGGAAACATTCCCCCGGTGGTCCTCCAAGTGGACCCTCCGCCGCCGTCGATCGTGGCCCTCATCAGTTCCCCGGGCGCAGCAATAGACGCGAACCATCCCGCGCATCCGGGCGACACCATACAATTGATCGTGACGGGCCTGACCACTGATCCTAGTGCGCCGCCGACCGCCTCGAGCGTCCAGATTACGGTGGGTGGGGTGGATTGTCCGGTGACTTCGGTCGGAGCGTCGACGCAGTCGGGAGGCACGCTGGTACAGTTTGTTCTGCCCATGAACGTTCCAGTAACCGCACCCGGAACTTCGCCTGCATTGCTTCCCGCCGTGGTTGTTAGTCAGGGAACGCTGGTCTCGGCGGGCGCCCCGCTCGTGATCCAGGTTCCGGCCTCGTAGCCCGCTAAGGGTGCGGCGCGCACCGCGAAGGAGTTCAGGACCTGTTTCGCGCCGCACTCCGTTCTGCACGAGTTCCCCGGTAGAGCATATCGGAGATAACGCAGGCCTTTCCGCTTCGATCAACCTCTTGAGAATGCTGTTACTTGCGGTTTGAAGCCGGACCATGCCAAATCAAGAATTGGCCTAGAGGTTCCCTTGGACGGGCCGATGAGGTGGGAGAAAGGCGTGTGTCATGCCATTGGACGTGTTGATTGTCGACGACTCCGCGGCAATCCGTAAGATCTTGCATCGAGTGCTGGTTCAGGCGGACGTGCCGCTCGGAAACGTGCACGAAGCAAGCGACGGGAATGAGGCGCTCGAGAGATTGAAGGTGGATAAGGTCGGCTTGATTCTTTCCGATATCAACATGCCCAATATGGACGGGATCGAATTCCTGAGCCGGCTGAAGGCCAACGACGCCTTCAAGCTGGTCCCCATTCTGATGGTGACCACCGAGGGGAGCCAGGCAAAAGTGATGCAGGCCCTCGCGCTCGGGGCGGCCGGTTATGTGAAGAAGCCTTTCACCGCCGAACAAATCAAGGAAAAGTTGACGGGACTCATATGACGGACAATGTGCAACAAGAAGACATCGTTACGGCGGTGGGCACGGCGGCCCAGGCCGTGTTCTCCACCATGCTGAATCTCCCGCTCGAACTCGGCGCCGCCCATCACGACGCGACCGAACCGGACAGTTTCGACGGCGTGGTGGCGCTGGTGGGAGTCGCGGGCTCATGGACCGGCGGCGGACGGATCTCCTGTTCCCCCCGCTTCGCGTGCCGGCTCGCCGAATCGCTGCTGATGAGCCCCTATGAATCGGTGAACGAAGACGTCCTGGACGCTGTGGCCGAAGTGGCCAACATGATTATCGGAAATGTGAAAACGTTCTTTGAAGAGCGCCTGGGACCGCTTGGGCTGAGCGTACCCACGGTGATCTTCGGACGCAATTACAGAACCAGGTCCTCCGGGGTTCAGAAATGGACGGTGGTCCCCTTCCGATGTGGCGACGAGGCCATGGAGGTACGATTCTGTCTGATGCCGGCCCGCAATCACACGGCGCCAGCCTCGCACGCGGACCTGGTCCAGACGCTTTAGCCCCTCTTGGATTTGGCCTAGACCGGTTTCACCCGGCAAGCAACAACGCCTCAAAGGTGTCATGGACGCGAAGAGGTCACCGTATCCCTGAATCCGGTCTAGCCCGCAAAGGGTGCGGCGGCACCCGCATCACAAGCTAAGTAACACTGCCGCCGCGCTCCGTTTTGCGGGCTGTTACTGAGGAGTCCGAGGTGTCGCCTATTGACGCGCCTCGGCGTGATGGCGGACGTCGATCCCCTTCACCAGAAACAGCACATCCTCCGCGATGTTGGTCGAGTGATCGGCGAGCCGCTCCAGGTTACGCGTAACCGCCAGAAGATCGAGCGCGGGTTTGATATTCTGCGGGTCCCGTTCCATAAAGCTGACCAGCTCGTGGTAACAGGCCGTTCGGAGGCTATCGACCGCGTCGTCCGAGGCCAGAACGCTGCGAGCCAGATCCGAATCGCGCATCACGAAGGCGTCGAGAGCCTTCCGCACCATCGATTGCACGAGGCCAGCAATGTGAGGGATGTCGATCATCGGCTTGATCACCGGCTCCTCCATCAAGGACATCGCCCGCTCCGCGATGCTGACCGACAGGTCGCCCATCCGCTCGAGATCCGTGTTGATTTTGAGCGCCGCCACGATCAATCGCAGATCGGCCGCCATGGGCTGTTGCAGGGCCAGCAGGTTGATGGCGAACTCGTCGATTTCGAGTTCGATCGTATTGATGCGAGCCTCGTTCTTGAAGACTTCCTGAGCCGCGCCGCGGTCCTTCTGCGTCACGGCGAGAATGCTTCGCTGAATCGCCGCCTCGACCAGCGAACTCATTTCGAGCAGCTTGGTCTTCAGTTGTTCCAGTTCTTCTACAAAATGGCGCAATGGTATGTTCTCCTCGGAATCAACCGAATCGGCCCGTGACGTAGTCTTCGGTCTCTTTCTTTGCCGGGTTCTTGAAGATGACCGTGGTGCTGTCGAATTCCACCAGTTTCCCGAGCAGGAAGAATCCCGTGAAGTCGGCGACACGCGCCGCCTGCTGCATGTTATGCGTCACGATCACGATGGTGCAACTGTCCTTCAGTTGAAAGATCAGGTCCTCAATCTTGGCCGTGGCGATCGGATCGAGCGCCGAACAGGGCTCGTCGAGGAGCAGCACCTCGGGATCCACCGCGAGCGCGCGCGCGATGCACAGCCGCTGCTGCTGGCCACCCGACAGGCTGTACGCCGATTCATGGAGTTTGTCCTTCACTTCATCCCACAATGCCGCGCGCCGCAGGCTCTGTTCCACTCGATCGCGGAGCGACGCCCGGCTGACGAAACCATTGATGCGGGGACCATAGGCGACATTCTCGAAAATCGACTTGGGAAAAGGATTCGACCGCTGGAACACCATCCCCACCCGCCGCCGTACCTCGGAAACCTCGAGCCGGAAAATATTTTCGCCGTCCAATAGGATTTCCCCCTCCACCCGGCTGTGCCGAACCGTTTCGTTCATGCGGTTCAGAGTACGGAGAAAGGTCGACTTCCCGCAGCCGGAGGGCCCGATGAAAGCGGTCACGCGATTGGCGTACACCTTCATCGAGATGGAATGCAAGGCCTGAAAACTGCCGTAGAAGAAATTCAAGTCCGTGGCACCGAGCTTGGAAGCGGCGTCGGCGTTCGGTTTGCTTTCTTCCGCCATTGGCATATCGAGATTCGAGAGTCCCATATTCACTTTGGTATCCGGAGACGGTGGTTGACTGGGAGCCTGCATGGGGTTCATCGGGGAGCGGGTCCTCTCTTAGACAAAATCAGGCGGGCGACGATGTTCACCGCGAGCACGAGGGTGAGCAGTATGAAGCCGGCGGACCATGCCTGCTGGTGCCAGTCGTCATAAGGAGCGATCGCGTAGGTAAAAATCATCACTGGCAACGCCGCGGTGGGCTGCTCGATTCCCGGGCTCCAGAATCGATTACTGAAACTGGTGAACAGAAGAGGCGCGGTCTCGCCCGCGACACGCGCAAGATTCAACATGATGCCGGTCAGAATGCCGTGTTTCGCGGCAGGGATCACCACGGTGAGAATGGACTTGGCCTTGGAGGCCCCCAGCGCCATCGAGCCTTCGCGCAGATTGGTCGGAACCGCTCGCAGAAACTCTTCCGAGCTCCGGATCGCGATCGGGATCATCATGACGCCCAGCGCCAAGCCGCCGGCCAGGGTCGAGAAATGCTTCTGCGGCAGAACGATCAAAGTATAGGCAAAAATTCCAATCACAATCGACGGTACGCCATTCAGCAGATCGGTGGTGTATCGCACAAAGAACCCAAACGTGCTTCCACTGAATTCAGCCAGGTAGACGCCGCCCAGAAACCCAATAGGAATACCCACTACCATCGCGATTCCTAGAAGCTTGGCGCTCCCCACGATCGCATTGGCCATGCCGCCGCCGGTCTCGCCCACGGGCGTCGGCAGCTTGGTGAAGAAGTTCCAGTCGAGGCTCCGGGCCCCGTGCACGAACAGGTACCCGAGAATATAGACCAGTGTGCCGGCGGCTAGGAAGGTACACAGACCCGTCAGCCCCAGCATTACTACGTTGACGGTCTTGCGCCGGATTAGATTAAGTGACATCTAGCCCGATCCCTTTTGCGTCGTCGAGAGCACCAGCACCCGCGCCGCGCCGTTGATCACGATGGTCAGCGCGAAGAGCACCAGGCCGAGCTCGATGAGGGCCCCGAGGTAAAGATCCCCAGTGGCCTCCGTAAATTCGTTGGCGATCACCGCCGCGATGGAGTAACCGGGCGCAAACAACGACCCGTGGATCTTGGGTTCGTTGCCGACCACCATGGTCACGGCCATGGTCTCGCCCAGCGATCGCGCCAGGGCCAGAAAAATCGATCCCATGATTCCTTTTCTGGCATAGGGAACCACGGCATCCCAGGTGGATTCCCAGCGAGTGGCTCCCAGCGCTAAAGCCGCTTCCCGTTGGTCGCTGGGGACCGCAAGAATCACTTCCCGCGAAATCGAAATGATGAACGGGACGATCATCACTGAGAGAACGACGCCGGCCGCAAGCAGACTCACGCCATAAAAGGGTCCCTGGAACAAAGGCGTCCAGCCCAACACGGCTCTCAAACCCGGTTCGATCTTACTCAGGATCGGCACCATGATGAAGATGCCGAGCAAGCCGAAGATCACGCTCGGTACGGCAGCCAACAGCTCGATGAGAAACGTCAACGCATCCGAGATCCGGGGAGGCGCCAGCTCCGCCAAAAAGATCGCCGCCCCCACACCCAAAGGGATTCCGATGATCAGGGCTAGGGCCGAGGTCACCACGGTTCCGTAAATAAAGGGCGCGGCGCCAAATTGTCCAGCGACCGGGTCCCAGACCGAAGTGTACAGAAACGACCACCCGAACTTGTGCCGCGGGATGGCCGAGTTCGTGTACAACTCAAAGACCAGAAGACCGGTGATCAGGAGGACGCTCACAGCGGAACAGAAAGTAATGGCGTAGGCGATCTCGTCACCGCTGCGCAGACGCCGTAGCCAAGAAGAAGGCGCCCGTCCGACGGGACGGGCGCTGGTTACGGTAGTCGAGGACGCCGCCATTGGTTGAGTCCGTTACTGAATCTTCGCGATTGCCTTTTGCTCTTTCGCGATCACAGCCTTGGGCAGTTGCGCATAAGAGAGAGCTTCCGTCTCGGTCTGGCCCGTGACCAGCATCCAAGCAACGAAGTCTTTGATCGCCTTCTTCTTTGCCGGATCCTGGATCTTTTCGGGAACCAGCAGCCAAGTAAAGCTGGAGATTGGGTAGGAGTCCTTACCCGGGGCGTTGGTGATCGAAACGCGGAAGTCGTCCGGTATTTCCTTGGCCGCTCCCGCCGCCGCCGCGGTTACACCCGCAAGGCTCGCTTCCACGAAGACACCGGCGGCGTTCTTCACCTTCCCGAAAGTCATCTTATTCTGGACCGCGTAAATCAGCTCGACGTAGCCGATGGAGTTGGGAACCTGCTTCACTTGGCCGGAGACGCCTTCATTGCCCTTGCCGCCGAGACCGACGGGCCAGTTCACCGAAGTTCCGCGGCCTACCTTGGTCTCCCATTCCTTGCTGACTTTGGAAAGATAATCGACCCAGATATAGGTAGTTCCGCTACCGTCGGAACGATGCACGACGACGATGTTGTTGGCCGGGAGCTTGACGCCTGGATTGGCGTTGGCGATCTCCGGATCGTTCCACTTCATGATCTTTCCGAGGAAGATTCCGGCAAGCGCCTCGGGCGTGAAGTTGAGCTGCGCCGTCACACCAGGGATGTTATAAACCGGAATGTCCGCGCCCATCACCGTCGGGAAATGCAGGATGCCGCTGCCGTTATGCTTGTCGCGAAAATCTTTCAATTGCGTTTCGTTCATCGGCCCATCGCTCGCGCCGAAATCGACCGTTCCCGCCGTCACCTGCTGGATGCCGCCGCCGGAACCGATGGACTGATAGTTGAACTGAAGATTCGGGAACTTCTTATGATAGTCGTCGAACCATTTGGAATACATGGGATACGGGAACGTCGCTCCCGCGGCGTTGATTAAAATCTGCTGCGCCGATGCGACGCCGGTCGTCATGGCGACAACCAGTGCCGCCCAACTTAAAATCCCTCTCATAGCTTTTCTCCTTCTATTTAATCAGCCATATGTTACAGAACGATTACTGCGGGTTGTTCCTTTGGGATGCCGAGGAGCTGCACGCGCTACCGCCCCCCATTTTCACTCGTTCGAAAAAGGGGACAGACTGCTCCGTCCCCATAGGATTCCTTTCGGGTCAACGACATGCGCTTGTGGACGGAGTCGCCGGTCCCCTTTGTCAACTAAACTCCTAGAACCTGGGCATGGCTCCGGGCAGCGTATACCGCAGGTTGAAGTAAATGGTGTTGTCGTGGGTGTTCTTCGGTGCGTTCGGGGCGACGTACCACGGACTGCGATCGAGATACTCGTACTGACCCATCGCGTTGATGGCTCCGTAACGGGGATCGCGCCAGATGGTCTGATTGAAGCCGATGGTGATCTCGTTGATGTAGTGGTTCTGACTGTTGGGCGAGCCGGTGTAGCCGTAACCGATCGGGGTGGTACCGTTCAAATCGAACGCCGTGTTCCGGCTGATCAGGATGCCGCCATAGTAGCCGTAGAAGAGCGTGTTCTTGTACGTGGCTTCAAAACCATCCACGGTGCCGCCCGAGTGAATGAGGCTGAGGCTGCCGTCGTAGCGCACAATCAAGTCCGGAGCTTGTCCAAACAGATAGCGGCCGCCGCCGTCGCTCCAGTAGTTGGTGCTGATGAGCCGGACGCCCTTGATAATCTCTGCGTTCCCCCCAAATTGGATGCCGCCGCCCACCTTGCTGAAGTGCTGACCAGCGCCCGCGGCTGTCCCGGTGAGCGGGTTCCAGATCTTGAAGCTTCGCTCAATGCCCGCGAGTTCAAGGTGCAGGCGTGAGCTGGGGTCAAGCGCGATCTTGGCGATGAAATCGGGATTCACCGTAGGTATGGCGAGCACGGGATTGAAGGTGCCGATGTTAGTTGCGTTATCCAACTGGGTGGTGGCCAGGGCACTCAGAGCGCTCGGGAGCGTGATGCCGGAGCCGCCGGCGGAGCCGCCGATATACTGATCCGGGTTTTCAGCCGAAAATCCGGCCGTCACGGTCTTCGTTGCGTGGAACAGGACGCGCATGCCCGGTTGACGGGTCCAAGTGAGGCCCGCCATGTAATTCACGTCGATGACTTGCGAGTAGAACAGGTCGCCCGGCAGTGCCGAGATCCCCGAGCGGTTCGGCGTGAGCATACTCCAGCTCTGCCCCGCGAGGAACTCGAGTTTACCCTTGCGCGCGTCGACCCAGAACAGCCGGAGTCGCGGCACAAAAGCGCCATTCGTCACGGTCAAGTTCGTGGACCCGCTGGTTCCCAGGAAGTCAAACTCGTTGTAGCCGATGAAGTGCGTGCCCTTCCAGTCGCCATCGATCCGGAAGCCGATACGAGAGTTCTGCGGAGTAAACCGGTATTCCGAGTTCTTGGCGTTCACGGTGTTGTTGTACGGGACGCTACCAAAGCTCGAACCGAGACTCGACCCGGCGTTCTTATCTCGCCACAAGCCCGTCAGATCCATGAATCCGATCGGAACGATGCAAATGTTACCGAGTCGAAGGTACGGCGGCACAGCGTTGTCACCCGTCGCTTCGCAGAGATTGGCGGAATTGCTGCCCGCAGCCTGCGGGACGAGCGCTGGAGCCGAGGCCGAAGCCGGCGCCGGAGGGATCATGGGCGATGCGCTCGCCACCTGGCCGAGGCTCGGATGGGGCGTGGAGGGCTCGGTGACCGGCAGAGTGCTGGCGCGTACCGGAACGCTCGTGTCACTCGCTTTCTTCTGTTGTTGTTCCGCGATGGTCCGGCGGAGTTCATCGATCTGGCGTTGTTGATCGGCCAGCAATTTCTTGAGCTGCTCGATTTCCGAACCAGGGGCCGCCGTGCTCACGGCGGAGGTAGTAGACGGTTCCGCCGTCTCGGTGGCTTCCGGCTTATCGGCAGCCGCAAGTGGCAGCAGGAAAGTCAGCGCGCAGGCGAGCCACGTCTTGGTGCCTCGTCCCCGCTGTGTATAAGTTGGTATCATCCATTCACTCCTGTTTGTTGGAATTACTGTTATTTACATGCGCAGGGGCCCAACCGAAGCTCTACCTGCGACACGTTCCAAGGTACGGAACAACGAGGATATCGGGACCGGGTTAGGTCGTAATGAATGTCTGGTTACGAATTGATTACTTGGCAGGTACCGAGGCGGCCGCGTCAGCGGCCTCAAGGGAATCGAAACAGGGCAGGAGTCCATCCACATGGGTTACTACGAACAGCGTTCGGAGCCGCTCCGCTACTCCAAAGATCGCGAACCCCCGTTTGGTTCTCTGGCATGAGGCGAAGATGCTGATCACGCAGCCGAGGCCGGCTGAGTCCATGTAAGGGACGCCCGTAAGATCGACCACCACGGATTTGGAGGCTTCCTTCCGGCCGGCGTCCTGGAACTCGAACATGGTCTGGAGCGTCAGGGGACCAGTCAGTTTCATCAAGCAAGCGCCCAAAGGGCTGCTCACGATCTCGAGGGTGAATTGTTCTTTTCCAGGTGTCACGATGAGATACAACTTTAGCGAAAATCCCATGAGGATGTCATGACGGCCTCATGACGATCCGGTTACACTCGAAGGGGCCGGTTCGGGCTGCTCCACCGCCGGCAGCAAGAGCGTAAAGGTTGAACCCTTCCCCAGTTGGCTTTCCACTTGTATGGTTCCGTTCATTCGCTCCACCACATGCTTCACAATGGAAAGTCCCAGGCCGGTTCCACCCACCTGTCTGGACCGCGCTTTATCCACCCGATAAAATCTCTCGAAAATTCTGGGGAGATCTTCCGAGGGGATTCCAACTCCTGTGTCGGAAACGATCACGGCCACGTGCCCATCGTCGCGTTGCTCGGTTGAGATACGCACTTCGCCTCCGGGGCGATTGAACTTGATGGCGTTGGCGAGCAGGTTGAGCAGAGCCTGCTCCAGGCGCAACCGGCTGCCAGCCACATAGAGATTCTCGGCCCCTTCGCGGACGATGGTGACATTCCTGGCGCGGGTCTCCGCCTCCACCGTGAGTTCGGCGGCGTCGAGAACGGTTCCCACGGAGATCGTCTCGGGTTCCGGGGGATCCGTACCGGATTCGAGCTCCGACAAAACCAGCAGATCGGACGCGATGCTTCCCAGCCGGACCGCGTTCGCGCGGATGATCTCGACAAACTGGCGCTTGTTCTTGGCGTCTTCGAGCGCGCCATCGAGCAAGGTCTCGGCGTAGCCGATGATACCGGCGAGCGGCGTTCTCAACTCGTGCGAGACGTTGGCGACGAAATCCTTGCGGATTTGTTCCAGCCGCTCGAGGTCGGTCGTGTCATGAAAGATGGCGATCGCTCCGCGGCCGGCAGGCATGTCGACCGGGGTCGCCTGCACCTCAAAGCTGCGCGCATTCGCGGCCGACAACTTGAAACGGAGCTCGCGCGGCTCTCCGGTCGCGAGCACCTGGCGCAATAACTCATGCAATCCCGGATCGCGGACCAGTTCGAGCAGCGTCAGTCCCTCAAACGTTCTTCCCCTGAAACCGATAGCCCGAAGAAACGCCCCGTTGCAGAAGGTGACACGGAGTTCATGGTCGACGGCAAGAACTCCTTCCGCCATCCCGGCCAGGATGGCCTCGCGCCGGGCAGACTCGAAGCGAAGCCGATCCACCAGTTTGCGCAGTTCCGCGCCCACCGAGGTGAGGGAGCGCTCGAGTGAGCCGAGTTCGTCGTTCGAATCGTCGATCAGCCGCCCTTCGGGAGCGTTGCCCACCAGATCCTCGGCCGCGCGCTTGAGGCGGCTGACTCGCAGACTGAGGGAGCGCGAAACGAGAAACGCGATGGTTAACGCCAGCAGCGCCGATCCGAGCGAAACTTCCAAAATGCGCGTCCGCAGCTCGTGAGTGGCGGCGTCGAGTCCAGTGAGGGGCGCGCGGAGGCGCAGTCCCAGAGGGGGGCGCGCGAGGCGCAGAACGGGCGTGCTCACGGTGGATTGATTATCCGCGGGGGTCAGGTTAAAAGAGGAGTCGTCCGCGAGCACCTCGCCGTTCGAATCGGTCACGGTGATCCGGGCTTGCGACTTCGCCGCGGCGGACCTGGCCCACGCCGGAATCCCCGAATCCGGCACCCCTCCGAGCTCGGCGGTAAGGATGCGGAGCTCGATGGACAGGCGTTGTTCGATCCTGGTTGCCTGTTGGTGCGCCGCATAAGTGGTGACCGTACGGTCGACGGCGAACAAGGTGATCGCGACGAGCGCGAGCGCCATGACAAAGAGCCGTTTAAAAAGAGATCCGGTGATGCTCTGAGATTATCACGGACCATCTCAAACTATGATGACGATGCTTTCGACGTTTATTGAAATCGGTGTGATCGCCGCGTTGCTAGCCGGCATCACTCCCGCCGCCTTCTCCACGGACACGGCGAAGGCGAAGTCCAATACCTCACAAGGAGCCACCGCCGCGCAGGACAAGGAGATGGAGGCCGCCATTCGCGCCAAGCTGGCGAAATCGAAGATCGGCAAGGATGGCTTTAAGGTGCGGGTACAGGGCGGTGTCGCCTACTGGGAAGGCTCAACCGACGTGGTACAGCACAAAGGCTCGGCCACTCGCATGGCCAAGACGGCAGGCGCGACCCGGGTGGTGAACAACATCAAAGTGGGCGACGCAGCCAAACAGAAAGCCTCCGACAATCTCGAACAAGGCCGCCGGCGAGCCCAAGTCAAACGCAGTGACTCGAGCGACGGCTCGAAGCGAAGCGATGCGCGCAGCCAGTAAACCGGTCTGAAGTCAGCCACTACCACGATGCGGGCCGGCTGGACCAGTTACATACGCCGGTGGCAGCGGATCGATGGGCCAGCAAGAGCAAGAAGCGGCTGTACTATTAACAACTTTAATATATAGTTCATCGACTTATATATTTCTTGCTTACTAATTTGACGATTTTCTCTTGACAGCCCACTCGGATGCGAATTAGAATCGTGAATGTTGACAATGCATCACCATAAGGCACGCTGATATTAGGCGGCTTGTGGTGACTAACCTCCAAGGGCATTCTGCTTCTGAATGCTGTGTTAGCCGTGATCGAGGGGAATCAGGAGCCGCTTGGCTGGCGGCTCCTGATCACTCGTTTTTGCGGGTAACCACGATTCCACTTTAGTTTGCCGTCCCAATCGTTCGTGTGAACAAACGAGTCCGGCCCTTCCGGGCTGCGGCTGCGCGCTGCTGGTCGCAAGACGAACGTTCGCGCGCAGCAAGAAGGGAACGCTCCTTAGTTCTCCCCCGCGATGCTCAGGATCAAGTCGCGCTCGGCCTGGGTGAAGCGGCTGGTTGGCGCGAAGTTGAAATTCCGGCCGTCGGCCAGGCGCACGTGAAACGCGTGCAGATCGACCGCCGGACGCCCCTGCTGCCCGATCAGTCCTATGAAGCGGTTCCTCTTCACTTCCCGGATCTCGGAACGCGCCGCATTGAATTTGTGGTCGGAATCCGAGGCCACGTAACGCATAGCGTTCTTAGAAACGTACAGCCATCCGCTGCAACTGACAGCAAAATTGCCGCTGCTATGATCGTGACGGACGCGAAATATGGCGGTGCCACCGTGCGCAATCGCGGCCTGATAGTTCTGGGTGGCCTCCGCTAGCTGGCTCAGATCGTACATTTGCAGCTCGGCGAGCATGCCGTAGGCTTTCGCTTTAGTGGGATCCACCTGGATGGCCTGAGTGAGAAGCTGGGCCGCCGGGGAATAGCTGTCGGCCCGGACCAACTGCTCGGCCTGGTTCGTGAGCGAGTCGTAATCGGCCCTGACCGGCGGCTGATTCTGCTGCTGTTGCTGTTGGTCTTGCTGCTGCTGTTGTTGCCCTTGCTGTCGCTGCTGATTTTGCTGCGGTTTCTTCTGATTACTCTTCTTCTGCTGCCCTTGTTGCTGTTGCTGCTGTTGCTCCTGTTGCTGCTGTTGCTCCTGTTGTTGCCCTTGTTGCTGTTGCTGCTGTTGCTGCTGTTGTTGCTGCTGTTGCTGCTTTTGCTGCTGTTGCTGCTTTTGCTGCTGTTGCTGCTGTTGTTGTTGCTGTTGTTGCCGTTGCTTCTTCTTGTTGTCCTCGTCGATGTTGTGACGGCTCACCATCACCCCTACGATCGCGACCAGAGCGGCCGCGCCCAAAATACCGGGCCACATCCAGCGGGGCCGCGGAAGGGGCTGCACCAACAGGGGCGACGGCGGAGGCGGGGGAAACGAGCTGGTCGAGCCCGGCGAACCCGTCAACGGAGGAGGCGGCGGGACGGTTCCGTAACCGGTCCGGGGAACGCCTTGTTGGACGGCGTCTCCCTGAACCGCGCTCTCGAGATTCGGGATGCTGGGATCGTTCGAATCGATCACGCGCGTAGCGCCCGCCAGGTCGGTACTCCCGGTGAGAGCCGCTTTGAAGTCCTCCATCGACTGAAAGCGGTCGGCGGCTTTGAGCGCCAGCGCTTTCATCAGCGCCGCTTCGGCGTGTGGCTCGATGGGTATGCCCATTTCACTCGGACGCTGCACTTTGTCCTCGGCCAGCCGATCGAGCGACGGCTGTGGAATCTTGCCGGTGATGGCGTGATACAGCGTGGCGCCCGTGGCGTAAATATCGCTCCACGGACCCTGGAGGCCGCTCGCCCGGTATTGCTCCTCCGGCGCGTAGCCCTCTTTCAAGATAATGGACAGATTCCGGCTCTTCTGGCTCAGGGCGTTGCGCGCCGCGCCGAAATCGATCAGCTTCACCTTGCCGTTCTTGGCGAGATAGATGTTGTCCGGACTGACGTCGCGGTGAAGGATGCCCTCGGCGTGCACCGCGGCCAAAGCGTCCATCACCGGCAGCATCACGCGCAACGCTGTCTCGATGGCGATCTTTCCTCCCCGGCGCGAAAGGAATTCCTCAAACGTAACGCCGTCTAGGTATTCCATCACCAGGTAAGCCGTGCCGTTGTCGCGGAAGATCGTGTCGACGGAGACAATGCCGGGATGATCGCTGAACTTCTTCAGCACGCGCGCCTCATCGAGAAAGCGATCCAGGCCCCATTCGAACTCCTGCTGCGTGTGCTCCGAGTACGCGTGCACCTTGGTGGTGCCGGAAGCGCGGCCGGCCACCCCGCTCGGCATATATTCCTTGACGGCAAGGCGCGACGCGAGCCCGATATCCCAGGCGAGGTACGTGATGCCGAAACCGCCGTGTCCCAGCGCCCGGCCGATAACGTACTGATCGCGCAGCATCGTGCGTGGAATCATTTGCAGAGCGTTCTTGGGAGGGAGGTCGAAAGGACGTCCGCACTTCGGGCAGATGGGATCGCCGGAATCGTTCTCCATGCAACCCATGCACAGCGTATCGGGATTCACGAGCTTTCCTCCGTCATACCCACTTCAAACTGGTTGCGCAGATCGCCGATGTAGAATCGGTCGCCCGGTTTCAGATCACGCGGGCGATCCGGAACCAGGCGCTCGCCGCTCGCGAGGAACGTCCCGTTGGTCGAACCATGATCTTCCAGCACGAACCCCTGCCGGGCGGCATCCCAGCGAACGGTGCAGTGGCGTTTGGAAACGCTATCGGATTCGGACGGAAACACGAGATTCGCCGCCTGCGCATCGCGTCCCAGGGTGCTCGCGCCGCTTTCGAGCGAAATGGACGCTCCGGCATATTGCCCGGCGATTCCGCGGAGAACCGGCCGCGCGGCGCGACGCGGAGCAGCAACCACGGGTGGAACTGCGGCGGCTGGGGCGTAAGGATACGGCGCGGGCTCAGGAAGCGGCTTGCGCCGCGTGGTAAGCGCGCGAGCCATCTGCTGGCGTGTACTCCGGCGGAAAGCCAACCCGAAGATCGCCAGCACAATGCCGACCGGAATCCATTCGTTCCCTTGCGGCAAGCGCCACTCGGGCGGAGCTTTCTTAGGCGGATCTTTCTTAGGCGGATCTTTCTTCCCTTCATCGCTCGATCCCTCTCCGCTCTCGCCGCTCTCGCTGCCGCTCCCCTTTCCACTACTGGCGCTGGCGGTTTCCCCGCTGCAGGCGCCAGCAACCTTGGCCTGGACTCCCGCCGTTTTCAACCCATCGAGCAGAGGATCGATCACAAACGCGAACTGCGCCCCATCCTGGAACGTGATGTTCACGCCCATCGCATTGGCGCAGGCATCGAACAGGGCCCCGCCGGCATTCGCCTTGTTCATCGGCGCAGTGGTCTTGTAGATCTCGACGCTCGATTTCTCCGGCGATCCCACGCTGTCCAATTTGCCTTCGGTGATCGCCACCTCGCCCTTCTCGCCCGGATTCGGATACTGGGCCGTATAGACAGCCTGTGCCTTTTGCGAAAGCTTCCGGGGAGCGATCGCGGCCGCGGGTCGAGCGGTAGGCTTATCCAGTTCGAGAATGGCCATGTGAGTTTCCAGCGAACTCCAGACCACTTTGCCCGCCGATGCCGGCGCCGATGGGCCGAAGACCACCAAAGGCACGGTCTGCACACCCTTGTCCGTTTTGCCGCAGCAGGCTTCGATATTGGTCACAACATGACGCGCATCGATGACGAAAGCGCCGCCCCGGGTTACGGGGACCGTTTTGCCATTCTCCTGTATGGTGCCGTAAACGGCCACGCTCGAGTCGAGCATCTTCCGATTCGCCGGCTGGGCCGCGGCGGGCTGAACAAGCACGGGCCCAATAGCCATCGCGGCGAGACCTGCTACCAGCAACGTAATCGATCTCGTGTTCCTAGCCCGCAAAGGGTGCGGCGGCACCCTCATTACAAACCGGTAACGCTGCCGCCGCGCTCCGTCTTGCGGGCTGTTACTCAGAAGTCCCCTCGAGTGGCTCATTTTCCCCCCTTCCCCGGCGACTTCGACACTGGCGGCGGAACCCGCGGCACGTTCGGATCCGGGTTGAAATCGGGGGCTTTGTCGGACTTGGGCGCTTTCACTTGCCGATCCGGACCGAGAATCGGCTCCCTGAGGATGGGTCCATGCGGGCGAATCTTGACGTACCACCATCCGGCGGCGGCCGCACCGGCCGCCAGCAGCAGCAATACCAACAGCCATAGCAGTCTCAAATTCGACCGCGGCGGTGGCGCCTGGCGTTGCACCTGGGCGGATTGCGCCTGGGCGGATTGCGCTTCGTGGGGTTGCATCGCGTAACGCCGCGCGGGATCGGGCGGCAGCTCCACCGGGGCCCATGCTGGAGCCGGCGATTGGACGGCGGGCTGCCCCAATGTTTCGGGCAACGATTCAGGGGGCCGCGAGGGCGCCGGCGCGGCGGGCACTGAAGCCGAGGGAGCCGGCGGACGTTTCACCGTGGTCGGCAGCTCCGCGCCGTTGGCGGAACCCGCCGGCCCTCTCGCCAAAATCCCCGCGCCCGGTCTGGCCGGGCTCGAATCCGGGAAGGACGAAACTTGAGCGGCGGGGGGCGGCTCGGCCGCGACGGGAGGCGGCGGCGCCATCAACACCGTGCGTGGAGTCGCCGCCCTAGCATCCGTTTCGGCGGTGACGGAAAGGACGGTCACGTTGTCCTGATATTCATGCCCTTTCGCCATGGTGCTCGAGACCAGCGTCTCCGGCCAGGATTGCGGATGCCCTTGGAGGCACGCCAGAATCTCGCCCTGCTCGAGCGTTTTGAACATGCCGTCGCTGGCGAGCAAAATGGTATCGCCATCGCGCATGAGCAGCGGATCGATATTTCGATCGATTTCTTCCAGCGATTCAGCGCCGATGAAGCTGGTAAGGGATTCGCGCTCCGGATGCCTCTCGGCGTCCTCCCGCGAGAGCGTGCCCCGCGCCACGGCCTTGTCCAGGAGATTCGCGAAAATATGCGGGCGGTTGACCATCCGCATCTGACCGCCGCTCACATGAAACAGCGCGCTATCGCCGACGGAGATAAAGTACAGCGAGCTATCGAGAAGCGCGGCGGCGACCAGCGTGGTGCCGATGCCTTCCGACATTCCGAAGCTGTGGGCCAGCGCCACCACCTGGGCATTCGCCTCGCGCGTGCTGCGCTCGAGCGCCGCCGGGATGCTCTCCTCCGGCGTCTTACGCCCGTATTCCTCCAGAAACGCCCGCACCGCGGTGCGGCTGGCTGCATCGCCGTGTTCCATGCCGCCCATGCCGTCGCAAACCACGGCAAGAAATCCCCCATGGCCGATGAATGCCTGGTCGTCGGGATCGGCGAAACCGAACGAATCCTGCTGGGAGTGGCGGGCTCCGATGTGCTGGGCGTTGCCGGGCAGAAAGCGCATGGTAATTCAGCCCGGGTCAGGCGCTTGCGGCAGGAGGAGCGGACCCCTCCGCGGTCCAACTATACTTTCCCTCGCAGAATGGAATTAACACCAGCTTGGTCAGCCCCACCTCGATCACATCATCGCGTTTCATCTGGGTGGGCGAGTGGACGATGTCGCCGTTCAGATACACCAGGCCGGAGGCGTCGCCGGGCAACACCCAGAACACTTGTTTCTTCGGATCGAAAATCACGAGGCCGTGCCTTTCGCGCGAAACCGTATCGTCGCCGCCGACGCAAACGTCCATCTGCGGAGCTCGACCGATGAAGTTCTTCTCCGCATGCAGACGATAGTCGCGGCCCCGGTCCGCGCCTTCCAGGCACACCAGCCATCCGACCACCGGATCGCTCTTTCCGGCCATGGTCTCCGCGCCCACTCGCCGCGTCGCGCCGGGGCGAGGTCCCGCGGGAGCCGCCGCCGCGGGCATGGGAGGAATCGCCGGGCCGGGAAGAGGCGGCGGTCCGATCTTCGCCGCGCCGGGACGCACCGGTCTGGTTTTTTCCGCGCCCTTTTCCGTGTCGGCGGGCAAAGCGCACCAGGGGCAAGCGCCGTGCTTGGACGGGTCGTAAAAGTGCCCCTCAGGGCAACGCATCATTTTCTCGGCCATAACGAGTGATCTCCGCTGTTGAAACCAAGATGCTGAAATTCAAGGTATTGAAATCCATTGTAGTTATTTTCGCTGCGCCGAACGCGGGTACGCCGCTAGCGCAACGGGAATCGCGTTTCCGTACGGGGCGGCGCGGGGCGGGACCTGTTCATTGTCTTGCGCTCGGGACGTCAACGTGAATTTTTGCGTGGCCGTCGGCCGCGGTTGTGATCGTTGCCACACGCACCACTTGCCCCTCATCGGTCAGAGTCACATCGGGAAGCACGATAAAAGGATCCAGGCTCGTGACGATTGTTCCCACCACGTCGGTTGGTTTACGGTCAGGCGTCGACTTGAACAGTTTGTAGTAAACCCGATATTCCCCCGTCGGAACGTCGCGCATGGTCCAGACTTCGGTGGCGAAGCCGGCCGCGAAATCGACATGGTGATCGCCGTTCCAGAACGGCCCTTGTTTCACTTTGCCATCGACTTTGGCGATCCCTTTCCCGCTATCGCTGACTCTGTCGTCTTCCACGTAAAGGTCGAAGTCATTCGGACCGTCAAACGCCGCCGTGACCGTAATCGGATTGCGCATGTACAATTCACCAATTCTCTCGGTGGCCTGCTTCATCTGCGCCTGGCAATCGGCGCGCTCCGCCTGGCACTGCTGGAGTTGCTGCTGGAGTGCCTGAAGGCGCTTCATGGCCTCCTCGTAATTCTGGGGGGGCGGCTGTTTCTGCTGCTCCTGTTGCTGCTGATTGGGTTTGTAATAAGGGAACAGCACCAGCATGAGAAAGCAGAAAGCCCCCAGCGCGCCGGACAGAATGTCGAGCAGCGACATGTTAAAGATGTTGACTTCCTTATTGCGCGACTTCATGGGGTCCCCGCCCTTCAGCCCGCGTAAAGGCGATTGATCAAATTGCGGAGCGTATAGGTTCCGGCCAGATTGACGGCTCTCTCCTCATGCTCGTTCACAATGTAGAGCAGGTAGACCAGAAGCGCGCTTTCGCACAGCGCCACCATGGTGCAGTCGAACCCCACGGAAAGCGTATGCGCAATGGTTGAGAGATTGATCTTCGAAGCGTCCTCGGGAACTCCGGCCAGCGACGCGCCCAGGCCGATCACCGTGCCAATGAAACCCAAAGTCGGGACCAGCCAAGCGATGTACCGGACCAGGCCGTAGCGCATGTCCACGCGATGCTCGATCAGTTCCAGGTTGCTGGTCATCACGGCGACGGTTTGGTCCACGGAACGGCCACTTTGAAACTGAAGGATGCACAGGTCGATCAGCGAAGGCAGGAAACCGTGTTCGTCATCGAACTGGTTCGCCACGCGGTGGCGCAACATGCTCAAATCGTGGGCCTGGAGCACGGTTTGGGTGTCCTCCGGGAGCAGGCCCATGTGGGCGAAACTCAATTCGCGCGCGCCCACGCGCCAGCGCACGAACAACTCGCCCAGCGCCAGGAAAAAGAACAGGTGCTCGAAGTTCTGGATGGTGAAGGGATAGGGGAAGTGCGGCGACATGCGGTCGAGAACCAGTTGAGCCGCGCGGCTATTGGGATCGAGCGTCATGCTCAGGAACGCGATGACGAGCACGGCGATGGCTGCCGAAGAAGCCATCACCACCCGGCGATCGGGCAGTACCCAGAACGGTTGCCGATAGGCGGTATTGGGAACCAAACTAGCTGGAGTCATCGGTGACACCCCGGACAAGGTTGACCTACGGTCTTGATCGCGCCACATTCGCAGCGGATGAGTTGTCCGCCGCGCCCCGGAGGCGGGGGTGCATTGGGAAGCGCCGGCGGTGGCGGCGGCAGGGGAAGCGGTGTGCGCGCCGGTGTTGCAAGAGGTGGTGGCGGTGGCGGAGCTGGAACCGCTGGGGTCCGCGCTGTCCTGGGCGTCAGAGCGCTCGGATGCTTGATCTCGACCGCGCCAATCACATCGCTCACCGTGAGTGTCACGTTGCCGAATCGCACCTGGTCGCCGGGGAGCACAACATCCTGCTTCAGCGGAAAAGATTGGCCGGCGCGGAGGATGGTGGTGCCGTTGCTCGAGCCGCGGTCCGCCAGGAACAACGAACCGTCCTCCGCCAGCCAGATTTCGGCGTGAACGCGGCTCACGGAATCGTCCGCGACCGGCACGTCGCAGTGCGCGTCTCGTCCGATGGTGAATCTCCGGGGCATGAGGTCGAGACCGGCTATTATAGCGAAGAACGCCGCCCCGGTTGGCGACGCGCCCGTACGACGCGCCCGTACTCAACCTTCTCAAATCAACTTCTCAGGCTAGTGTGGTGAGTCAGAAAGACGTCGCAAACGTCTCTGGTTCACAAAAAAGCCCGAGTCATCCGAGCGCAGCGAGGAATCTGCTGATTGATCGTTTAAAATCAGATCCCTCGACTTCGCTCGGGATGACCCTCGTTTTGATGGTAACTTGTGCAGAAATAATTCACTGATCTTGCGCCAATCCCGCGTCCCGCTGGCCCGCTTGGGCCTCGGCAATCCATCCAAAACGCGTTCTTTCGATCCGCTCGGCTGCCAACTCCCGTACGGCGCATACGAAGTTGTCGTATGGGCCATCTGGATGACAGCTACCAGACCACCCTGCGGGATCGGTCGGCAGGTGTAACGTTGGTGTAGAGTTGTAGAACGAATTGGTTAACTCTGGAGGTTGCGCGTGACGGGAAACTTGCGTTCGATCGATAGAATCGTCCGATTTACATCAACCTTGCTTATGGCGTGCGTTGCTGCCATGGCAGCCGACGGCTTACCCAACGTGCCGGGTGACGTAACCTTCTCCAAAGACATCGCTCCCATTCTGCAGCGCAGTTGTCAGAACTGCCATCAACCCGATTCGGTGGCGCCGATGTCACTGATTACCTACAAGGATGCCCGCCCATGGGCGAAATCGATTAAGGCCAAGACGCTGCGTCGAGACAAGCCCGGTGCGATGCCCCCCTGGTATGTCGAGAAGAACATCGGGATACAGCATTTCAAGAACGACAACTCTCTCAGTGATGTGGATCTCGCGAAGATCGTGAAGTGGGTTGACAGCGGCGCACCGGAGGGGAATCCCGCTGACATGCCGCCTCCGCGGCCCATTGGCGAAAACAATCGGTGGACTGCGGGTGAGCCGGATCTGATTGTGCCGACACCATGGGTTACGGTGAAAGCGGGATCGCCCGACTGGTTTGGTGAGCTCGATCCGGCGCCGACGGGGCTTAAAGAAGACCGCTGGGTGAAATCGGTTGAGATCAGAGAAGAGAACGACGTACCCCCGACGACGGATGGCGGCAGAAAAACGGTAGGCTCGCGCTTCGTGTTTCACCACATGATCTGGACTGCGCGCGTCCCCGGGCAACCGCCTTCGGAGGAAGACTTTAGTGAAGGCAGCAGTGGAATCTGGCCGATCCATGAAGTCGGCCGGAATGCGGACATTTTCCCGGACAATGCGGGTAAACTCCTGCGGGCCGGTTCGGAGCTCAATCTCTATTCGACCCACCTCCACTCCAATGGACGGGACACGAGGTCGCGTCTTCTTTACGGCTTCAAATTCTTCCCGGTCGGTTATCAGCCGGAGCTGAAGTACGCGGTGCGGGCGCTTGGCAACGGCGTGGATATCGACATCCGAGGCAGCGAAGCCAATCAGCGGCTCGATGCCTACCAGGTACTGGAACAGAACACGAAGATCACGACATACGAACCCCATATGCACGCGCCGGGAGTTCGTATGTGCTTCGAAGCAATCTGGGGTTTCAACATCCAGACGCTGAACTGCGTGGGATACGATCACAACTGGGTTCGTGTCTACGAATATGACGACGACTACGCGCCGCTCCTGCCTAAGGGCACGATTCTGCACATCATCGGGTACTTTGACCAGACATCGGCAAACCAGAATGTGCCGGATCCAAGAAACTGGTCGGGATCTGGGAATCGCTCCATCACCAACATGTTCATCGATTTGGGACAAGGGTTGGTGCTGAGCGACGAGCAGTTTCACAAAGAGATGGCCGAACGGCGCGTGAAACTCAAACTGAGACCGAATGATGTGCTCATTGGCTGCCCGCTTTGCAACGGCGATCCAATTCCTCCCCCCGCGCCGAAGAAACCGGCCGCAAATCACACTGGCGGCGGAGATTAGATTCAGCGGACCGAATAAGGAAGATGACCAAAGAACGCACTGCTCTCTGGATTGCCGCACTCTCGATCCTGCTGAACTGTCACCAGGCCGCTGCCCAGCTTACGTATTCCTCTGGGCAGCCAGTTTTCCCGGCGTACGAGGGTTGGGCGCAGAACGCCGACGGTTCCTACCGGATCCTTTTTGGTTACATGAATGCCAACTGGGAAGAAGAGATCGACGTTCCCATCGGTCCCGAAAACAATATCCAGCCCGGCGGTCCCGATCGGGGCCAGCCGACCCATCTCTACCCGCGGCGCAACAGGTTTGTATTTGGGGTGAATGTGCCCAAGGATTTCGGCGACAAAGAACTGGTTTGGACGCTCACGATCCACGGCCAGACAGTGAAAGCGTACGGAACCCTGAAGCAAGATTTCTTCGTTGACAATATGGTCTTGATGTCCGAAACGGGCGCACTCGGTGCAGGCATTAGCAGTCCGGAAATTCGCGCCAACAAGCCCCCCGTCGTCGAAGCTGTCGGGGAGACTGTCCGGACCGTGAAGGTGGGTCAGCCTCTAACACTGGCCGTCCGTGTGACCGACGACGGCGTGCCAAAGCCGAGGAATCGTGCTGACCTTTTTGATGCAAGAGCGCGACAGCGCGGAATCACCGATCTCCGTGAACTTCCGCCCCTCCAAATTACCGTTGGCAGCTCCACGGGACTATGGGTATCCTGTCTCGTGTACAGAGCCTCCGGGAACGTGACCGTAACTCCCGATCAGATCAAAGCCTGGGAGGATACTCGTGCGGGCGCAAATTCGCAGTGGGCGCCTCGTTGGGTCGCCCCGCCGCCACCTTCGGACGGGAATTGGACCGCAACGGCGACATTCGATCAACCGGGTGATTATGTATTACGGTGGCACGCCTCGGACGGCGCGCTAACAACGGACCAAGACGTCAAAATCACGGTGACTCGCTGACGGTCCTGCGACGCGACTGCATTGGCCGGGCTCACCGGCGACCCATGGCCTCGCCAAGCGTTTCGGCGGGATGCCCTGCTCGCATTCGCGCCGTGACGGCGAGATAAAATTTAAAGACTACCGGCTAAAAGCCGGTAGATTCCTTCCCGACTGAAAGTCGGTTTGCGGCTGAAGCCGCCTGAAGCA
>Ga0209415_10003556_pt1 | contig 28983 bp, 23 predicted proteins | sample PeaSoiSIISIP2007_FD_187696 | JGI IMG/M metagenome (GOLD analysis project Ga0209415, IMG submission 187696) | Peat soil microbial communities from Weissenstadt, Germany - SII-SIP-2007 (SPAdes) (version 2) | ecosystem: Environmental > Terrestrial > Soil > Wetlands > Peat | place: Germany...
TGCAGCGCGTCGGTTTCGCCGTAGGTGACGATCCCGCTCGCCGCGTTCGGCGTCGGCGTCGGCGACGACGGGTTGAGGGGGCCGGACGGAATGATCTGGCCCGGCTGCGTCGTTCCCGCCCCGAAGTTACCGGAGCAGGCGGCCAAGGCTGCGCCGGCAAGCACGAGCGCCGCGAGCAGGAAGCGCGCGTTCACCATCTCGCGCGCTGTACGGCGCTGCGGGTACGGACGCCTTCGGTTTACGCCTCGTGCGTGCGGGTGACGACGGCCCGACGGCTGGGGACCGGCGATCGAGCGTGGCCCACGTCACCCTCCCAGCGGAAGATGCGGGCAACCAGCTCCGAGCGCTTGTTCGTTCGGGTTTTGCGAAAGAGGCTCTTGACGTGGTCGCCGACCGTACCCTCGCTGATGCAGAGCTGATCGGCAATCTGTGCCGTCGTCATCCCTCCGACCAGGAGCTCGAGGACATCGGCTTCGCGGCGGCTGATGTCGTAACGCTTGATCGCTGCTTCAATCGAGTTACGGCTCTTCATCGGTTCGATGAAGACCGCATAGCATTCGCTATCGCCGCCGGACAACGGGACCACCCGCAACATCGTGTGGGCATCCAGGCGCTCGAACATCAAGGTGCCGATCGGCCCATCCCGCTCGAGCATGAGGTCAACGGCCGCCTTGCCGCGGGCAAGCAACGGGTGCCCGATAAGGTCGGCCGAGCAATACGTCGTTTCGCTGTCGCGCTCGGCGATGAAAAATCGCGGGGTTCTGCGGAGCAGGAAGAGAGCGAGCGCGCGCTCTGCATCCGTTTGTCGATCTGCGGGCGCTCCGTTGCTCGCCATCGGAACTCGGCTCGCTCCTTCCCTAACCGACCTGCCATAGGCAGGGTCATACGTTTCCATCAGTAGTCCGATTTTTTCCCGTGCACGCACAGTTGAATCAGGAAATCGGTATCGAGTCGGTATGGATTAGGACAAATTTCGGTGTATCCGCGCGACTATAATCTGCATCATTGCGACCAACGACCCATACACGTTAGTGCATCGAGTGTGATTTCTCGCCACAATCCCCGCGTTAGGGGGAGTGAGTTGCCGAATGACCCGGGGTACTTCAGCCAACGAGCAACTGCGGCAAAGCAGTCGCGTACAGAACCCGGCACTGCGAAGGAGACCCCATGCTTGCCGCTATCACGAACCGAACACTCATCATTGAAAGTCAGGCACTCTTCGCGAAGGCGTTGGCGCAGGTGCTCGCCCTCGATCCATCGATCCAAGTCGTCGGTGACGCCGACGTGATCAGCGAAGCCGTCGTGCGGTCAACGCGGCCCGATCTCATCCTCATCGACATCGACGGCAATGCCACTGACCTCGTTGAAACGGTCCAAACGGCCCGCACCGCAGCGCCGAACGTCAAGGTCTGCGCGCTTTCGATGCACGTACAACCCGACGTGATGCAGCGCTGCCTCAATGCCGGCGTCGATGGATTCATCGTGAAGGACGTTACCCCCAACGAGTTCATGCGAGCGATCAAGTCCGTCGCCGGCGGTGAGACGTATGTCGACCCGCGAATTGCGGGACGCTTGCTCCGTCGCCGGACGAACAACAACCGCTATCCCGATCCCGCTGACCTCTCGGGTCGAGAAGTCGAAGTGGTGCGCCTCATCGTCGCGGGAATGTCCAATAAAGAGATCAGCGCCAACCTGCACCTCTCCGAAAAGACGATCAAGAATCACGTGAGCCGGATCTTTACGAAGTTCAATTGCACGGCCCGGACGCAGGCGGCCGTCTTTGCGCTTCGGTCGGGTATCGCCTAAGCGCCCCCAAAAGAGCCGCCTTGCCGTTCCCTTAAGTCCCTTGCGGGAGTCCGCCCGCGTGCGTATGGTCACAGGGTGCACTCTTCACTGCGGGACGTAACGGGAAAATCGGTCCTCGTCGGGATCATCGAGCCGCAACGGCTCTTCGCCCCGTTCCTCACGCAACTGCTCTCGGAATTCGGTTTCAGCGTCGTTACGACGCTGGAGACCATGTCGCTTGACGACATCGGCCGCAACGAGCCCGACCTGGTCTTCGTCGACATCGACTTCCTCGAGATCGAGCCGATCGTCGCGATCGGTCAGCTACACCGCGTCGTTCCGCGCGCCACGATCTGCGCGTACACCGGCCGCAACGATGCGGCCTGGGCCGCCGAATGCAGTGCCGCTGGCGCCAATTGCGTCATCAGCAAAGGAGCCACGCCGCAAGAAATCATCTTGGGGGTTCAGCACGCGCTCAGCGCCGGAACGTTCATCGACAGCCGGTTCGTGAAAACCGAGATATAGTTCTTTTCTAACGGTCCTCAGGTCGGGATGTCGTAGGGTCCTTCGCCTCTTAGAAGCCGCGTGACGCTGCGTTAGCATGGTGCCAAATGCACCTCCCTTCCCCGAGATCGCAGTGAACGGAACAACCCTCATCCACGAATCGCCATCGCCGGCACCTCCCAAGCCGACGCTCGTGACCGCCCCGCCGAAGCGGCGTCCGAATCATTTTGGAAAGCGATGGGTCGCTTTGCTGCTAACCGTCGATGTCACGATGTTCGTGGCGGCCGCGCTAGCAGCGACCGCTGCGCTAAAGGGAGTGCATTACTTTCCAGCGCCGTCGGACAGCATCTTCGTCTCGACCGTCATCTACGCGGCGTTCTGGCTCATCATCTTCGAACGCTTGGGATTGTACCGCAGTTCGTTCGCTTGGTCGGTCAAAGACGAGATCTACAACACGGCTGCTGCCCTCGCGCTCGGCGCGGTCCCGCAGTTCTTGCTGTTCACGCTCGTCCCGTCGGTCTCGTCGTCGCGGGAACTGCTGCTCCTCTCGGTAGCGATCGCCACGGTCACCGTTGGCGGTTCACGCGCCCTGCTGCACGCAACGTCATCGCGATTCCGGGAACGCTTCCCGGAGCGCGTCGCGGTCGTCGGCCATCCGGCCCGTCTCGACGCCGCCCTCGCCTCGCTGAACTTTCCATCGAGCACCCGGGTCCTTCCGCTGCGCGAACTCGACGTCGAATCGACGCTGCAGTCGTTCAACCTGACCCGCGATCGCGACCTCAACAACGTCCCGTGGTTACGTCAGGCCCGCGCCTGGGGCGCCGAGAAGATCTTGATGACCGAGATCCTCCCGCCGCACATCCTGCCGATGCTGCTCGAAGCGACGGCGCGCGACCACATCACGCTGGCGTTCGCTCCGCCGCGCCTGTGTGCGCATGCCTACGAATACGCGCTGCAGACCGACGGTCACCAGGCCCTGATCGTGCCCTTCCGTCTCAGCGCCTGCCGGCCGCTCGCACAGATCTCGAAGCGCGCCCTCGACATCGTCGTCGCATCGGTCGCACTCATCCTCGCGGCCCCGATCATGCTGCTCGCCGCGGCGGCGATCGCGCTCGACTCCGGCCGGCCGATCTTCTTCCAACAAGAGCGGGTCGGGCGGAATGGGCGCATCTTCCAGGTTCTCAAATTCCGCTCGATGCGGGTCGACGCCGAGGCCACGACCGGCCCGGTGTGGGCCAGCGCTCGCGACCCACGCAAGACGCGATTGGGCACCTTCCTGCGCCGTACGAGCATCGACGAGCTTCCGCAGATCTTCAACGTGCTACGCGGCGAGATGTCGCTCGTCGGGCCGCGGCCCGAGCGCCCGGTCTTCGTCGAGGAGTTCCGGCAGCAGCTCCCGCGCTACGACGAGCGCCACCTGGTCCGCCCCGGGATCACCGGCTGGTCGCAGGTCCACATGAAACGCATCCTCTCGGTCGCCGACGTCGCCGAGAAGCTCAGTCACGATCTCTTCTACGTCGAGAACTGGTCGTTCTTCATGGACATCTCCGTCATCGTGAAGACGGGCGTTGAGTTTCTCTTCCAACGGGCGGCCTAGTGATCGAAGCGCGCAAGCCCAGCCTCATCGGCCAAGCGCTGATGATGTTCTGCGGCAATTCGAGCGGCTACATCGTCGCGATCGTCACCGGGATCGTCGTTGCCCGCACGCTCGGCCCCGCCGGGAAGGGTGTCGCCTCGTACGCGGCGCTCGTGATGGCGCTCTTCACGACCTTCGGGAACGGCTTGCAGACCGGGCTCATGCACGCATGCGGCCGACTGGGAACGTCGCAGACCCGCGCCTACGGCGCGGCACTGCGCCTCTTGGGTCTCACGATGCTTCCGGCCGCCGCGGCGCTGCTCGCGGTCGCGCTCCTCGATCCGCGCCATGCAGCCTTCGCCTACGTCGCGATCGCGGTGCCGTTTGCGGTGTACGCGCAGGTGGCGAACGGGATCTTCTTCCTGCACCAAGACATCCGCACACCGGTGATCGGAAACGCGATCCCGACGTTCGGGTGCGGGATCCTCACGATTCCCGCGCTGACCGTCTGGCACGGCGGCTTGACCGCCGTGCTCGCGATTTGGGCCGCGACCTTCGTCGCGACCGGCTTGTTCTCAATGATCCGCCTGGGCGCGTACCTCCCGCCCTGGTCGCTCGCGACCGGCTGGGAGGCGGTGCGCAGCCAAGGCTGGTTCGGCCTGCGCTCGGGGACCGCGTCGCTCGCGAGCTTCCTCAACCTGCGAATCGACGTCTTTGTCGTGAGCATCATGCTCGACGCCCGGACGTTGGGCGTCTACACGCTGGCCGTCGCGACCGGCGAGTTGATGTGGCAAGTGAGCCGGCCCCTGACCACCGCGACCAGCGGGCGGGTAGCCTCAGCGGAGCGGTCGCGCGCGATCGCACTCACGTGCACGGTCGCGCGCTCGATCCTCGCAGCTGAGGTCCTCCTCGGCATCGCGATCTTCGCGCTCGCGCCGCTCGCGGTGCGGTTCGTCTACGGCGCGGCGTTCGCCGAGGCCGGCCCGATCGTCCGCTGGCTTTTGCCCGGACTGATCCTCTACGCGGCGCAAGCGCCGCTCCTGTACTTCGTAACGGTGAAGGAGGGCAACGCCACCATGACGCTGGCCATCCAGGTCGCGTCGGTGTTCGCGTGTGCCGCGATCAGCGTATTCCTGGTTCCGCGGATCGGCATCTTCGGCGCCGCGCTCGCCACCACCGTCACCTATTGTTGCGCGGCGGTGGCGACGTGGATCCTGTTCGCGCGCGCCGCGGGCGTCTCCATTGCCAGCTTCACGCTGCTGCAGCATGACGATCTCGCGCGCCTCCGGGTAGGAGCCAACCCATGACCGTGACCGACCTCCACCGCACCGTGCCCGCGCTCGACGCGCGGGTGCAGCGCTCGATCAGCCTCGCACTCGTCATCGCGCTCCTGCTCGCGGGGACGGCCCTCGCGGCCGTCCTTGTCGGCCGAAACGCGTTTGACACCGCTGTCTTGGCGATCGTCGTCGCGATCGGCGCGGCCGTTGCGATCGCGCTCGCGGTTCACCGGCCCGTCCTCTTCCCGTTCCTCGCCTACATCGCTGCCGTCCCGTTCGACAACCTGCTGCAGACCGGCGGCGGAACCGTCACCAAGTTCCTCGGAGCCGCCTCGGCCATCGCGTTTCTCCTGGTGATGCTCGATCGCCGGCGAACGATCGCACCGCCGATCGCGATCGTCGGTTGGGCCGCGTTTCTGGTTTGGTCGGTCGCGTCGCTCACATGGGCCAACGATCCGGCGTTCGGCAGTCAAGCGCTGCTGCAGGTCTGCGAACTCTTCGTCTTGTGCGCGATCGCCGCGACGCTGCGCGTGCGGGTCGCCGAGATCAAGCCGATGATGCTCGCCGCGGTCGTCGGCGGCGTCGCGAGCTCGCTCTACGGCATCTACATGTTCCACAGCGGGCACATCACCCAGAGCGATGCCCTCTCGCAGCGTCTCTCGATCTCGCTCGGAAGCCGGTCCTTCATCAACGCCGACCACTTTGCCGGCGCGCTGGTCTTTCCGTTGGCGATCGCGCTGACCGGCTTTCTGCGCTTGCGCGGGTGGGGCCGCGTCGCATCGGGCAGCGCGTTCCTTCTCATGCTCGGCGGCGTGCTGGTGAGCGCGACCCGCGGTTCGCTCGTCGCGGTCGGCGTTATGGCGATCTACCTCGGGATCGTGGAGCGGCGCCGGCTCCAACTCCTCATCCTGGGCGCGATCGGCCTCGCCGCGAGCGCCGCGATGCCGAACATCTGGCTGCGATTTCTCGACCCGGAGCAGGGCGGTTTCGGCGGACGGCTGGGGATCTGGAAGATCGCCGCCGTCGCGTTCCGCGAGCACTGGCTCGTCGGCGCCGGCACCGGGAACTTCCGGCTCGCCTACAGCGACGCGTACCTCGCCGTCGGTCAACCCGGCTACTTCTACCATCGCTGGATGGAAGATAGTCATAACCTCATCGTCAACACGAGCGTCGAGCTCGGCGTCATCGGGGTCGTCATCATCCTGGTCGCCTGGGTCCTACAGTTCCGAACGACGATACGGATCCCGCGCAGATCGTCGTTCGGCGCCGTCCGCACGGCGATCGAGACGGGGACGATCGGGCTCTTCGTCGTTGCCATGTCGGTCGACCTGATGTGGTACAAGTATCTGTGGATCGCGTTCATGCTCGCGGTGCTCGCGCGCAATGCCTACGCGAGCGAAACCACGAGCGCAACGACGTGAGCGACGCGCGCGCACCCGGCGTCACACTGGTGATGCCGATGTACAACGAGGCCGCCGACATTGCGACGGTCCTCGCCAGCATCGCGGCCCAGCGCTATCCGCACGACGCGCTCTGGCTCGTCGTCGTGGACGGCGGCTCGACCGACGGGTGTCAAGCGATCGTCGCCGGCTGGCTCGCGGCCAACGACGTCCCGGGGACGGTGATCCACAACCCCCGCCGACGCATCCCGACCTCGCTCAACCTCGGCCTAACGCACGCCCGCAGCGGTGACTACGTGGTCCGCCTCGACGCGCACACGACCTACGATCCCGAGTACGTCGCCACGATCGTGCACACGTTCGAGGAGTTCCCCGCGCACGTTGCCTGCGTCGGCGGAGCGGTGCGTCCCGCGCCGGCTCCGCGTTTCGCCCAGGCTCTGGTCGGCGCGCTGCACACCAACCCGATGGGGCTCGGCGGTGCCGGGTTTCGGCGCAATGCTCCGGCCGTGCACCCCGTTCGCAGCGTGTACCTGGGCGCATGGCGTCCCGGCGTCGTCGCAGCGGTCGGCGGCTTCGAAGAGCGTTGGGAAGCCAACGAAGACAGCGAACTCGCCGCTCGCCTGCGGCGGAACGGATACGAAACCTGGGCGATCCCGGTGCGGTCCGCGTACCGCGTCAAAGACGGTCCGCTCGCCGCGCTGCTGAAGTGGACGCGCTACGGGTACTGGCGCGCACAAACCCTGCGCCGGTATCCGGCCGAGTTGCGATTGCGTCACCTCGCCCCGCCGTGCGCCCTGCTCGCGGCGGCGCTCCTGCTCGCGACGCCGCTGCGGGCGCTCGTCGTGGCCCTGTATGCGCTCTACGCATTCGGTGTCTTCAGCCGGCGCGCCGACGGGGAGCGCTTGGCCGTGACGGCGGCGAGCTGCGTCTTTTTCCCGGCGACGCAACTCGCCTGGACGTTCGGTCTCGTGCGCGGTCTACTCCGACCGGCCGTTCACTAGCGCGAGCGACCGATGATGAGGCCGCGCGCGCGGGTCGCGATCGCTCGCAGCGCTTGGTGCGGGACGAAGTGCAGATGATTGCCGTCGACGGCGATCGCCGCGCCGGCCGCATTCGCCGTGTGCAATCCGTCCGGGTACGGTCCGAACCGGTCGGGCTCGATCATCGCGACCGCTCGCTCCCGGAAGCGCTCGGGGGAGAGCTCGAGAATCTCGTTGATGATGAGCCGGCGACCGTAGCGCAGCGTGCAATCCTGTGCCGGACGATACAGGCGCCCGTCGACGACGAACGGGCGACCGCCGGGACGCGTCCCCGCGAGATCGCGCTTCACCGGATTTGCCGCGTGCGCGCGCCATTTCCCGAACAGGTCGTCGGCGTACCACACGTGCAGATCGCGATTCGTGGCCGAGCGAGCATCTGTGGCAAGCAGCCACCAACGGCCGTCGTGCTCGAAGATCGTGTTGTCGACGCCGGCGAAGCCTTCGATCAACGTGCGCTTGGCATACCAGCCGTTCGGGAACGAACGGGCGGCGTATGCGGTCACGCACCCGCTCGCGCCGGCCTCGGGGACGCACACGATCTCCCCTTGGTGACGCACCAGGCAGGGATACGAGAGGTGGTACGGCGCGACGATCGCATCCCGCACCGGCAGCGGCTGCTGCAGGTCGTCGCGCACCTTCACGTAGCAGATGCGGCCGCGGTCGGTGGCGTACGGCAGCCATTCGAAGAAGCAGTAGAGCGCGCCGCCCTCCTCGATCAGGAACGGATCGGCAGCGAACCCATCGCGGCCGCCGAGCGGGAGCCACGCAATCGGCCCGAGCCGGCCGCTCAGGAGTGCGGAGGCCGCGGCCCGGACGATCCCGACGTTCCAGCCGTCGTGCCGGTAGAGTCCCTCGAACCGACGTGAACGTAACGAAATCGGGGTACCGTTCCCCTGTGTCCCCGTCGTCATCGACAACGTCGTCCGAGCCGTCGATCTCGATCGTCGTCCCGACCAAGAACCGGCCCGTCGAAACGGCCCGGATGCTGGCATCCGTGCGCGCGCAAGCAACGCTGCCGCTCGAGGTCCTGGTGATCGACCAATCGGCGGAGCCGTACCCGCTCGAACCATTCGCGGCCCTCGTGCACGTCCACGACCCGCAGATCGGCGGAGCGTCGGCAGCCCGCAACCGCGGCGCGGAGCTCGCGCGCGGCGACGTCGTGCTCTTCCTCGACGACGACGTCGTCCTCGAGTCGGACTGCGTCCGCGCGATCGCCCGGGCGTTTGCGGCGCGGCCCGGGCTCGTCGGCGCGCAGTGCGCGATCCACAACCCCTGGGACGACGCGCCGCCTTCGCTCTACGATTTCTCCACGCGGGTCTTCGAGCAGGGCTTCTTCAATGCGCGCCCGCAGCGTCGCGGCAAGGAGGAGATCCCGCGCTTGATCGACGGGCTCGCATCGGCGTACCGGCGCGACCTCTTGCGATACGAGCGTTTCGACGAGGCGCTGCCCGGCTATAGCCTCGCGGAGGATTGGGACCTCACCAAGCGCGCCGCGCGGCGCGGCGCGCTCACGACGGTAGCGGCGGCACGCGTGCGCCACGAACATGCCCAGACGAACCGTCTCGACCCCGCCGCCTACGCCAAGCTGCGGCGCCGCAACATCCTTTATCTCTACGAGAAGCTGGGCGCCGCGCGCGACCCGCGCAATCGCCTGTGGAAGCAGTGGTGGCTCCTCGGCGAGACGCTGCGCGCCCTGCGGACCTCGCTGCGAGCCTACGCCGGCACCGGTACGCGCCGCGCGTAGCGCGTGCGTATCCGCTCCAGTGCATCCACCATTGCGGCGGTCGTTGCCTCGATGGTCGCATCCGGGGTCAGATACGGCCGTGCGTTGACGGCGCCGCGCAGCGCTGCCAGGGCCTGCGGTCGCAGGACGGCACTACCGACGCGGCGCACCGGCGCGCCGTATGCGCGCACCCGGTCGTGCGCTCGTTTGCGGTCGTGCAGGGCGTACGAGGCGAGCTCGAGCCACGTGGACCGCGCCGAGGGTGCGAATTCGAGCGTAAGCCCCTGCGACTCGGTCCAGTCGAACCACTTGCTGCGATGGGCGGGCAGCGGCATGAAGGGCACCCACGGGATGCGCAGCGCATCGGCGACGATCGCACCGTGCATCGCTTCGCTGACGATGAGGTCGCAGCCGCGGACAGCGGCAAGTACGCGTTCCACCGGCCAGCACGGATCGATGTAGCGGATCCCGGCCTCGGCGCAGACCGCATCCCAAGCGCCGTAGAGCGCGCTCTCCCAATGCGGCATGAAGCCGACGCCGTGGCGCTCGTCGGCAGCCGGCAGCGCATCCCACACGTGTCGCAGGAGCGTCGCCGCATCCCCGATCCCCAAACGCGGATCGAGGCCAAGCAACCGCGCGGTGCGTGGCCCGCGCACGAAGCAAATCGTCCATGTTTCGTCGATGTGCGGCGGTGCGGTGTACCCACCGTAACCCGCCCCGAACACGACCTTCGTCACATCCGGGGGATAGTCGTCGAACAGGATCGAGCCGATTCCCACGAACAGCTCGCTCGAATCGTCGTCGAAGAAATCCGGGAGCAGCAACGGCCAGAGCCAGGCGTTGAGCTCATCGCCGAAGTTCGGCACGTGGCCGCGCCAGTACGACACCTTCACGACTTGAGGGTAGCGCGCCCGCTACGCGCGGCTGAGAGTCGAAAGCACGGCGCCTGCTTACCCAAAATGACCCTCTCCGAGCGACCCACGCCCCTCCGTCGTGCCGCCTGCAACGTGCCACCATGGCTTCATGCTCGCCACGATGACCGAGTCGTCTGGGAAGTCTCCCGTCCCCGCGCTCGAGCCGCGACCGACCGCCTGCTATCCGCTCTCGGCGCTGCAGGAAGGGATGCTCTTCCACTACCTGATGGCCCCCGGCGCCGGCGTCGACATCGAGCAGTTCCACTTCGCGATCGAAACGCCGCTCGACGTCGAACGGCTGCGCGCCGCTTGGCAGCTGGTGAGCGATCGCTACGACGTCTTGCGCACGTCGTTCCGCTGGGACACCGAGCGGCCGCTGCAAGAAGTGTGGGCCGATGCGGCGATCCCATGGGCGGTTGAAGACCGCAGCGGGTTCGCGCCGCACGAGCGCGTGCGCTACCTCGAGGCGTGTGCCGAAGAGGAGCGCTCGGCCCTGACCCTCACCCGTGCACCCGTCCAACGCGTCCGCATGATCCGCTGGTCGGGGAGCTCGTTCACGCTGATCTGGACCTATCACCACACGATCCTCGACGGCCGCGCGCGCGCGATCGTCACCCGCGAGATCGTCGACGCGTACGCGGGACGGCCCCTCGGGCCGACGGGCGTGCAGTTCGGCGCCCAGATCGCCTGGCTCGAACGGCGCGACGTCGGCGCGAGCGAAGCGTTTTGGCGCGAATACCTGCAGGGGATCGCCGCGCCGACGCCGCTCCCCGCGTCCTCCGGCGTCACGCCCGTCAGCGGCCCGGCCCGGCCGCACGTCGTGACGCGGACATTCGATGCCGCGGCGACGGCGCCGCTGCTGGCCTTCGCGAAGAACACCAGCCTCTCGATCAACGTGTTCCTCTGCGCGGCCTGGGGGCTGCTGCTCTCGCGCCACGCGAGCACGTCCGACGTGCTCTTCGGCGCCGTGCGCGCGTGCCGGCATTCGGGTGTCGAGGGCAGCAACGCGATCGTCGGCCTGCTCATCAACACGCTCCCGCTGCGCATCCCGGTCGACGAGAACGCCGAGGTCGTTGCCTGGCTGCGGCAGGTGCGCGCGCAATGGGATGCCCACCGCGACGTCGAGCACACCCCGCTGCGCGCGGCCGCCGCCTGGAGCGAGATCGTCCCGCCGAACCCGCTCTTCGAGTCGCTGCTCGTCTACGAGCTCGATACGTTCGAGAAGACGATGCGCACGAAGATCGATCCGGAGGGCGTGCTCGGCATTCAAAGCGTGCGCCTCATCGATCAAACCGACTTCCCGCTCACGCTGGCGGTCTTCGGCAGCTCCGAGCTCACGTTCCGCATGGCGGCCAACTCGCGACGCTTCAACCGCGACGACGCCGAGCGGATCCTCGAACAGTTTCTCACGGTGCTGCGCTCGCTCCCCGATCACTGCGCCGGCCACGTCCGCGATATCTCCCTGCTCGCGCCGGAGGAAGCGCGGCGCATCGCTGCGTTCAATACCACGACCGACTACCCGCGCGATGCAACGGTCCCGGGGCTCTTCGCCGAGCATGTCGCCCGTACGCCCGGCGCGATCGCGGTCCAACTCGATCGAGCAACCCTCACGTACGCCGAGCTCGCCGCCCGGGCCGACGCGGTCGCGGCTCGCCTGGCCCAGCTCGGGATCGGGCGCGGCGACTACGTCGGCGTCTGCGTCGAGCGCTCGTTCGAGATGGTGGCGGCGCTGCTGGGCGTCCTCCAAGCCGGCGCCGCATCGATCGCGCTCGATCACACCCACCCGGCGTCGCGGATCGCCTTCATGCTGCGCGATGCCGGCTCGCGCGTGCTCCTCGCGCAAACGCACCTCATCGCGGCGCTGACACCGGCCCTCGCCGAGTTCGGCACGCCGGTACCGCACGTCGTCGCGCTCGAAGCCCTGGCACCCGTCGAGCAACCGCCGGCACCGATCGCGATCACCGCCGACGACGGTGCGCACGTCATGTACACCTCGGGCTCGACCGGTGCGCCGAAGGGCGCGGTGATCCCGCATCGCGCGGTCGTCCGCACGGTGCGCGGCACCGACTACCTGCGTTTCGCTGCGGACGAAACGTTCTTCGCGTTCGTTCCTTTGACGTTCGACGTCGCGGTCCTCGAGTTATGGGGACCGTTGCTCAACGGTGCGCGGCTCGTCCTGTGCCCGCCCCGCTTGCCGCTCGACGAACTCGGCGCGGTCGTCGAAACGCAGGGCGTCACCACGTTGTGGCTGACGACCGCCCTCTTCGAGCAGATGGTCGAGGAACAGTTGCCGCGGCTGCGCGGGCTGCACCAACTCATCGTCGGCGGGGACGTGATGTCGCCGTCCCACGCCCGCCGCCTCCTCGCCGCCGTCCCCGGGATCCGGATGCTCAACGTCTACGGTCCCACCGAAGCCACGGTGCTGATCACGGCGCACCACCTGCGCACGCCCCCCGACGGTCCGATCCCGCTCGGCAAACCGATCCGCAACGCGACGGTATACGTCCTCGACCCGCTGCGGCGCCCGGTCCCGATCGGCGTCCCGGGCGAGATCTACACCGGCGGCGACGGCGTCGCGCTCGGCTACCTGAACCGGCCGGAGCTTACCGCCGAACGCTTCGTCCCCGATCCGTTCATCGGGCGGGAGGACGCGACGATGTATCGCAGCGGCGACCTCGCCCGCTGGAACGCCGACGGCGAGATCGAGTTCTTGGGGCGCGTCGACACCCAGGTAAAGGTTCGCGGGATTCGCGTCGAGCTTGGCGAGATCGAGTCGGCGCTGACCGAACACCCGGGCGTGCGCGAAGCGGTCGTCGTCGCCGTCACCGTTCACTCGCTCGAAAAGCAGTTGATCGCCTACGTCGTCGCGCGCGACGCCGCTGCGCCGGCCGCCGCCGAGCTCCAAGCGTTCCTGCAACAGCGCCTGCCCGGACACATGGTCCCGCCGTTCGTCGTCTTCCTCGACGGCCTGCCGCGAACGCCGACCGGAAAGTTCGATCGGCTCGCGCTGCCCGATGCCGGACCGCTGCTGCAGCCGGGTGCACCGACGGCCCGGCACGCACCGTCAACCGACGCCGAGATCACCGTTGCCGGCTACGTCGCGGAGATTCTCGGCCTCGAGGACATCGGACGCGACGACGACTTTTACGTGCTCGGCTGCGACTCGCTGCGCGCGATGCGCGTCGTTTCCCGGCTGCGCGACGTATTCAACGTCGACCTCGCGATCCGCGACCTCGTCGCGGCTCCGACCGTCGGCGGCCTCACCGCCGCGATCGTTGCCCGCACGCGCCAGCCGGCGCGCACGACCGGCTCGAACGTCACCGCGTTGCGGTCCGTTGGGAGCAAGCCGCCGTTCTTCTTTTTGCACGGCGACCTCACCGGCGGCGGCTACTACTGCCGCGAGCTCGTTCGCCATCTGGCCGACGATCGACCCTTTTACGTCGTCGGCCCGCACGGCGTCGGTGACCAGGCCATGCCCTGGTCGATCGAGGCGATGGCCCGGGAGAACATCGCCGCGATCCGTGCGATCCATCGGTCCGGTCCGATCGTCCTCGGCGGGTTCTGCAACGGCGGGATCGTCGCGTACGAGATGGCGCGCCAGCTCGAACGCGCCGGCATCCGCGTCGACGACGTCGTCCTCATCGACACGTTCATTCGCAGCGCCGTCCGCCGGCCGCTCGGGGTACGCTTGCGGGCGGAAGCAGGTTGGCTGCTGGAGCGTTGCGGGCTACGCAAACCCGTCCACCAGCGCGCGGCATCGTCCGACGCGGCCAAGTGGGAAGAGTGGCACGAAGGGATTCTCGCCCGCTGGCTGCAGCTGCTCGGGCGGTACGTCCCGGGTCCCTATGCGGGCAAGGTCTCGCTGATGTGGTCGGACGAGAGCGCACCACGGGCCGAGCAGCTCACCGCGGACTGGCGCCGCGTCGCGCACGCGGCGGTCGCGGGGCGCATCCCGGGGACGCACCTCACCGCAATTACGCGCTACGTCGCCGAGACGAGCCGTACGCTGGCGGAACATCTCGCTTAGCAGCTGCCGCGCGCCGAGCACGGGTCGAGCCAGTGCATGTGCGCGACGAAGCTGACCCCGCCAGGCTGCCACGGATCGGCGCCGACCCAACGCGTTTGCAGCGCGCCCGAAACGTTGACCGCCGTCCAGCCGGCACTCGCGAGGGCGGCGAATGGATCGCTCTGGCCGAACATCGCCATCGCCTCGCCCGACTCCGCGAGGAACGCTATCCCACTGACGCCGGCACCACCCGACGTATCGTCCTCGAGGTAGCCGCCGTAGTCGTGCAACGCGTTGAGGATCGCCTTCTCCCAGGGTTTGAGCAGCGGGTTCGCGTTCGTCGTCGCGTCGGGGACGTCGTACCACAAGCGACCCCCGAGCGCCGGTCCGCTCCCGCTCGTGCACGTGTCGGTGCTCGCGTTGGGGAAGGCCGGATACTGCGAGCCGACCGCACACTGCGCGACCAAGAAGAGCGCGTGGTCGATCGAGCCGGCGAGAAGTTCGGCCGCCCGTAAAAGTCCCGCTCCCAGACACGCGCCGCCGGCCGTCGCCGCCGGGCCCGTCGGCACGAAGCCGCTCCCGCTCAGGAAGTTCCCGCAGTTCGTCATCGCTTGCGCGCTGACGGTCGAACCGTTCGTCCAGTTCCCACTCGGCCGCGTCGTCGCCCACATATCGATTTCCGTGCCGTCGGGCTGGATCACCGCCATGTGCGCATCGGAACCGCCCGCGGGTCGTGCCAGCGCCGGGATGCGCGCGGTTGCCGGAATCCCGCCGTTGTCGGTCCGGTTGCAGTAGCTCACGCAGCGCAAGTTCACGAGCGGGTCGCTCGCGCTCGCATAGTAGATCGGGTGACCGTAGTCGTTCGCACCCGCTTCCTGATCGCGCACCGGCTGCACGTTCCCGCTCGCGAACTCGGTCGCGATCACGGTGCTCGAGTACGACGCGTACGTTGGGTTCGCGGAGACGGCCTGGTTCCACGGCGAGCTCGTGCAGGTGTACGGCGTCCAACCGGCCGCGTACTCGACGCCGTTGACGAGGGCGGGCCCGCCGCACCCGTTGCCGGCGACGGCCGGCACGACCGGCGCGCTCGTCGCCGAAGCGGGCGCCGGCGTTGCGGCTGCCGTCGCCACCGTGGCCGGAACGAACGTCGTCGATGAAGCGAGGGTTTGCGCGCCGCCGCCACCACCGCCACCGCACGCGGAGAACGCAAGCGACAGCAGCAGTAATGCCGAGCGAATGCCGACGTAAGCCATACCACAAAACTATCGGCCGCTCTTGGACCAGAGTTTGACTACGGAGCAAGAAAAATTTACAAAAGGACCGGCCGAGCGAACGACCGCTACAACGCTAGCGCGCGCTCAGCGTCGTCCGGCGAACGCGAAGCTATCCTCTTTCACGGTGGAAATCGTGCGCCGCGAACCGTCTCTGATGATGCGTTCGTAAGCGACCAGGAGCGCGTTTCCGATGTGCGGCCAATCGTAGGCGTGCACTCGCTCGCTCGCCGAAGCGACGAGCGCAGCGCAGCGTGCAGGCGATGCGAGCAGGTCGGCGAGCGTGTCACCGAAGGCAGCTGAATCGTCGGCGATCGCAACCTCACGGCCGGCAACGTACTCGAGCCCGGCGGCGCCCGCCGTCGTCGTCACCACCGGGCGTCCCGCCGCCCAAGCTTCGAGGATCCGCAAGCGCGTGCCGCTGCTGGCAACGATCGGCGCGGCGACGGCCGTCGCCGCTGCGAGATACGGCTCCATCGACTCCGGATTGGGAATCGCTTCGACGTTCGGGTAGCGGCGGAGTTCGGCGACCAGGCTCGGCTGCATCCGTCCGGCGACCCGCACGATCGCCTCCGGCATACGCTCGCGCAGCCGGGCGAGACCGTGACGCAAGAACCACCGCAGGCCGAGGATGTTGGGCCGCCAGTCCATGCTCCCGGTGATCAGGACGCTGCGGGGCGGCGCGGGGACGGCGGCGATCCCGGCGTAGTGGGCCGCATCGACGCCGTTCGGGACGATCGCCGATTTGGCGCGCACATCGGGAGCGAAGCGGACGAAATCGGCAAGATCGCTTTCGGCACAGGCCGTGACCAACGACGAACGCCGGATGAGCGCTCGCTCCTGCGCTCGCACGCGTAACGCATCGAACGCGAGGATGATACGAACGTGCGGCGCTTCCTCGCGGGCGCGGCGCGCAAGGAGCGCCGACTCACAGTTGTGTGCATTGTAGACGATGGGAATCCCATCGCGGCGCGGCAGCGCTGCGAGCATCGGCAAATCGACTTGAATCGCCGCGTATGGGAACTGCCCCAAGCGATTGGCAACGTGTTCGCGGAGGGCGGCGCTCGTCCAACCGGCGGTCAGCATCGACGCTCCCGGCGCGGCGGCACGCGCGATTCGGCCCAGGCCGCCGCGCTGCGCGAGGGCGCGTGGAAATGCCGCGTAGTTGTCGACCAGGGTCGCGAACGACGCGGGGATCAGGCCCGGTTCGTCGGCGACGACCAGGTCGACCGCATACCGCTGCGCGAGCGCGTGGATCATCCAGTAGTTTCGCAGCAGCGCCCCGCCGTTGCGCAGCCACGGCGCTTGGCCACAAAGATAGAGGATGCGGTTCCGATTCACGATTGGTCCCCATTACCGGCGTACAGGTCTGCGAAACGTTGGTGCTGTCGTTGCATGTGAAAGTCGGTCTCGAAGCGGGCCCGGGCATTGCGACCCAGGCGCGCCGCGAGCGCCGGATCGGTGCGCAACGTCAAGACGGCGTCGCGCAGGGCCGCGGGACGCCGGGGCGGGACGACCAAGGCGCTCTCACCGTCGACGACGGCATCGCGCGTTGCGCCGACGTCTGTCGCGACGATCGCCTTGCCCGCACGCATTGCCTCGAGCAGCGCCAAACTCAAGCCTTCGCTCCGCGAGGCCTGCACGTAGACATCCAGCGATGCGAGATACGGGTCCGCGTTTGCAAGGTAGCCGACGTACCGCACGTTGTCGCCGGTATCGCGTACCCGAGCTGCGAGCTCCCCGTCACCGGCGACGGCGAAAACCACCGACCGGTCCGGGAAGCCGTCGGCCGCTGCAAGCAGCTCGAGGATCCCCTTCTCCGCACTCACGCGACCGAGGGTTCCGGCGACGAACGTCCCTGCCGGCGCCGGCGACGCGTCGTCGCCGCAATCGATGTCCGGGACCGCGTTCGGTACGTGACGGCGCGTCGTCCACCAGGGCAGCGCTCCGAGCATCGCGCGGTTGGGAACCGTGGTGACGTCGCTCAGCATGCTCGTCCAGCGATCGATCGTGTTGTAGAGACGCAACTTCGGCGTCGATTCCACCCAACCGTGACACGTACTCACGAGCCGGATGCCGCGACCCCGGCCGCTGACGCGCATGGCACGTGCAACGATGTTGGCACGATACCCGTGGGAGTGGATCACATCGACGTTGGATGCTTCTACCACGCGGCCGAGCCGGCTGACCGCGCGATCGAAGCCGCGGCTCCGGTGCGGGCTGAGCACGGCGGCGCGAAAACCTTCGCCTGCAAGCAGCTGCGCGAGCTTCCCGGGCGAGAACGCGATCAACATCGGGTCGAGCGTTCCCGACGCGCGCTGCTCGCGCATCAGCAGGGCGATGACGCGCTCTTTCCCCCACAACTGCTCGCCCGAGCCCATGGCGTCCACGAGATGAGCCACACGAATCAATCGTTGGGGTTGCACACTCGTAGGTATACCCCGACAGCTTGGGCCAGGCCAAAGGCGGAGGATGCATTTGTACCGGGTCGTTTGACCCTACGGGTCGCCGGGCGCCACTTGCCGCACGACGGCTTCGCGGGTGGCGCCGCCGGCGCGGGCGAGCGCGAGGGCGTGCCCTTCGGTCGGCAGCAGTGATGTCAGGGCCCACACGGTCGCTTCCGCTTCGCCCGGCACGCGCACGAGGCGGGGCGGATCGAGCCCGCACTCGATGGCTTGCATCGCACCTGCGCCGCATACTTTGAGGACGGCTTCCTTGAGCGTCCACAAACGCGCGAACGCGACCGGCCGCTGGGCCGGCGGAAAGCGCTCGAGCAAGGCACGCTCGGCCGGAGCGAACGCATAGCTGACGAGCGCCTCGTCGACGTTTGCGGGATTCACCGCCTCGACGTCGACACCGACCTGGCCGTCGCAACTCACCGCGCAGGCGACGATCGTGCGCGCGTGCGAGAGGCTGAACGTGAGGCCCGCACCACGAGCGGGACCGGCAAGCTCGGGCTTGCCGGACGACGCCGCAACGAACCGCCAGTCGCCGGCCGCTCCGCCCGCGTGAGCGCAGAGCGCGAACCGCAGCAACGCGTGCCCGGCGACGAACGCCTCGCGGTCGACGGCGAACGCCAAACGCTCCATCCGCGCACGCTCCCCGTCGTCGAGGGCGTCACGCGCGGCGAGCAAGCGCATCCAACCGGGGGTCTCGCTGACCGCCCAATACACGTCCGCCGCCTTCATCAGCGCAAATGTACCCAAGATTAGGAACAATGGGCACGAACCGCCGGACCTTTCGCACGGACCATCCGCCGTTCGCCCATGATACCGTAACCATATGAACGGCACCCGCACCCTTCTACCGCTCCTCATCGCCCTGCAGCTCGCCATGACCGGCATCGCCGCGGCGGCTACGGAAACGGCACCGACGGCGGCGCCCGCGGTCAGCGCCGACTACAAGATTCACCCCGGCGACCAGCTGGCCGTCTCGGTATACGGCGAGACAGCGTTGACGCAGACCGTGACCGTGTTGCCGGATCAGACGATCCAGTACCCGATGATCGGACGGCTCACCGTCGGCGGTCAGACGCCGATGCAAGCGTCGGCTGCGCTCACCGCGGCGTTCGCAAAATACCTCCGGACGCCGATCGTCTCGGTGGGTGTCGTCACCGAAGGCGAATTGACCGTGATGGTGCTCGGCAACGTGAAGACGCCCGGTAAATACACGCTGGCGTACAACAGCCACCTTACCGATGCGGTCGCGGCGGCCGGCGGGATGGGCCCGACGAACGGCGACTATCCGGTGGCGCGCGTCAGCGATGCGACCGGTGTTCGCGACGCTTCGCTGCAGGCGATCCTCCGGCGCGGCGAAGCGAGCAGCGACATCGTGCTCTCCAACAACGCGGTCGTCTACGTCCCGAGCCCGGTGACGTTCAACATCGAGGTCGTGGGCGCGGTCGACAAGCCGGGAGAGGTTTCGATCAGCGAAGGCGACCGGCTATCGACCGCGATTGCGAAGGCCGGAAACTCGGCCGCCGCCAACGCCGACCTCAACGCGATCCGCGTGACGCGCGACCTCGGCAACGGGCAGACGAAAGTCTACAACATCAACCTCTACAACGCGCTTCAAAAGGGCGACACGTCGGAGGACATCGCGCTGCAGAAGAACGACGTCGTGTACGTCCCGCAGGCAAAGAAGAGCGGCTCGTCCGTCACCGGGAGCATCTTCGGCCTCATCGGTCACTTCTTCGGAATGTAAGGCTAACAACTTCCTTTTGCTGAGCAGGGGTCGAGCCAGTGCAGGTGCGCGGCGAGATTGACCCCGCTCGGCTGCCACGGATCGGCACCGACCCAACGGGTCTGTAAGGCGCCCGGGATCGAGATCCCCGACCATCCCTGCGCGGCGAGCGCTGCGAACGGATCGGTTTGGCCGAACATCGCGCTCGCCATCCCAGACTCCGCCAGGAACGCTATCCCGCTGGCGTTGGCCCCGCCGGACGTGTCGTCTTCGAGGTAGCCGCCGTAGTCGTGCAGTGCGTTAAGGATCGCCTTCTCCCACGGTTTGAGGTTGGCGTTCGTGTTGGTCGTCGCGTCGGGGACGTCATACCACAGTCGCGCGCCGAGCGCCGGACCCGTTCCGCTCGTGCACGTGTCGGTGCTGGCGTTGGGGAACGCCGGATACTGCCAGCCGACCGCGCACTGGCTGATGAGGAACAACGCGTGATCGATCGAGCCTGCCAACAGCTCATCTGCGCGTAGCAGCCCGGATGCCAAACAGGCTCCGCCGGCGGTTGCCGCCGGGCCGGTCGGCACGAAGCCGCTTCCGGCGGTGAAACTGCCGCAGTTGGCGATCGCCTGCGCCGTGAGCGTTGACCCGGCCGTCCAGTTGCCGCTCGGGGTGGTCGTCGCCCACAGGTCGATCTCCGTGCCGTCGGGCTGGATCACCGCCATGTGCGCATCGGAGCCGCCGGCCGGCCTCGCCAGCGCCGGGATGTGCGCGGTCGCCGGATAGCCGCCGTTGTCGGTCCGGTTGCAGTAGCTCGTGCAGTGCAGCGTCACCAGCGGATCGCTCGCACTTGCGTAGTAGATCGGGTGGCCGTAGTCGTACGGACCGGCTTCCTGATCGCGCACCGGCTGCGTGTTGCCGCCGCCGAACTCGGTCGCAATGACCGAACTCGAGTACGACGCGTACGTCGGATTCGCCGAGACGTGCTGGTTCCAGGGCGAGGAGCAGCCGTAAGGCGCCCAGAGTGCAGTGTACTCGACGCCGTTCACGAACGCCGGCGTCGTCCCGCACCCGGGGGCGACGGTCGGCGTCGCGGTCGGCACCGGGCTCGGTGACGGCGTCGCAACGATGGGTTTGAAGAGGACCTGCTCCCCGATCACCGCCTCGCTGCCGCTCCCGTTCGCCCAAGTGATGCTTTGCGCGCTGACCGGGCCCGCAGCCGTGCCGGCGTTGGAGGCATAGACCCCGACGCTGTGCCCGTAGTTCGTATTACCGTCGCCGTGACGTCCGATCGCGGCGAGCGACGTGTAGCCGCCCAGCGCGCTCGGCGTGAGGATCGCATCGTCGATCGAGAACATCGCGAGCCCGAGGTCGCCCGAGCCGCTCTGCGTCCCGGTGCCGGAGCTCGTCGTCCACGGCGACCCGACGGTCTTCGTCGCCGACGTCACGACGTCGACGCCGGCGCTATTCGCGACCTCGACGATCGTGATCAGCGCGCCGACCGGTTCGTTGTAGCTAAACGTCACCGCGGAAGGCGGCGTCGCGCCGACGACCAGCGTCGCAACGGCCTGGTGGACCCACGAATTGTTGAGCGCGCTGCCCGCCGGCTGCGTCCACCCGGCCGGTGCGGTCACGACCGGCGAACCGCCGGTATCGTCGAGCGAGATCAGCGCCACGAGCACGTCACCCGGTGCGGGCGCGATCTTTGCGCTGCCCGCCGTCCCCAAACGCACCGTCGACGAACTCTCGCCGCTCGTCGTCGCGGTCGCGTACGAGAACTGCTGCACGCGCGCGAAGCCCCCGGGCGCCGCCGTCGAGGCAGGCGGCGGCGTGCTGCGCCGCGTCTGCGCGGGGTCGCCGGCTACGGGCGCAACCGCCGGAAGCGTCGATCCGCCACCGCCGCCGCATGCGGTCAGCGCACAGAAGCCGCTCAGCGCAGCGAAAGACAACACGAAACCAAGCCTGCTCGTACGCATGCCACGCCATCCTTGCAACGCGCGCCTCGGAGAATGGCAGCGCCGATCCCTCTCATATCGAGGGCATCGAACGCACCACCGCGGGACTCAGGAAACGACGGAGGTGATCACGGACGACACCGGAGCATTACAATCCCGTGACACCCAATGCATCGGTCTACCACGGCACGCTATTTAGTAAGGTTAGCGGAAGTGATCTAGAACAATGTACACCGAACGCTCGCTCGCTCGCATGTTTCTCATGCGACGCTCAGCGTGTGCTAATCCAATGTTTATCTAACGTCGCTAACGCAGCGCGATCACCCAGCCGCGCGGTCCGACAAACGCGCCGGGCGCTGCACCGAACGTGACCTTTCCGTCGTCGATGCCATCGACGACGCCGCGTCCGGAGATCTGCAACGTACGATGGTACCCTTCGCGATACGGGAAGGGCACCGGCAAGAGCGCGTTCGGATTCACGACGATCGCGCAGCCGCCGATCAGCACACCGCGCAGGTAGCACGCGCCGTACTCGCGCGCGTACGCACCGGTCGGGGTGCGCAGTCCGTCGATCGTGCGCGGCGCGGGGACCACCGGCGCGCGCGGGACGAACGTCATCTCAGGCTCGACCGGTACCCCCGAGGGCGTCGTCACCTGCTCGGCCAGCACGCTCTCGTCCGGATCGAACGCGAGGAGCAGCGAGGCGAGGATGTAGCCGCGCTGATCGTAGGCCTCCGGTGTCGCCGCGCTCGAGGGATACGCGTAGCAGATCAGCATCCGCCGTTCGGCGATGACCTGGAGAACGGTGTTCTCCTCGACGCTCCAGATCTCGCCGGCCTCCTTGGCGCGCGACGTGGTGCCGCCGTACCCGTTCGCGAAGCAAAACTCGAGCAGCCCCGCTATGACGTTCGCCGACCCGACCAGCGTTGCCGACTGCGAGACGATCGAGCCGTGGTGGTTGGTGAGGTTCTCGAAGATCACCGGCAGGTGCGCGTTCGCGTCGAAGGCCCGCTGCGCGGTATTGTAGGTCGCATCGCCGGGATACCAGCAGTCCGGCAGCGGCTGCACGAACGGCTGGTAGAACTCGCTGAGCGGCCCCGCGTCGTCTTCCCATACGGCGTCATAGGAGTTTCCCGTCGCGCGCTGGTGAGCGTCGATGTATCCGTTGAAGAACGCCGCCAGCGCCGGGCTCGCGGGGTTGCCGATTTCCTGGACGAGCTTGTCGTTGTACGACGTGCGAACGCGCGAACCGTCGCAGTTGTGGTAGTAAGCGCTCTCGTCGGTGGGCACGGCGTGCGCCATCGGAAAACCGTTGGCGCTGATCCGGTGCGGGTCGGCATAGAACGTCGTCTTGATGCCCGCGGCGTGGAGCGCACGCGCATAGCGGTCGTCGGTCGCGGCCCAGGTCAGCCAGCGTGCGGCCTCGGCGTACGACGTCGAGATCCCGAACTCGTAGTCGGCCGCGTTGCGGACCGTGTGCTCGGCCCCGACGAGGCCGAGCGTTTTTATATGCGTCGCGGCGATCGTCGGGGCCGGGCTGGCCGTGACCTGCGCCGCGCCGAGGCGCGGATCGCAGGCGCCGAGGAGGAGCGCGATGAGCGCTCCCCCCAGCAGTCGGGTCCGGGACACGGTCAGGACGGCAAGGCGGTTCCGACCGTGCTCGGCGGGTCGACGTAGAAGTAGTCGTCGTATGTGAGGCGCCGCGTGGGACGAACGCGGTTCGCCACCGTGCCGATGATGTTGGCCCCGCCGACGCTGTGCAGCTTCGCGACCGCGCGCCGTACCTCGTTCGAATCGGTTTGATCGATCGCAACGACGAGCACCGTGCCGTCGGCCTTGGCCGCGAGGATCGCCGCGTCGACCACCGGCGCGAGCGCCGGGGCGTCGATGATGACGGTCTGGTAGGTTTTCAGCAACTCGTCGAGCAGTTCGTCGAAGCGTTTCGAACCGATCAGCTTGACCGAGTTGGGCGTGTGCGTCCCGCTCGTGAGGAGATCGAGACCTTCGTGTTCGGTCGGCGCGATCACGTCGTTCAGCTGCGCCGTCCCGACGAGCACGTCGGAGAGGCCGTGGCCGAGCTCGCGGTTGAGCTTGGCGTGCAGTGACGGCCGCCGCAAGTCGGCGTCGATCAAGAGCACGCGCGGCTCGACGTGCGCCATCGTGATCGCGGTGTTGAGTGCGATCGTCGACTTGCCATCACCCTGCGTGGGGCTCGTGACCGCGATGCAGCGCATGCGGCGGTCCTCCGTCGTGCTGTAGCGCAGCGAAGTGACGAGCTGGAGGAACGATTCCACGGCGTACGCGCGCAGCCACGGTTCGTCGTCGCTGGTCGCGGCGGCGGGCCCGTCGCCGCCCGGCAGCGCCGGCTTTCCCGACGGCAGGCGGTTGCGCAAATCGCCGAGCTTCGGCACCGATGCGAGGACCGGAAGCTCGAGCTCCTCCTCGATCTGCGACGCATCCCGGATGCGGCGGTCGAAGACGTACATGAGCAGGCTGACGACGACACCGAGCACCAGGCTGACGAGGAGGCCGACGAGCAGGTTCAGGATGCGGTTCGGCCGGCTCGTGGCTTCAGCCGCAACGGCGGCCGCGGTGACGGTCACGTCGCTGAGCGCCGTCGCCTTACTGATGTTGGCTTCGTTGAGCTTCTGTTGAAGTGCGGTGAGGACGTCTTCGGCGAGTTTGGCACGACGCTGGAGTTCGAGGAGTGCCGTCGCCTTCGCGGGGAGCGCGCTAACCTGCGGCTTCATCGCGGCCTGCTGGCGGCGCAACTGCGCGAGCTCGGCATCGTCCGCTGCCACCTGGGCACGCGAGACCGCGGCCTGCTGGTCGAGCTGCACGAAGACGGGGTTCGGCATCGTGTTGGACTGCGAGACGACGGTCGCCGGCGTGTGGGCGATCTCGCGCTGGAGTTCGGCCTGCTGCCGTTTGAGCCCGATGACGGTCGGGTGCTGGTCGGTATACTGCTGTTGGGCGACCTGGAGCTGCACGGTCACCGTCGAGAGCTGCGCCTGCAGCTGGCCCAGCACCGGGTTCGGAGCGACGCTGGTCTGTCCGGCGACGGTCGGCCCAACATGGCCGAGCTGCCCGGACACGCTTCCGAGCTGCGCTTGCGCCTGCTGCCGGTCGACTTCGGTCTGGTTGACTTTGGCGTCGAGCGCGGCGGCGGCGTTCATGGTGTTCTGGGTTTGCGTCTGCAGATCGGCCATGTCGTTGCGTGACTGGAACTGCGTCAGCGCGGTCGTAGCCGCGCCCGCCTTGGCTTGCGCAGCCGGGACCTGTTCGCCGAGCGTTTTGATCGCCTGATCGGCCTGCACGCCCACCAGCGAGCGCTCGTGATCGACGAACGCCTGCGCGAAGGTGTTGGCAACCTTTGCCGACATGTCCGCACTCGACCAGGTCACCGCAAGATCGAGCAGCGTCGTGTTGACGATCGGCGCGACCTTCACGTGCTCGAGGAGTTGCTGCGCCGTCATCGGCAAGTTGAGCTGTGCGATCACTTGGGTGGCCACCGGGTTCTCCTGGAAGAGCTCGGCGTAGGTTTCCGACGTCTGCACGCCGGTCGCAGCCAAGAGCGCGTTGAGCAGCGGGAGCGTCGTGTTGACCGCTTGACCGTTGTTCGCGTTCGAGCTCCCGCCGCCGGCGATCAGCTTGACGTGCGTCGTGTAGCTGCGCGGAACGAGCAGCGTATACGCCGCGATCGCGACGAACGCCGCGACGGCGACGATGACGAACGTGCGCTGACGGCGCATGATCGCGCGCCAGATGCGCGACCACTCGAACTCGGACGGGATCTCCGCCGTGCTTTGGCGCGACGGTTGCCCGGATGCGAGTTGATACATGAGCGAGGGTCCCTTCGGAACGAGTGGCGAGGAGGTGACTATAGGAAGATGAGGCGGCTGAGGATGAACAACACGTTGGGCAACACGCTATGCGCCTGCCTGGCGACCGGCACGTAGACGATGTCGCCCTTGTGCAGCAATGGGTCGTAGACGTTGTTCCCTTTTTCCAAGGACTGATATAAGTCGACCGGATGGGACGCACTCTTGCCGTTCGCTTCGGTCCGCGTCACCATGATGCGGCCCAGGTCCGCGCTCGCGCTCTGCGAGCTACCGGCCTTGGCGACGGCAATCGAGAGCCGGTCGCCCTCGTTGAGGGTGATCGTCCCGGGGTGATCGACCGCGCCGAGGACGGCGACGTCGAACGTCGTCGGGCCCGGAACGTACACGGCGGCGCGGTCGCCCAACGCGACGTCGCGCTCGGGGTCGCCGCCGCGCAGCAGTTTGTCGAGCGAAATATGGTACGTCGTGCCGTCGGCGAGGGCGATCCGTGCCACCGGGTACTCGCCGCTGATCGACGGGTCCATCCCGCCCGCGGCGGTGATCGCATCGCTTAAGCGAGCGCCCGGCCGCAACTGGAACTCACCGGAGTTGACCACGTCGCCGAGGACCAAAACGTTGATGTGGCCGGCACCGACGACGTTGAGGGTAACCTGCGGATTGCGGAGGTATTTTTGCAGCGCAACCGCGATCGCGCCGGCAGCGTCAGCGGGCGTCGCACCCCCGACGCGAATTTCGCCGACGAGCGGCAGCCCGATCGTCCCGTCGCTCGCGATCACGACCTTCTGCGCGAGCTCGTTCTCACCGAGAACCTGGACCTCGAGCCGATCGCCGGCATGCAACACCGTCGTCGGCGCCGCGGTCTGGGCGGCCGTGCCGGCACCGAGCGCGAGCATCAGCGCCAGACAGAGCGGAACGAAACCGCGCACGACGCGCATTAGACGACGGCTTGGAAGAGGGTGAAGTGCTCTTCTTGCAGGGCGTTCACCACCGCGACCCCGGCGGGGACCATCATCATCCCCGGCAGCAGGTGCGCCTGCAACGTCTCGATCGAGGTCCCGCTGCGGTTCGCGAGATCTTGCATCGCGTTGCTGCAGACGAAGAACGATACGTTGCGACGCGCAAGCTCGCCGAGCGTCCAGCCTTGCGGCGCGCGGATGAAGGGGTTCCCGTCAGCGGGCGTCGCGGTGACGCGGTCGCCGGCGCGACGCACGACATCGGCAACGCCGAATGTGCGCCAGGCCTCATCGTCGAGCGCCAGCGCAACGCCGGTGTGATAGAGAACGGCCGCGGCGTGCAGCGTCCCGGGACCGTCACCGAACCCGGTTTCGTACGCGTTGAGCGAGTTGAACATGAAGGCGAGCACGGCACCGTCGGAGACCAGCGGGCTCGCGAACGCTTGCCGGTGCCGGAACGGCGCCCGGATGCGCGCCGCGAACGCCGTCCGATCGAAGGTTGCGCCGGCGGCTGCGGCGGGTCGATAGGCCACGCCGGTGGCGGCCGCGGCGAAGGCGCTCGCGGCCAGAAACGTGCGTCGGGAGTTCATCGCCAGCCGAGCCTTACGGACACCCAGCCGGCGCCGCGATGATCGGGGCGGTGCTGCCACTGCCGCCGCCGCCGAAGGCGGCCACGCCTGCGATCAGCGGGATGAGGAACGGGAGGAAACCTGCGTGCGCGGCCGCAGCGGCGACCGGCGGAAACGCGGCTTGCGCGACAACCGGTGCAACCGCTGCGACTTCATCGTTGGGAACCGCGACGGGTGCCGGCGCGGCGGCGACCGGCGCTTCGACGATCGGCGCCGGCGCTGGCGCTTCGACCGGAGCCGGCGGCGGCGCTGCGGCGAGCGCGGCAACGCGCGCCGGCATGGCGTGGTGCGCTATGACCGGAGCGGTCTTGTTCAGGAGGGAGAGGTTTCCGCAGAGGGCGGGCATGTAGAGCGCGAGGACGCGCCCGCCCGACGCCGGAAGATCGACTTCCCAGCCGTGCGTGTTGGCCGGGATGACGACGTCGTGCAGCGCGTACACGTGCCCGCCGCCTTGCCAGGTCATAGCATCGAGGTGACGCGGGACCGTAACGTACGCCGTACGTGACGACATGAGCTCGGCGTGGAACTGCGCGTACTGAGCGGGCGTAAGACCCAGTTTCGCGGCGGCGGCCGAGAGCACGCCTTCGTTTCGGGCCACGCGCGAACGCATCTCGGCGGTCGAGCTGCTAGAGCCTAGCAGCGGCGCGGTCCCGAGTTGCGCGATCACCGTGGTCGCGAGCGCCGGCGAAATGCCGAGCGCGAACATCAACGGTCCGACGACCAAGCTCTTCTGAAGAATGTCTACCACCACTGCGAGCCCTCCTCGGCTGTGTGGAAGACGTTACCATAGCGCCCTTCGGCGCTAACGTGCTTGCCGGGGCGTTTCCCCTGGGACTTTAGTCCTAGTCGCTAAAGATCTGGACGATCAAGTCGCCTTGGTCCGGCATGCGCAGCACGGCCACGCCGATCCGGCCGTAGTGACGCTCGAGCATGTTGTCGCGATGCTCGGGGCTGTTCCAGAGCGCCACCTCGGCGGCGGTGGCCGTCTGCGCCTCAGCCAGGTTCTCACCCGCGTAGGAGTAGCTATACGAGCGGATGCGCAGCGCGTCGAGCGCGGTCGTACCGTCCGGGCTGACGTGGCCGAAGTAGTGGCGCCGGATCAGATCGGCGGCACGATCCATCGCGACCGCGGTAAGCTGCGGGTCCACGACCAGCTGCGTTTCGTGCACGACGCTGCGGTGGGCGTTCACGTCGTTGACGACGGTCTGCGCGGCGGCGAAATCGCACGTACCGACAGAAGCCGCCGCCGCAAGAAGAATCGCGGCGAGCATAATCGCTCTCCCCTCTGGCACCGTTGTGAGGGGGACATCGACCCATGCGGACCGGGACTTTAGGGCGAGGAAGGCAGCCGCACGCTAAGGTGCAGCCCGTCACTCAACGCGTTTCGGTTGCCTCGATGTAGATCTCGGCGCCGCCGGCACGGAATTCGTCGGATTTCTCCGCCATTCCGCGCTCGGCGTACTCCCGCACGTCCTGCGTGATCTTCATCGAGCAGAAATGCGGGCCGCACATCGAACAGAAGTGCGCTACCTTGGCCCCGCCGGCGGGCAAGGTCTCGTCGTGGAACGAGCGCGCCGTCTCCGGATCGAGCGCTAGGTTGAATTGATCTTCCCAGCGGAACTCGAAGCGCGCCTGCGAGAGGACGTCGTCCCAGTGCCGCGCCCCCGGGTGCCCTTTCGCGACGTCGGCGGCGTGCGAGGCGATCTTGTACGCGATCACGCCGTCCTTGACGTCCTTTTTGTTGGGCAGGCCGAGGTGTTCTTTGGGCGTCACGTAGCACAGCATCGCGGTCCCGTACCAGCCGATCATCGCGGCGCCGATCGCCGAGGTGATGTGGTCGTAGCCCGGCGCGATGTCGGTCACGAGCGGGCCGAGCGTGTAGAACGGCGCTTCGTGGCAGTGCTCGAGCTGCAGGTCCATGTTCTCTTTGATCAGGTG
>Ga0209415_10003557_pt1 | contig 28973 bp, 12 predicted proteins | sample PeaSoiSIISIP2007_FD_187696 | JGI IMG/M metagenome (GOLD analysis project Ga0209415, IMG submission 187696) | Peat soil microbial communities from Weissenstadt, Germany - SII-SIP-2007 (SPAdes) (version 2) | ecosystem: Environmental > Terrestrial > Soil > Wetlands > Peat | place: Germany...
CGCGACGCCTACAAGAGCGCGAAGACCGTCGTGCAGATGCTGGCGGACATCGTCAGCAAGAACGGCAACCTGCTGCTGAACATACCCGTGCGCGGCGACGGCACCATTGACGACAGGGAGGAGAAGGTCCTCGAGGGCATAGCCGGGTGGATGGACGTGAACCGGGAATGCATCTTCGGCACGCGCCCCTGGAAGGTCTTTGGCGAGGGCCCGGCCAGCGAGGGCGCAGCCCTGTCCGCGCAGGGATTCAACGAGGGCAAGGGCAAGTCCTTCACCGCCGAGGACGTGCGCTTCACCGAGAAGGCAGGCGCGCTCTACGCCATCGTGATGGGATGGCCCGAAAAACCGCTGGCGATCCGGTCGCTCGGCGGCTCGGCCAAGCTTCTGGACAGGGCGGTCGCCGGCGTCGAGCTCCTCGGAAGCGACGAGAGCATCCGCTGGACGCGCGACGACGGGGCGCTCGTGCTGGAACCCGCGAAGGGCAGGCCGGCCTCCGATTTCGCGGTCGTCTACAAGATCAAGCTGCAGCCGGACTCCAGGCTGGCTGCTGCGGCCGAATGATGCGACGCGCCCGCGCACCAGGCAAAGTTGGCGGCGCCGCGCCCAGCGGCTTTGACCGCCCGCTCGGAGCCCGGAACCCATGGGAGTGCGCAAGTCCCCGATGCCCCGCCCCACGCTAAGCGACATCGCGCGCGCCCTGGGCTACTCCAAGAACGCCATTTCCCTCGGGCTGCGCGGCAGCCCGCAGATCCCCGTTGCCACGAGGAAGCGCATACAAAGGGCGGCGGAGCGCCTCGGCTACCGGCCCAACGCGATCGTCTCGCAGCTGATGGCGCAGCTGCGGTCCACGCGGACCCGCAGGCTCCAGGCCAAGCTCGCCCTGGTGAACGCCAACCTGGACCCCGACGCGTTTCGCAGCCATCCCACGATACCGATCTACGTGGAGGGGTGCGAGAGCCGGGCGGCGGCCCTGGGCTACGACTTCGACCGCTTCTGGCTGCACGACCCGGAGCTCACGGCCGAGCGCTGGATGCGGATCCTCGCGACCCGGGGGATCAAGGGGCTGGTGCTCGTCGGACTCATGGACACGAACTACCTGCCCGCGAAACTGGGGCCAATCTGGGCGCGGCTGCCGTGCGTGGTCACGGGGGTGCGCACCCGCGATCCCGCGCTGTCGTACTGCTGCGTGGACCACTACAACCTCGCTCTCGTCGCCTTCGAGCGCGCGCTGGCGCTCGGGTACCGGCGCCCCGGGCTCGTGCTCGACGACGTCATCGATGCGCTTGTCGAGCGGCGGTTTTCCGCGGGCTTTCTGACCGGCCAGCGGGCGCTGGCGCGGGCGCAGCGGGTCCCGTCCTTCGGCACCATGACCGGGCCCGGGCGCTCCGACCTATTTCGCTCGTGGCTTGACCGCCACCAGCCTGACGTCGTCTTCACCCTCTACAACGTCGTCCTCGGGTGGCTGAGAGCGGCCGGCCGGCGCATTCCCGAGGACATCGGCGTCATCCAGCTCGAATGGCGGGCGTCCCGCCCGGGCATAGCCGGGATGAACCAGCACAACCACGTCACGGGTGAGGCCGCGGTCGACATGGTCGTCAGCCAGATTCACAACAACGAGTCCGGCGTGCAGGAATTCCCCCGCGCCACGTTGATCGGCGCGACCTGGATGGATGGGGCGACGGTCCGCGCCCAGCCGCCGGCCGCGGCGACGCGCCGGGAGCGGGCAGTGGCCCCTTGAGGCCGGTTCCGACCGGGGCGCCCTCGCGAAGGGCACGTACGGAGGCGCCCGGGAGACAAAATCCCGGGCTTCCCGCCCGCGCCGCGATGCTCTAGCTTGCGGCCGCTTTGGAATACCCACCCCTGCGCGTCGGACTGTTCGCCATCGGACTGGATGCCTATTGGCCGCAATTCGCCGGCCTGAAGGATCGCCTCGAGCGCTGCGTCGGCAGCGTGGCGGACAAGCTCGCGCGACCCGGCGTAGAGGTCGTCAACCTCGGCCTCGTGGACAATCCCGAGAGCGCCCACGTTGCGGGCCGCGAGTTCAGGCGCGAGGATGTCGACCTGATCTTCCTCCACGCCACGACCTATGCGCTGTCGTCCACGGTGCTGCCGGTCGTGCAGCGCGCCAAGGTGCCGGTTATCGTGCTCAACGTCGCGCCGGCGGCCGCCATCGTCTACGCGGCGTTCAACGGGCTCGGCGACCGCACGAGGATGACCGGCGAATGGCTGGCGCATTGCTCGGCGTGCCCGGTTCCGGAGATCGCCAACGTCTTCAAGCGCGCCGGGATACGGTTTCACGAGGTCACCGGTGTCCTGGACGATGACCCCGCGTGCTGGCGCGAGGTCGATGCGTGGGTGGATGCGGCGAGGGTCGCCGCCGCCATGGGGCGCAACCGCCTGGGCCTCATGGGGCACCCCTACGGCGGGATGCTCGACATCGAGTCGGACGCGACGCTGCAGGCGGTGACGTTCGGCACGCACATCGAGCACCTCGAGGTGGACGAGCTGACCGGCCTGCGGCGGGGTGTCCCGGCGGCCGCCGTCGCCGGCCGGCTTGCGGAATTCGGCGACGTGTTCGACATCCAGCCCGACTGCGCGAGGGAGGACCTCGAGGATGCGGCGCGGACGTCCGTCGCGCTCGACCGGCTGGTCGCCGGCCACCGCCTCGGCTCGCTTGCCTATTTCTATAAGGGGACTGGCGTGCCGGAGAACGAGGCGACCATCGCGTCGATCATCCTCGGATGCTCGCTGCTCACGGCGAGGGGCGTTCCGGTCGCAGGCGAGTATGAGGTGAAGAACGTCCAGGCGATGAAGATCATGGATCTGCTGGGCGCCGGCGGCTCGTTCACGGAATACTATGCCATGGATTTCAAGGAGGACGTCGTGCTCATGGGCCACGACGGCCCGGGCCACATCGCCATCGCGCAGGGAAGGACAAAGGTGCGCCCCCTCGGGGTCTACCACGGAAAGGTCGGCCGCGGCGTCTCCGTCGAGATGGCGGTGCGCCACGGCGCCGTCACGCTGCTCTCCGTGGTCGAGGGCGCCGGCGGAAGGCTTGCGCTTCTCTGCGCCGAGGCCGAGTCGGTCGCGGGCCCGATCATGGAAATCGGCAACACCAACAGCCGCTACCGCTTCGCCTGCGGCGCGCGCGAGTTCGTCCATCGCTGGAATTCGCACGGACCCGCCCATCACTGCGCGGTGGGTGTCGGCCACCTCGCCGACCGGCTGGCCAAGCTCGGCCAGCTCCTCGGGCTGGAGACGACGCGCGTCTGCTAGAGGGCTGCGGCCCTTCGCGCGCCCAGGGGTGGGGGCCGGCGGACCCTCGCGGCCGCTCACACCTCGACGATCGCCTTGATGACGCCCGTATCGGGGCGAACCCACGCCGGGAACTGGCCCGCCACGCCGGCGAGCGGGGCCCGGTGGGTAATCCATGGCGCCGTGTCGATGCGCCCGGCCTCGATCAGCCCGATGATGCGCTCGAAATCGGCGGACTGGGCGTTTCGGCTGCCCAAGAGCGTCAGCTCGCGCCTGTGGAAACTGGGGTCGTTGAACGTCACGTCCCCCTGGAAGAGGCCCACGAGGACCAAGCGGCCTCCCGGCGCGGGGAAGTTGAAGGCCTCCATCATGGAGCCCGGGCTGCCGGTTGCGTCGAAGACCGAGGTCGGCAGGTCGCCGCCGGTGAGCCGCCGCAGGGCGTCCAGCGGGGCCTCATCGGCCCCGTTGACGGCATGGGGCACACCGAGGTGGCGCCGGCAGAAATCAAGCCGCGCCGCGTTGACGTCGAGCGCGACGACCCGCGCGCCTCTCTCGGCCGCGAACTGCATCACGGCGAGGCCGATCGGCCCCGCGCCGATGACGAGCGCGAACTCGCCCGGCTCGAGGCATGCGCGCTCCACGGCGTGGCAGCCGATCCCGAGGGTCTCGACGAGCGCGAGCTGGTCAAGCGACAGGCTGGCGGACGGATGGAGCTTGCGCGCGGGCACGACCAGCTGCTCGCGCATGCCGCCGTCGACGTGGACGCCGAGCACGCGCAGGTCGGCGCAGCAGTTGGCCTTCCCGCGGCGGCAGGCGACGCACCTCTGGCAGTTGAAGTAGGGCTCCACGGAGCACCGGTCGCCCGGCTTGACGTTGGCCACGCCGGGCCCAACCGCGACGACCTCGACCCCCAGCTCATGGCCGAGGACGCGCGGGTAACTGAAGAACGGCTGGTTTCCGGCAAACGCGTGCAGGTCCGTGCCGCACACCCCGACTCGGCGCACGCGAACGAGCGCCTCGCCGGGCTGCGGCGGGGCCGGCGGCGCGCATTCGAGCGAGGCGAAGCGCCCGGGCTCTTCGAGTCGAATGGTGGTCATGGCGGTCGGAGGGACGGGGCGCGCGTTCGCAATGCTCGGATTCAGAGGCGCTCGCGCAGTTCCGACGGCAACAGCTTCATCGAGAGCTCCTGCAATTTCGGGTCGGAAATCTGAAGCTCATATCCCTTGTCCAGGACGAGCAGGTGGTAGAGCGAGCCGGTCGTGAGCGAACGGATCTTCTCCGCGTCGATCTCCGCGAGGCAGCGCTTCACCTGCTCGCGCGCCAGGTCGTTGCGCCTTCCAAGGGCGAGGACGACGGCCAGGCTGACGCGCCGGTCCCAGGCCATGGAGCGATCGGATCCGCTGGACAGGTTCGAGACCAGCGAGTTGAAGACCTTGTCGAAGGCCTCCGCGTCGCCGCGGGCCTTCTGGACCTGTGCCAGGGCCACGAGCGCCCCGAGGTCGGCCGGGTAGCGCAGCAGCGCCTGGCTCGAGTACGCGGCGGCGTCCAGCTGGTGCATCTCGACCAGGTATTCGACGAGCCTGCTGCGCAGGGTCGCCGGATCCGTCTCGTCGGTCACCGCCAGCACCAGGACCGACTGCTCCTTGAAACCAGAGATCTCCGGCTGATTGTACGGCAGGGCCCGCAGCCAGTCGAATATCCCGCCGTCGGTCTGGTGCAGGGCGTAGATGAACGAGTCCTTCGGCTGCCTCAGGCCCATTCGCGCGAACTCGTCGAAATCGCTGTCCCATGAGGGGACGACGATGTAGGTCACGCCACGCTGGCTGACAAGCGCCAGCGTCTCGTCCGGCCTCGTCGAGTTTATGATGCGGAACGTGGCCGAAAGGCCATCGCGGTTCTCCCAGTTCGGGGTCCCGAGGCCGCGCAGGCCCCCGTAGAAGCAGAAGCTTGATGTCCGGAACGGCGGGACGAGGGCCGTCGCGCCGTCGGGCCCGGCGTGGTCCGCGATCCAGTGCGCCAGGGCGCGCTCGTAGAGACCCTCGACCTCGGATCTCGTGAACTTGAAGTCACTCGCGCCGGAGCCCGCCGGCGGCGCGGCGGAGATCGCTCCCAGGAGAAGGGCGGGAGCCAGAAGTGCGCAGCAGGTCCAGCGAATCCTGCGGGAGGCGGCGGCCGCAGCCGGAAGGGCTGCCGTTGCTGCAACGAGGAGCGCGAGCAGCGCGCAATCGACCGTGTTCCACCAGCGGATCTGGTGGATGGCGAGTGCAAGGGCAGCGAGGACCGGGCCGGCGGCGATCGCGACGGCGGCGCGGAGCGCCGGGCGGGTCGATCTGCCTGCGAGAATCCACGCCGCCGGACCTAGGAGCAGCAGGGGAAGGCAGGTCGCGGCGACGGCGCCCGTGAGGCCATCCTGGGCGGCCCAGGCCGGCAGACCGCCCGCCACCACGCCATCCGGCAGGTTTGTAAGCCGGGTGGAGAGCAGGTCGCCCGCCAGGAAGGCGTGGTTTCCGCTGAGCCAGATGGCTACAGGCAGCGAGGCGACGGCGCCCGCGCAGAGCGCCACGAGGCCCACGTCGCGGGCGGTTCCGTACGGCCTCTTGCGCGACGCCCATGCCGCAACGCGCCAAAGCAGCTGGCCGAGCCCGAGCCACGCCAGCCCGTAGAGGGGATAGTTGACCCGCAGCTGAGGCGCCATGTGTCCGGGGAAGTACTCGATGAGGTAGGCCAAGAGGCTCGTGACCGCGCCGCCCATCGCCCACGACCGCCATGGCATGACCTCGCTGTCTGCGTCCCGCGTCGCACCGCCCCGGGCCCGGTCTACTAGCGCCGCCATGACGGCCCCGAGGCCAATCCCCGCAATCACGGGCGCCTGGCCCGATGCGCCGAGCCACAGGCCGGTGCCGCCGGCGGCGCCGGCCGCGAAAAACCAGCGCGCGGCCCGCTTGGCGTCCATTGCCCCGGCGACCAGCAGGAGCACGCTCCAAAATGCGGCCATCTGGGACAGGCCGTAGTCGTTCGCGACCCCCGGAAGAAACGCGGCGGCGAGGGGGAACATCGCGGCCAGCGCGACGGACAGGGAGGCGGCGGCCAGGGCTCCGAAGCGCCGCGCCACGAAGAGGGTCGAGGCGAGAATCAGGACGAGGTGCAGCAGGGGGTCGGCGAAGAGGGCGGCCCGCTCCAGGGAAAGGCCCGGCGGCCGCCCCGAAAGGCCGCGATCGATCCGGGCGATCAGCAGGAGCCACCAGCGGTAAGGCGAGGCCGAATGGACCTCCCGGCCGGCCGGGGCGTTCTCGTAGTCGACATGCCGCACCCGCCAGTCCCCGCGCGCACGCATCAGCTGCGTCTCCTCGATCCACTGGTAGGTCGGGTTGTTGTGCTCGGGAACGATGAGCCAGCGCTTCCCGTCGGCGTAGCCCGTCGGCGAGCTCGCGTCGACCCTGGCCTCCTCGCTTGCGACCCTCGAGACGAACTCGACCCGCTGCGCGCGCTCGAAGTCCTCCCAAGCGACGAGCGCGAGCGCGCAAATCGGGGCGGCGATCCAGGTGCGCGGCGGAAGTCGGAGGGCAAAGCGCATTCGGCACCATGCAGTGGCCGCAGTTCAATGGGACGCCAAGGAAAAATCGCATGCCCGGGGCCGCGGGCCGCCGGGCCGCGAGAGCGTCCTTGACTCGGCCGTGCGGGAATTGTCCTTCTTTCGTCTCCTTATGTTTGCCGCCAAGACGCCCCGCCGATTCTAAGCCGCCGTGAACCGCAAGGAATTCATAGGGATGATGGCGGCCGGCGGCGCGGTCCTCGTGGGCCGGCCGCTCTCCCTCCTCGGCGGCCCCGCCGCGGGAGGGTCCCCTCCGCCCGAGGCAGGGGACGCCCAGAATGGCGCGGGCGCAATCGCCGAGCAGCCCTTGGCCGGGCGCTCGGGCCGGCGCGGGGCGACGATGTTCAGGATGCTGGCGGCGCAGGATACCGGGGTCATAATGGAGAACCGCTTCGACGACCCCAGGATGTGGGGCGCCCTTTACAGCGAGAACGAGACCGGCGAAACCGGCTCGGGGGTGGCGATCGGGGACTATGACGGCGACGGCCGCCCGGACATCTTTGTCGTGGGCAAGACGGACAGCTGCCGGCTGTTCCGCAACCTCGGCAACTGGAGGTTCGAGGACGTGACGCAGAAGGCCGGGGTTGGGGACAAGGGCGAGGCGGCGGGAATCTGGAAGCAGGGCGCGACCTTCGTCGACGTGAACAATGACGGGCTCCTGGACATCTACGTGTGCCGGTTCGGGGCCCCGAACCTCTTGTACGTTAACCAGGGCGACGGCACGTTCAGGGAGGAGGCCGCGGCGCGCGGCCTCGCCGTCGAGGACGCCTGCGTCATGGCGGCCTTCTGCGACTACGACCGCGACGGCTTCCTCGACGTCTTCATCCAGACCAACCTTCTGGACGCCGAGGCGCACCCGAGCGGCCAGAAGGATTACCTGTTCCACAACAACGGCGACGGCACCTTCAGGGACGTGACCGAGCGCGCCGGGATCAGCGGCGAGGCGCACGGCCATTCCAGCGTCTGGTGGGACTACGACGGGGACGGCTGGCCGGACCTCTATGTGGCGAACGACTTCGCGGAGCCGGACAAGCTCTACCGCAACAACAGGGACGGCACCTTCACCAACGTCATCGACTCGGTGGTGCCCCACATGCCGTATTCGTCGATGGGTTCGGACCTGGGCGACGTGAACAACGACGGCCTCATGGACCTATTTGTCGCCGAGATGGCCTCGACCACCCACCAGAAGGACCAGCGCTCGACCGCCGTGATGCGCAGCTTTCTCAAGGACCCGCCCGACAACTCGACCGCCGCTCCGCAGCTCATGCGCAACGCCCTCTACGTCAACACGGGCGTCGGGCGCTGCCTGGAGGCCGCCTGCCTCGCGGGCCTGTCGGCGACCGACTGGACGTGGTCGCCGCGCCTTGAGGACCTGGACGGCGACGGCCGCCTCGACCTCTTTGTGACCAACGGCATGAACCGCGAGTCGAACAACGCCGACCTGACGGCGCGCAAGGAGCTCGCGGAGAATGCCGACGAGAAGGTGCGCATCGAGAGGGCGAGCCCCGTCTTTGCCGAGCAGCACCTTGCGTTCCGCAACCTGGGCGACCTCCACTTCGAGGATGTGAGCGCGGCCTGGGGGCTCAACCAGAAGGGCGTGAGCTTCGGGTCGGCCCTCGGCGACCTGGACGGGGACGGCAACCTGGACATCGTCTATCTCAACTTCCAGGGGGGCGTGACGCTCCTGCGAAACGACTCGGACACGGGGCACCGCGCGGTCGTCGCGCTTCGCGGCACGCGCTCGAACCGCTTCGGCGTCGGCGCCACCGTTCGGATTGAGACGGGTTCCGGGGTGCAGGTCCGCACCCTGGTCCTCGCGCGGGGCGTCCTCTCGAGCTCCGAGCCCATCCTGCACTTCGGCCTCGGGGACGACGCCCGGATCGCGCGCCTGACGGTGGCATGGCCGAGCGGCCGGACCCAGTCGTTCTCGGACCTGGCGGCCGACCGGAGGTTCACGATCACCGAGCCGTCCGGGCCGGTCCCGGCGCCGGAGCCGAGGCAGCCGACCCCCGGCCAGTTCGCCGAGGTGGGCCAGGCCGTCAACCTGGCCCTCGCTTCACGCGAGATGGCGGTGGACGAGACGATCCAGGAGCCGCTCCTGCCGATGCGCCAGAACCGGCGCGGACCCGCGGTGGCGGTCGGCGACGTCGACGGCGACGGCAGGGACGACGTGGTCCTCGGGGGAACGCCCTCGGACCCGGCCCGGATCCTCATAGCGGAGCGGCCGGCGCGCTTCTCCGCTGCCGACTCCTCGGCGCTCGCGACGGAAGGACCGCTGAGCGACGGGCCGCTGCTGCTCTTCGACGCCGACGGCGACGGGAGAAACGAGCTCCTCGTGACCAAGGGAGGCACCAGCCTGCCGGCGGGCTCGGCGGAATACCAGCCGAGGCTCTTCCTCAACGACGGCCGCGGCGGCTTCAGGCCCGGGCCTGCCGGCGCCCTGCCGGCGCTTCCCGAGAGCGCGGGGGCCGTCGCGGCGGCCGACTTCGACCGCAGCGGCCGCCTCGGCCTCTTCATAGGGGGGCGCGTCGTGCCGGGCCAGTACCCGCTTCCGCCGCGCAGCGCGCTCTGGGCGAACCGCGGGGGCCGGTTCGAGGACGTGACGGACGACCTGGCTCCCGGGCTGCGCGAGGTGGGCATGGTGACGTCGGCGCTCTGGAGCGACGTGGACGGCGACGGCTGGCCCGATCTCCTGGTGGCCCTGGAGTGGGGCAACGTGCGGTATTTCCACAACGGCCGGGGCAGGGGATTCGAGGACTGGTCCGCGAAGGCCGGTTTCGCCGCCGCCGGAGCCGGATGGTGGAACTCGATCGCGGCCGCGGACTTCAACGGAGACGGCAGGCCCGACTACGTCGTGGGCAACCTGGGCCTCAACACGCCGTACCGCGCGACGCCGGAGCGTCCCGCGCTTCTCTTCTACGGCGACTTCAGGGGCGACGGCGGGCGCCAGCTGATCGAGGCCTATTACGAGGGCGACCGGCTGTATCCCTGGCGCGCAAAGCGGGACCTCGGGTCCTCGATCCCCTCGATCCTTAAGCGCTATCCAAGGAACGACTATTACGCCCGCGCCACGCTGGGCGAGATCGTGGGCGACGCGCGGCTGGCGGCGGCCCAGCGCTTCGCGGCCACGGAGTTTCGGAGCGGGGTGTTCCTGAGCCAGCCCGACGGCACCTTCCGGTTCGAGCCGCTGCCCCGTATCGCCCAGATCTCCCCCATCCAGGGGCTTGTCGCCGGGGACTTTGACGGCGACGGGCGCGCCGACATCTACGCCGTGCACAATTCCTACTCCCCGGTCCCGTCGGTCGGGCGCTTCGACGGGGGCCTGAGCCAGCTGCTCCGGGGCGACGGCCGCGGAGGTTTCACGCCGGTGCCTGCCGGCGCGAGCGGCCTGGTCGTGCCTGGCGACGCAAAGGCGCTCGCCGTCCTCGACTTCAACCAGGACGGATGGCCGGACTTCCTTGCCACGCGCAACAACAGCACCGCGCTCGCCTTTCAAAACGGCCGCGTCGCCGGCGGCAACTCGCTCCGGGTGATCCTGCGCGGGCCCGCCGGCAATCCATCGGCCGTGGGGGCGCGCGTCACTCTCGAGCTGGCCGACGGCTCCGCGCAGGTGGGCGAGGTGTACGCCGGATCCGGATATTGCTCGCAGTCCACCGCGGCGTGCTTTTTCGGCTATCCGGACTCGAATCCTCCCCGTCGGGCACGCGTGCGCTGGCCCTCGGGTACCGCGACCGCGCACGATGTGCCCGGGCGCTCGGCGACACTCGTGCTGTCCGCACCCATCCCGTGATCCCCTGCTGGACGCGCTCCGCGACGGACCCGTAGATCCGCCTCAAGGCCCCCATTGAACCGCAAGAAATTCATCGAGCTCATGGCGACCGGCGGCGCCGTCCTGGTCGGCCGGCCCCTGGCGCTGCTCGGCGGCGCGCCACCCGGGGCCGCCCAGGCGCGGCCGGGCGCGAGCGCCGCCGGGGGCATTTCCGAGGAGCCTCTGTCCCCGCATACCGGCCGGCGCGGGGCGACGATGTTCAAGCTTCTGTCGCCGCAGGAGACCGGCGTGGTCACGGAAAACAACTACGCCGACCCGAAGATCTGGGGGGAGCGCTACGCCGAGTTTGAGGCCGGCTCGATCGGCACGGGCGTCGCGATTGGCGACTACGACGGGGACGGGCGGCCCGACATCTTCGTCGTGAGCAAGACGGAGAGCTGCCGGCTCTTCCGCAATCTTGGCGGCTGGAGGTTCGAGGACGTGACGGAGAGGGCCGGGGTGGGCGACAAGGGCGAGGCGGCCGGGATTTGGAAGCAGGGGGCCACCTTCGTCGACGTGGACAACGACGGGCTCCTCGATCTCTACGTCTGCCGATTCGGCGCCCCGAATCTGCTCTACATGAACCAGGGCGACGGCACCTTCAGGGAGGACGCGGCGGCCCGCGGGCTGGCGGTGAACGACGGCTGCATCATGGCGGCGTTCTGCGACTATGACCGCGACGGATTCCTGGACCTCTTCATCCAGACCAATAGGCCCGAGTCGGAGGGGCATCCGAACCCGCAGAGGAACTATCTCTTCCACAACAACGGCGACGGCACGTTCAGGGACGTCACCGACCGGGCCGGGATCAGCGGCAAGGCCCAGGGCCACTCGGCCATATGGTGGGACTACGACGGCGACGGATGGCCCGACCTCTACGTCGCGAACGACTTCACGCCGCCCGACAAGCTTTACCACAACAACCGCGACGGCACGTTCACCGACACCATAGACTCCGTCGTGCCCCACATGCCGTTCTCGTCGATGGGCTCGGACCTCGGCGACGTGAACAACGACGGGCTGATCGATTTCCTCGTGGCCGACATGGCCGCGACCACCCACCAGAAGGACCAGCGCACGCTGGCCAACGCGCGCCGGCTCATCCTGGACCGGGCGGACGACTCCGCGGAGGCTCCCGAGTACATGCGCAACGCCCTCTACATCAACACCGGCACGGGCCGCTGTCTCGAGGCGGCCAATCTCGCCGGGCTCGCCGCCACCGACTGGACGTGGTCCGTGCGCCTGGAGGACCTCGACAACGACGGCCGCCTCGACCTCTTCGTCACAAACGGGATGTACCGGGACCTCAACAATGCCGACCTGCTGGCGCGCATGATGATGGCTGAGTCGCCGGAGGCCCGGGTGAGCGTCCTTAGGGCCAGCCCCGAACTGGCCGAGCAGCACCTCGCATTCCGCAATCTGGGGGACCTCAGGTTCGAGGACGCCAGCGCGGCCTGGGGGCTCAATCAGAGGGGCATCAGCTTCGGCGCCGCGCTCGGCGACCTGGACGGCGACGGCAACCTGGACATCGTGTATTCGAACTACCGCGGCGGGGTCACGCTCCTGCGCAATGACGCGGACTCGGGCCACCGCATCACGGTCGCTCTGCGGGGCACGCGTTCGAACCGCTACGGGGTGGGTTCCACGGTGCGGATTGAGTCTGACTCGGGGATCCAGGTCCGGCCGCTGGTGCTGTCCCGGGGCGTCTATTCCAGCTCCGAGCCCATCGTGCATTTCGGGCTGGGCGGGGACACGCGCATCAGGCGCCTTACCGTCAGCTGGCCGAGCGGCCAGGCCCAGTCCTTCGAGGACCTGGCGGTCGACTGCCGCTACACGATCACCGAGCCGCAGGCCGGTCCCGCGCCCGAGAACCCGAGGCCGGCAGCCGGAGCCCGGTTCACCGAGGTGAGCAGGTCCGCCGGCCTCTCGCTGCGGTCCAGGGAGATCCTGGTGGACGACACCGTCGAGCAGCCGCTGCTGCCGGTGCGCCAGAACCGGCGGGGCCCGGCGCTCGCCGTCGGCGACGTGAACGGCGACGGCAGGGACGACCTGGTCCTCGGAGGCACGCCGCTCGATCCCACGCGCATCCTTGTGGAGAGCTCCGCGTTCCGATTCTTCGCGTCCGATTCGTCCGTGCTTGCGGCTGAGGGCCCGCTCAGCGACGGCCCGCTCCTCCTTTTCGACGCCGACGGCGACGGCGCGAACGACCTGCTGATCACGAGGGGCGGCAGCGCCAGGCCGGCGGGCTCGCCGGAGTTCCAGGCCCGCCTGTTCCTAAACGATGGATTCGGCGTGTTCCGCCAGGCGCCGGCCGGGTCGCTGCCGCCGCTGCCGATCAGCGCGGGCGCGGTCTCGGCGGCCGATTTCGACCGCAGCGGCCGCCTCGGCGTCTTCCTGGGCGGGCGCGTCCTGCCGGGACGGTACCCGCTGGCGCCCCGCAGCGCCCTGCTCGCGAACCGCGGGGGCAGGTTTGAGGACGTGACGGACTCCCTTGCGCCCGGGCTGCGCGAGGTCGGGATGGTGACCGGGGCGCTGTGGAGCGACGTGGACGGCGACGGCTGGCCCGACCTCCTGCTCGCCCTCGAGTGGGGCCACGTGAGGTATTTCCACAACAACCGGGGGGCGGGCTTCGAGGACTGGAGCGAGAGGGCGGGCTTTGCCTCCGCGGGCACGGGCTGGTGGACCTCGATCGCGGCCGCGGATTTCAACGGCGACGGCCGGCCGGACTACGTCGTCGGCAACGTGGGCCTCAACACCCAGTACCGCGCGAGCCCGGAGCACCCGGCCCTGCTCTTCTACGGTGATTTCAGGGGTGACGGCGCGGCGCAGCTGGTTGAGGGCTACTACGAGGGCGACCGCCTGTACCCGTGGCGCACCCGGCGGGACCTCGGAGCGGCGATCCCGTCGGTCCTGAAGCGCTTTCCCCGCGTCGACACGTACTCCCGGGCGACGCTCGGCGAGATCCTCGGTGACGACAGGCTGTCCGCCGCCCTCCGGTTTGCCGCCACGGAATTTCGAAGCGGGGTCTTCCTGAGCCAGCCTGACGGCACCTATCGGTTCGAGCCGCTCCCTAGAATCGCGCAGATATCGCCCATCCAGGGCCTGGTGGCCGGCGACTTCGACGGCGACGGACGGGCCGACATCTACGCCGTGCAGAATTCCTACGCGCCGATTCCCGCCGTGGGCCGTTTTGACGGCGGCTTGAGCCAGCTGCTTCGCGGGGACGGCCGCGGGGGATTCACGCCGGTGGCGCCTGCCGAGAGCAACCTGGTCGTCCCGGGCGACGCCAAGGCCCTCGCCGTGATCGATCTCGACGAGGACGGCTGGCCCGACTTTGTCGTCACCCGCAACAACGGCACCCCCTTGGCGTTCCGCAACAGCGGGGTTGCCGGACGCAACTGCCTGAGCGTGCGGCTCAAGGGACCCCGGGCCAACCCGGACGCCGTGGGCGCGCGGATCACGCTCGAGCATGCGGACGGCTCTTCGCAGGTGCGCGAGGTCCACGCCGGCTCCGGCTACTACACCCAGTCCTCGGCCGCGTCCTTCTTCGGCTGGACCGGGGGCAATCCGCCGCGTCGGATCCGCGTGCGCTGGCCGTCGGGCGCCGAGTCGCTGCACGACGCCCCCCTGCGGGCGCCGACCGTGGTGCTGCCCGCGCCGGCCTAGCTGTCCTCGGCGCAGGCCATTCCGCCTTGTGGTCCCTCGGCCTTTGCTGCCAAGAAGCTCCAGCGCATTTGACCCGCCGTGAACCGCAAGCAATTCATCGAGATGATGGCCGCAGGAGGGGTCGTTGTTCTCGGTCGTCCCCTGGCGCTCATCGGCGGACCGAGCGCGGTTTCCCCGGCGCCGCAGGCCAACGCCGGCGGCGCCATCTCCGAGAGGCCGTTTGCCCCGCGCGAATTCCCGCGCGCGAGGACGCTCTTCAGCGAGCTGTCGCCGGAACTCACCGGCGTGGTCACGCAGAACAACTACGCCGATCCCGTGGCGACCTCGGCCGGACGCACGGACCCCAGGCTCTGGGCGGATCGAATTCACGAATTCGATGTCGGCGCCTTGGGCACCGGCGTGGCGATCGGGGACTACGACGGCGACGGACTTCCTGACATCTTTGTCGTCAGCAAGACCGAGAGCTGCCGCCTGTTCCGCAACCTCGGGGACTGGAAATTCGAGGACGTGACGGACCGGGCCGGGGTGGGGGACAAGGGCGAGGCCGCGGCGATCTGGAAGCAGGGGGCGACATTTGTCGACGTGGACAACGACGGGCTGCTGGACATCTACGTCTGCAGGTTCAACGCACCCAATCTGCTCTACATGAATCAAGGCGACGGCACATTCAGGGAAGAGGCCGCGGCACGGGGCCTGGCGGTCCGGGACGCCAGCGTCATGGCCGCATTCTGCGACTACGACCGCGACGGCTTCCTAGACGTCTTCATACAGACGAACCTGCTGGACGCAGCGACCCACCCGAACGGCCAGAGGGATTATCTTTTCCACAACAACGGAGACGGCGCGTTCACGGACGTGAGCGAGCGGGCCGGAATCAGCGGGGAGGCGCAGGGCCACTCGGCCATCTGGTGGGACTATGACGGCGATGGCTGGCCCGACCTCTATGTGGCGAACGATTTCGCGGCGCCCGACAGGCTCTATCACAACAACAGGGACGGCACGTTCACGGACGTCATCGACTCCGTGGTGCCGCACATGCCCTATTCCTCCATGGGATCGGATCTGGGCGACGTGAACAATGACGGGCTCATGGACTTTCTTGTCGCCGACATGGCGACGACCACGCACCAGAGGGACCAGCGCACCATGGCCGTGGGCCGCAGCTTCAATGAGGATCCGCGCGAGCGCTCGACCGAGGCGCCGCAGTACTCGCGCAATGCGCTCTACATCAACACGGGAACCGGGCGCTGCCTCGAGGGGGCCTTCCTCGCCGGCCTGTCGGCGACGGACTGGACGTGGTCCGTGCGCCTTGAGGATCTCGACAACGACGGCCGCCTTGACGTGTTCGTGACAAACGGCATGCACCGCGAGGTCAATAACGCCGACCTGATCCTGAGGGTCGCGATGGCCGAGACGGTGGATGAAAGGGTGCGCCTCGAGAGGGCGAGCCCGGTGCTGGTCGAGCAGCACCTGGCGTTCCGGAACATGGGCGACTTGCGATTCGAGGACGTCAGCGCGCCTTGGGGACTGGACCAGAAGGGCGTGAGCTTCGGCGCAGCCTTCGGCGACCTCGGCGGCAGCGGCAACCTCGACATCGTGTATTCTAACTACAGGAGGGGCGTCACGGTGCTGCGCAACGGCTCGGTCACGGGGCACCGGATCACGGTGGCGCTTCGCGGCAGCCGCTCGAATCGGTACGGCGTGGGGTCCACCGTGCGGATAGAGAGCGAATCGGGCGTGCAGGTGCGAACGCTGGTCCTGGCGCGCGGCGTCCTGTCGAGCTCGGAGCCCATCCTGCATTTTGGCCTGGGGGGCGATACCCGCGTCCGCCGCCTCACCGTGTCCTGGCCGAGCGGCCATGTGCAGGAGTTCTCGGACCTTGCGGGCGACCGCCGGTTCACGATAACCGAGCCGCCCGGGCCCGCAGTGCCCGCGGTCCCGGCGGCGCCGGCCGCCGGCCAGTACTCCGATGTGAGCCGGGCCGTCAATTTCTCGCTTCTTTCCAGGGAGACCCCGGTTGACGAATTGGTCCAGCAGCCGCTCCTGCCGATGCGCCAGAACAGGAGGGGGCCCGCGCTTGCGGTGGGCGACCTCGACGGGGACGGCAGAGACGACGTCCTGCTCGGCGGCACGCCCCTGGACCCGGCGCGCATCCTCCTTGCCGGCGCGGCCGGGCAGTTTTCGTGCTCCGCCCCGTCGGCCTTCGCCTTCGAGGGGCCCCTCAACGACGGCCCCGTCCTCGTGTTTGATGCCGACGGGGATGGAAGCAACGATCTGCTGTTGACCCGGTCGGGCATCGGCCTGCCCGCCGGCGCGCCCGGCTATCAGCCGCGTCTTTATCTGAACGACGGGCGCGGCGCCTTCAGGCCCGCCCCGGCGGGCTCGCTTCCTGCGCTGCCCGCGAGCGTCGGCGCCGCCGTGGCCGCCGATTTCGACCGGGACGGGCGCCTCGACCTCTTCATAGGGGCTCGGGTCATTCCCGGCCGGTATCCGCTTGCCCCCCGGAGCGCGCTTTGGGCCAACCGGGGCGGCAGGTTCGAGGACGTGACCGACTCTGTCGCCCCCGGGCTGCGGGAAGCCGGGATGGTCACGGCAGCTCTGTGGAGCGACGTGGACGGCGACGGCTGGCCCGATCTCCTGGTGGCGCTCGAGTGGGGGCAGGTGAAGTACTTTCACAATAACCTCGGGAGGGGCTTTGAAGACTGGACGGAGCGGGCCGGCTTCGCCGCCGCGGGCACGGGCTGGTGGACCTCGATCGCGGCCGCGGATTTCAACGGCGACGGCCGGCCCGACTATGTTGTCGGAAACGTGGGCCTCAACACCCAGTACCGGGCCTCCCCGACGCATCCCGCCCTTCTTTACTGCGGCGACTTCAGGGGCGACGGCTCCCTGCAGCTCGTCGAGGCCTACTACGAGGGCGACCGGCTGTATCCGTGGCGCACCCGCAGGGATCTCGGCGCCTCCATCCCGTCCGTCCTGAAGCGGTATCCGCGGAATGACTACTACGCCCGCGCGACCCTCGGGGAGATCCTCGGCGACGACAAGCTCGCCGCGGCGCGGCGGTTCGCGGCCACTGAGCTTCGAAGCGGCGTGTTCCTGAGCCAGGCCGATGGCACCCACCGTTTCGAGCCGCTGCCCCGGATCGCCCAGATATCGCCCATCCAGGGGCTCGCGGCAGGCGATTTTGACGGCGACGGCCACGCCGACATCTACGCCGTGCAGAACTCCTATTCGCCCATCCCGTCCGTCGGGCGTTTCGACGGCGGCCTCGGACAGATGCTCCGGGGCGACGGCCACGGCGGATTTGTTCCGGTGCCAGCCGCGGAAAGCGGCCTCATCGTGCCGGGCGACGCCAAGGCGCTTGCCGTCGTCGATATCGACCAGGACGGCTGGCCCGATTTCCTGATCACGAGGAATGACAGTGCCGCGCTCGCCTTCCGCAATGGCGGCGTGGCCGGGCGGCGCTCGCTCAGCGTGGTCCCGCGCGGCCCGGCCGGAAATCCGACGGCTCTCGGGGCGCGAATAACGGTCCGGATGAGGGACGGCTCGACGCAGCTGGGAGAGGTCTATGGCGGCGCGGGGTACTTCGCCCAGTCTGCGGCGGCTTGCTTCTTTGGCTACAGCGCATCCAATCCCCCCCAGGAAGTCAGCGTGCGCTGGCCTTCCGGAGGCACCTCCGTGCACGAGGTTCCAACCCTAGCCAATAGATTGATCGTCAGGGGCTAGCAACAGAGTTCATTGACGGGCCGTTTGGAACAAAGGGCCTATTAGAAAAAGTGTTTCACAAGATGAAAAACTGTTGACACCTAATGGGCACATTAGCAAAACCACTAGCGCTTTACCTGCTTTCCCCTGCAATTCACCCCAAGAGCCCCGCGTATTGCCCCTAGTTAGCCCAAGGAGCTCCTCCTAGGTCTAGCCGCGAATTTCCCGCGATAGAACACCAAGACATGCAAGCCATCCACCTAACCACAAAAGCACGTTACCTCACTTCAGCGGCCGCTTTCACGCTGCTCCTGAACACGGGTTTGGCGCAGGCTGCCAATCCCACCACGACCCCGGAAACGACGACGACGCCCGCTGCCACCACTGCGGCGGCCCCGGAGACGACGGCCGGCCAGCCGGAGTCGCCCATCCTGATGTCGCCGTTCGAAGTGGATTCCACTCAGGACAAAGGCTATCGCGCCCGCAACACGCTTGCCGGGAGCCGCGTCAATACCGAAATGAAGGACGTCGCGGCACCGATAACCGTCGTCACCAGGGACTTCCTGGACGACATCGGCGCAGTCAACGTCAATGACATCCTCACGTACGAGGTGGGGACGGAAGGCACCAAGGACTTTCAGTCGAACACGCCGCAGCTGGGCCGAACGAGCGACAATGCTGCCCAGAACCCGAATGACGCCACGCGCGGCCGCGGGCTGGCGCCGTTCGACTTCACCCGCGACTACTTCTACTCGCTGTCGAATGTCGTCACGGGCTACAGCTCGCAGTCGGTGGGCTTCGACACGTACAACCTGGACAATATCACGATCTCCCGCGGAGCGGACTCCATTCTAGCGGGCCTCGGGTCGCCCGCGGGCATCATAAATTATGCGCCCCAGCTTGCGGGCCTCGAGCGGAACTCGACGGAGGTGGCCTATCGCTTCGGCAGCTACGGAGACCAACGCGCCACGCTGAACGCCAACTTGGTGGCGATTCCCGGTGTGCTCGCCTTCCGCTTTGACGCCCTTTATGCGAACGAGGGATTTGAGGCGAAACCGTCCAACGATCTCGACAGGCGCTATTACCTGACCTCGACCTGGAAGCCCTTCAAGAAGACGTTGATCCACGCCTCGTATGAGGACGTCAACGTGCACGAGCACCTCCCGGCGACATTCACGCCCGAGGATGACATCACGCAGTGGGTGCAGCTCGGCAAGCCGGCGGCGCCCAAGGCTGGAAGCTCGAACGTGTCGATACCGAATTCGAGCGCCGTGTTCTACACGGATGTCGGCGGCGGATACCCGGACGCCTACTACACTCCGCAAGGCAACTACATCTTATCTTATAACAACTCCACCCAGTTCGATTTCCAGCAGCAGAATCTCTCGGGTGTCGGAATCTGGCAGCCGCTGCGCATGGCAAACGACCAGTATGGAAACTGGCACGACCTGAACACCAACGGCACGCAGCAGAGAAACTCGCTCGAAAGCGTCGAGGTCTCGATCGACCAGGAACTGTTCTCTGGGTTCAACGTCAACGTCGCCCTCCTTCACGAGATCGCCGACTACAGCGAGATCAACCTCGGCCGGGTGGACTTCGTGGCCGACCAGGTCGATGTCAATCAGACGCTGCCATGGGGTGCGCCAAATCCGGAATTCGGCGATACGTTCATGTACTTTTCAGGGCTCGATAACTATAATGCCACCTACTCGAGGAACACGGTGGCCCGCGCCACAGCCACGTACGACCTGGACCTCAACAAGTACAACAAGTGGCTGGGTAGATATGTGTTCACCGGATTCCTTGAGGACAGGCGCACGACGAACGATTTCATCGACTTCAATGCACAGCAGGACGGCAACCCCACGACGGTCGGAAGCGGACCCGGAATCATCACCTACACGGGGGGCAGTTCCGGAAACGGCTATAGCCAGTCGTCGGTCGCAATGCCGCCTTCGCTCCTGAACAACGCTGCGATCGCAAATACCAGCACGGGCGTCGTCACCAACACCTTCAGCGACTTTTACGCGCTGAAGGAGGAGCAAAAGGCCATCACGAAGCTCACGACTTCGGCCTTTGTCCTGCAGGCATACCTTCTCGACAACCTGGCGGTGGGAACCTTCGGGCTAAGGCGCGACAAGGACGAGGCGGGCTACATCGGCAGCACGACCGACGCGACGTCGGGCCAGATAATTCCTGTCCCCTCGAGCGAATTCGCAACTTCGCTGGCCACCGTGCAGGCGCAGACCAAGACGTACGGCCTGATCCTTCACGGACCAAAGGTCGGTAGCGTGGACCTCAGGTGGCTGAGCCTGGGCTACGACCAGTCCCAGAACTTCATTCCCAATGCGGGATCCATCGACCTCCAGGGCAATCCAACCCCCGACCCGACGGGGACAACAAAGGATTACAGCATCATGGTCGACCTGTTCGGTGGGAGGCTGAACGCCAAGATCGACTGGTACACCACGATCGCAGCCAACGCCTCGGACCCGACGGTCAACTTTCCGCTTGTGCAGTGGACCCTTCCGTTCGAACTGCTGGTGAACAACAATGCGAACGGCATGGGGGCCTACGCGGACCTGGCGCGCCAGGCCGGTTTCCTTTCGACTTACACGACGGGCCTGGCGCCCGGGATCACAACCGGGGATGCCGCCTTGGCGAACGCCTACACTTCCAGCCAGCAGTCCAAGGGTATGGAGTTTGAGCTGACGTACAATGTCACGAAGAACTGGCGCGTGTTCGGCACGGTCACGCGCCAGCAGGCCGAGGAATCCAACATCGCCCCGGCGCTGACGACATTCATCAACAACAGGATCGCCTACTGGCAGGCCAACGGAATCTGGACCGGACCCTACACGACGAAGCAGGACTGGTGCGGGTGCCCGGAGACGGGGCAGCAGGTCTTCAACGACCAGGTCATAGGGCCGTTTGTCGCCTATCAGGCGGCAAACGGGCAGCCGTCGCAGCAGCTGCACCATTGGAAGGCCACCCTTGTCACCAACTACACGTTCGACCAGGGCTACGCCAAGGGCTTTGGCATCGGCACCGGGCTGCGTTACTTCGACAAGACGATCATCGGCGACCCGGCGATCACCAACAGTTCGGGAACCGTGACGGGCCTGGATCTCGCGCATCCCTATACCGTCCCAGGACAAACAACCGTTGAGGCTTGGCTGTCGTATTCGAGGAAGGTCTTCAACAACAAGTACCTCCTCTCGTTCCGACTCCAAGCCGACAACTTTCTGAATAACGGCGGGTATATGCCCGTGAACGCCAATTCGGACGGCACTCATCAGCTGTTCACGATCATGCCGCCAACGACATATTACTTCACAACCGACGTTAAGTTCTAGGTACAGGGCGCTGGGCGGCTTGGTAGACCCCGCGCCAGCCACCTGCAAAGCCCTCCCGGGACTCAATCCGGGAGGGCTTTTTGTTTGATCGATGGCATTTCCGACAACGTTTCGCGGGAGGCGAATCAGGGGCAAATCCCCGGATCTGCGGATCCGTTCGGCGTCGACAGGCATCGCGGCCTCCGGAAACTCCCCAAGGATGGATGAGTCGAGCATGCTTAGCCCTCGAACGATGCGTTTGGTTATTGCTTGCGGCGCCTGCCTCGTGGGAGCCGCCGGGCTCATTCTGGTCCGGCGGGCGATTTCACCCAGGCTTCCAGGAGATTCATACAACGGCGGTCTTCCCGCGTCATTCAATCAAGCGCTCAAGAACGCGCGGGAGCGCGCGAGCAGGAACGGCTATGACGCGCAGGACATGAGGGCGCTCGCCCATCTGTTCCAGGCGAATCGGCTGCATGCCGAGGCCCGCGCCTGCTTTGAGATCATCGCAAAGGGTTCGGGTCTGACCGCACAGGACCATTATTATCTGGCGGACATCGCGCAATACGAGGGCGACCTCGGTCGCGCGCAAGCGGAGCTCCGATCGGTGCTCGACGCCGAGCCGCGCTACCTTCCGGCGCGACTTGAACTCGGGGAAGCCCTCTTCAAGAGCGGCCGGGCCGATGAGGCCGAAAGGGAATATGGCGCCATTCTTTCAATCGAGGCGAATCAGCCGCAGGCGATGTTCGGCCTGGCGCGAATCGACCTGCTCAGGGGCGACGACGATGCCGCCATTGCGAGGTTGGAGGCCCTGTTGGCGAGCCACCCGGAGATGACATCGGGAGCGGGCCTCCTTGCGCAGGTATTCGACCGGCGGGGCGAGGCGAGTCGCGCGGCCGCCATGACCCAGTGGAGCCGACAAAAGCCCGAGCCCGTGCCGGTCGATCCGTGGATGGATGCCCTTTTGGCCGACTGCTACGACATTCAGAGGCTTGGGCTCAAGTTCGAGGAGTATTTCACGTCGGGGCAGATCAACCTTGCGATTCCGCTGCTGAGCCGGGTGGAGGAGCTCGATCCGAAGAGCCCGATCCCCCAGCTGCTGCGAGGATGGACCCTGGCTCGCGATCATCACGACGTCGAGGCCATCAAGGAATACCGCAGGGCCTTGGAAAAGGGGGGGGACCCGGAAAAGATCTGTCCTTACCTGGCGCAATCGATGCTTGCACAGGGACAGGTCGACGACGCGGCGCAGCTGATGGCGCAGTATTACGCGAAAAGACCCGACTCCATCCCGATTATCACGGCGTATGCGAACGTGGCCGTGAAGCGGGGCGACACGAACATGGTCCGGGTGCTTTTGAGGAGGGTGCTCGAAAAGGAGCCGTACCTCTATTCGGCAAACCTTGAACTTGCCAAGGTCCTGTGGGCCTCGGGCGAACGGGACGAGGCGGCGACATGCCTCCGGCGAATCGCCGAGATTAGGCCTGCAGACGTGGCGTCGCGGGCGCTCCTCGGGGAATACTACCTCGGGAAGGCGGACCCGGCGTCAGCGATAGCGCCCCTCGAACAGGCCGCCGCTCTGGGAGGCGCGCAAGGGCCCGTGCGCAAGAATTTATCGGCCATGCTCTACGTCGCCTACGTCCAGGCGGGAAACGCGGTTGCCGAGAAGGGGAAATACGCGGAAGCGGTGGCGACCTACTACGAGAAGGCAATCGCGCTCTCTCCTAACGAGCCTGCTGCCTATGCGGACAAGGCTGTCGCCAGCGTCCAGGTCAAGGACTATCGAGGCGCGGCCGAGGCCCTCGAGAGGCTGGCGTCCCTTCAGCCGAGGAACCCCACGGTGTACCTGAGCCTCGGTGACGTGCAATATCAGGAGGGCGACGCCGACCGGGCCCGCCGCAACTGGCAGAGGGCCCTGGAGCTGGCGGCCGCCGGGAGCGCGGATCTCAGGGATGCCATAAACGTCAGGCTGAGCGGCCACATAACGGCCGATACGTTCAGATGAGGGGGAAGGGGATAATTCTCGGGGGAATCATGGCGGCTGCCGGGATTGCCGCGTACTTCTATCAGAGCGCAAAGGCTCCGAGGGGGCCGAGCCGCGTGGAGACGCAGGCGGCCGGCGGAACCAGGCGCGTGCCGCAGGGACAGCCCCTCGATGTGAACTACTACACCCACCGGACGATTGGCAGGCCTCCCGAGGGACTTCCTTGGATCTCGGACCTGCTGGTCACCGATCTGGACCAGGATGGGCTAAAGGACATTCTTGTGTGCGACGGAAAGCGGAACAGGGTGAGCTGGATTAGGCAGGTGCGTCTCGGCGTATTTGAGGAGCAGGACATCGGAGGGCCCGTGGCCGGCCCCGCCCATGTGGAGGTGGCTGACCTCCGGGGCACGGGGCACCTGGACGTCCTCGTGGCCTCCATGGGCGTGATTCCCCCGGACAACGACAAGATCGGTTCCGTGGTCGTGCTGGAGAACGACGGCTCCAACCATTTTACGAACCACGTATTGCTCGAGAACGTGGCGCGGGTGACGTACGTGAACGCGGCCCATCTCACCCAGTCCGGCCGCCTGGACCTGGTGGTGGGGCAGTTCGGCTACATTGAAGGCGAGATCCGCTGGATGGAGAACCTGGGCAACGGAGCGTTCAAGAGCCATCAGTTGCTCGATTTGCCCGGCACGATTCATGCGCCGGTCGCCGACCTGAATGGAGACGGGAGGTTGGACATCGTAGCGCTCGTTTCGCACGGTTCGCAGGAGGTGCACGCGTTCATGAATGACGGCATGGGCCACTTTCGCGACCGCGTGCTCTACGGTTCAACCAACAAGGACTATGGAAGCAGCGGACTGTGCATCGCCGACGTCAACTTGGACGGCCGTCCCGATATTGTTTACACGAACGGCGACGCCTTCGACTACGCGACGCCGGGGCCCCGCCCTTGGCACGGAGTCCAGTGGCTGGAGAATCTCGGCGCGGGACGGTTCACCTTCCACAGGGTGGGCGATTTTTCCGGCGCCTACAGCCCGGTGGTCGCGGATCTCAAGGGCGACGGGCACCAGGACATCGTGGCCTGCAGTTGCTTCAACGACTGGACCGACAAGAACGCTGTTTCCCTGATGTGCTTTGAAAACGACGGCTCCAACCACTTCACTCCAAGGATTCTTGCATATGAGCCTACCCATCTGGTTGTTATGAAGGCAGCAGACCTGTTTAACGACGGCCGCATCGAGCTGGTTACAGGGGCGTTCATGTTTTACCCTCCGTATGACCATGTTTCGAGGGTGACGCTTTGGGAACACAATGAGTGATTCCGGGCGGAATTTTATGGAACACCATGAAAATTAAGGGCTAGGATCAATCTGCGGTGACAAAACCACGAGAGAATCCGGTGCCCGAGGAAGGGGCAAATGCGGGCGCAAAACACGCCGATTCACCCCGTGGACCAGGGAAGCGTGCGACCATCTACGATCTCGCGCGGATCGCGCATGTCTCGCCGGGCACGGTGAGTCGGGTCCTAAACAACCGCGACCGGGTCAAGACCGAGACGCGCGAGGCGGTGCTGCGCGCCGCGGCCGATCTGAATCTGAAGCCCCAGGCGTCGGTGCGCAATCGGGAGGTGGCGATACTCTCTGAACCGACCTATCCGGACCGTTTCGGCGGATACGCCGGAACGCTGACCGCGCACCTCTCATTTGCGTTCGCAAGGCGCAACATCGGCGTGCTCCTTCCACTGAACCCGCTCGTCGAGCTGCCGACCAAATTCATTGACGGAATCGTCGTGGTGACGGAGGCCAAGGCTCTGAGGGATCTGGTGGTGGAGCTTGAGAAGAGGATGCCCGTCGTCCACATCGACAAGTTCCAGAACGCCCAGGACGAATATGTGGTGTGTTCGGACCACTACGCCGCCGGATACATGGCGGCCCGCCACTTCATAGAGCGCGGCAAGCGCAGGCTTGCGTTCGTGGGCGGCGACTATGCGGCGTTTGCCGAGCGGCTCAAGGGATTCAAGAAGGCCTTGTCCGAGGCCGAGATCCCGATCGACGATCAGCGCGCGTCGCTGTACGGGCCCGAAAGCAACTGCATGTCGGTGGTGACCCGCGTCGTGCGTGCGGGAGCGGATGCGATCTACGCGCCCGGCTCGAGTTACGAGGCCCTGGAGTGCCTGCACGTCCTCGCGTATGTGATGGGGATGAAGGTGCCCCAGGACATATCGCTTATCGGCGGTGAAAACGAACGGGTCTCGTCGCTACTCAACCCGCCCCTGACAACGATCGAGGAGCCCTTGCGTGAAATGGCCGAGCAGGCCGCAACCATGCTCGACAAGCTCACCACGGGCCACCGCGTCTCCGAGCGGCGCGTCATTCTTCCGATCCGGCTCGTCGAGCGAAACTCAGTCCAATGATTTTCCAACAGGGCACAGAGGTCTCAGCGCCACCGACCGAATATCCGACTTCCGGTGCCGCCGGCGGCCGCGTCTCCTCTGCGGCACGAGGGGTCCTTTTTTTGGCCGGAGGGCTAAACTGTTTGATGGCGCTCGTAACAGTTGCAAGCGCCGACCCGCTCGCGGTGACAGTGCGCGCCGAGCCGCCTGTGCGCGCTGAGAGCTTTCACATGGGCACCCTTCGCCGGCCCGACGGGTCCACCCTCGCGGCCGATGAGACCGGCCTTCGTCTCGACGGGCATCCTTTGATTCCCGTCATGGGCGAATTCCACTACACGCGCTACCCGGCAAAAGAGTGGAGGGAGGAGCTTCTCAAGATGAAGGCCGGCGGCATCACCATCGTCTCGACCTATGTTTTTTGGATCCACCACGAGGAGGTTGAGGGCGAGTGGAACTGGTCGGACAACCACGACCTGCATGAATTCGTGCGGCTGGCCGGGAGCGTCGGCCTGAAGGTCGTCGTGCGGTGCGGCCCGTGGTGCCACGGGGAGGTGCGCAACGGCGGGTTCCCCGACTGGCTGGTCGCCAAGGGCTGGAAGCTTCGAAGCCTTGACGAGCGGTTCCTTGGGAAGGTGCGCGTGCTCTACGGCGAGATTTCACGGCACCTGCAGGGCCTGCTCTGGAAGGACGGCGGACCCGTCATCGGAATCCAGGTGGACAACGAATACGGCGGCCCGGCCGAGTACCTGCTGGCCCTGAAGCAGATTGCCCTCGACGCCGGCCTCGATCTGCCCATCTACACGCGGACCGGGTGGCCGCGGCTGACGTCACCGATGCCGTTTGGCGAAATCCTGCCGCTTTACGGCGCTTATGCGGAGGGATTCTGGTCCCGCGAGCTCACGTCGATGCCCGGGCAGTTTTGGACTGCATTTCGCTTCTCGTTGCTTCGCGTCGACGACGTCATCGCCCAGGAGCAGTTCGGCCGCGGCGGCGCCCATGACGCACCGGACGTTGCCCGGTACCCCTATCTCACGTGCGAAGTCGGCGGGGGCATGATGAGCAGCTACCATCGGCGCATCCTGATCCTTCCAGAGGACGTGGAGTCAACGGTGTTCGTGAAGCTCGGTTCCGGCAGCACCCTGCCCGGATACTACATGTATCACGGCGGCACCAATCCCGCCGGCAAGCTGACGACGCTTATGGAGGCGCAGGACACGCCGATGACGAACTACAACGACATGCCGCAGATGAATTACGACTTTCAGGCGCCGATCGGAGAATTCGGCCAGCTTCGCCCGCAGTACCATCTGCTGCGCCGCCTTCACTTGTTCCTGGCCGATTTCGGCCCGGCGCTGGCGCACATGCGGCCGGCGATTCCGAACGTGCGGCCTGGGGGTCGCGACGACACATCAACCCTTTGCTGGTCAGTTCGTTCCGACGGCACGCGCGGCTATGTCTTCGTGAACAACTACGAGCGCTCGCTTCCAATGCCGGAGAAACGCGGCGTGCAGTTCACCGTCAATCTGCCCTCCGCGCCGGTAACCTTTCCGGCGATTCCAATCACTGTCCCGGCAGACAGCATTTTCGTCTGGCCGTTCAACTTTTTTCTGGGCGACTGGGTGCGGCTCAAGTACGCCACGGCGCAGCCCATCTGCGGGGTCGATGACGGTGACGAACGCACGATCTTCTTTGCCGAGACGCCGGGAGTCCCGGCGCAATTCGCGGTTGAGGGAGAATCCGCGGTGCGTTCCGTTTCCGCCGGACGCGGCGGCGCCTTTCAGGTCAAGGGACGAACCGGTCGAACGGTGCGGGTCGTCCTGCTAAGCGACGCCGATTCGCTGGCGCTGTGGAAGGGAAGCTGGCGCGGGTGCGACCGCGTGTTTCTGACGCGGGCCGGGATGGTGATCGACGGCGACAGCGTCCACCTGGAATCGAGCGACCGCACCGAACTCTCCGTCGGCATTTATCCGGCGCCGGCGGGCCTGGCTGGAGGCGAGAGCGACGGGATCTTCACGCGTTACCAACCAGTGGCGCCGCCGGCGGTGAGACCGGAAGCCTCCATCGCGCAAATCCAGGAGGCTGGGCCTGCACGGGATGTTCCAATCGGGAAGATCTCGGAGCCGGTCGCGACCGAGCCGAGCGACGCGGATTTCGCCAAGGCGGCCGTGTGGCGCGTCAAGCTGCCGGCCGAAATCGACTTGGGCACGAACCCGATTCTCCGCATCCACTATGTCGGCGACGTTGCGCGTTTCACACTCGACGGGCGACTCCTTGTCGACGACTTCTACAATGGAAACTCCCTCGACCTTGGCCTGCGCCGCTACGCCCCGGGGATACTCGGCGGCGACCTGCGCATCGCGGTGCTGCCCTTGCGAAAGGACGCGGTCACGGGTGATGAGAAGCGCATCTTCGTGGCCGATTCTGTGCGCCCCGACTTCGGCGGGGCTTCGAGCATTGCGGAGCTCAAGGGCGCCGAAATCATCCCGCGCTACAGGGTGCAGCTTCCTCCGGCCGGACCACAATAGCCGCGGTGACTCCCGCTGCTGCCGGCGGGCCAAACGATCGTCATACCGGGCCGCGCCGGGACTCGAGGGCGTCGCGTATCTCGTAGGCGCGTGCCTTGGTGAGCGGATAGACCGAGAGCAGCCCGATCGCGATCAGGGACCAGACGGCGGTCGAGATGGCGAGGGTCAGCCTCATCCCGAGGATCGTGGAGCCGGCCTGCATTCCGCCCAGGGCGGCGTTGAAGCCCGTCAGGTTGAGCACGACGCCGGCGCCAAGAAAGGAGAGGGCAAATCCGGTCTTCTGAATCCATGAGAAGAGGGCGCCGAGCATCCCCTCGCGCCGCAGCCCGTGCAGCAGCTCGTCGGCGTCGCAGACATCGGCGAGCATTGAAGGCGTGAGGATGCTAAGGGCGGTCCAGACCGGGGTGCAGAGCATCGGGTCGAGCAGGATCTTCCACGGGTGGCCGGGCGTGAAGACGAACCATTTGGCGACGGAGCCGACGAGCACCAATCCAAAGATGACGCTGAGGGTGGTGCGCTTGCCGTAATGATTGGCCATCCAGTTGATCGGGTAGATCATGCCGATCCCGAATATGGCGTAGGCGGAGGAGAGCACGCCCTTCCATTTGGTGCCCTCCACTATGTCTCCGCCGCACATGTTGTAGACGAGCAGGTAGTAGTCGATGTTGCTGGCGAGCATGCCGGCGAGCACCTGGCAGACGG
>Ga0209415_10003559_pt1 | contig 28966 bp, 27 predicted proteins | sample PeaSoiSIISIP2007_FD_187696 | JGI IMG/M metagenome (GOLD analysis project Ga0209415, IMG submission 187696) | Peat soil microbial communities from Weissenstadt, Germany - SII-SIP-2007 (SPAdes) (version 2) | ecosystem: Environmental > Terrestrial > Soil > Wetlands > Peat | place: Germany...
ATTTCGCCCAGCGCGCCGTCGAGGTGCTCCTCGGTCAGCTTCCCCTGCCCGCGCAGGTTCTTGAACGCCCTCTGCAGTTTGTCGGTTAGCGTTTCAAACATTTTGGTGGCTCGTGATCCGTGACTTGTGACTCGTGGTTCCGCGGCGCGAGAACGGCCGGATTTCGATTCTAGTGACCGCAAAAGGCGGCGTCAAACGGGTGCAAAAGTTGTGACACTTAATTGAGGTCCCCACCCTTTGTTTTCTGTGAGTTAGGGGGAAACTTACTCGGCATGGTGTGTCGAGTAATTTTGTGCGTGGCCTCGTCGCCGTAGGGCGCCTGCTGCGAATTGTCGCAATCTTCATCATAATGTCCCGTTCCCGCTCGCGCTCTTCGAACTGCGGCGCGGCAAACAGGCTAGCAGCACCGAGAGGCAATGCAAGAAAGAAAAACCTGTGGACTTTTTGAGTGGTGCGGATTACTTCGACGATCCGCCGCGCTAGAGCAGCCGGCCGCAGAAATACTCGTAGAAGTTGGGATCGGACCAGTAGCTCAGGTGCGCGAGAATCGGCACGGCATAGGGAAACTTCTGCTGATGGTCGGGGCAATAAAATTTCAGTTTGGCGCTCACGGGGTCCCTGCGCGCCCATGCGTTCAGCCACACCAGCGGCTCGGGTCCCGAATCCAGCTGTTTGAATGCATAGTTGAACGCGAACGGCCCGTACTCGCGCCCCGCCCGCGCCCTGCGGAACCCGTGCAGCATCGCCAGGATCTGCGCGCGGATGGCTTGATCGCGTTTCACCTGCTCGCGAAAAAAGTAGTAGATCTTGTCGAGCGGCGAGCCGAACGTGACCAGACCTTTCAGCTTCTGCAGATCTTCGAGAGCCAAATAGGGCTTGGGCGTGTCCCATGTCGGGCCCGGCTGCGCGTTGCGCTCGGCGAGCAAATCGTTGATCGTGTCGTAGGCGATCACGCTGCCGAGCGAATGCCCCGCCAAAATTATGCGGTCGTAGTCGTTGCACGAAAGAAGCATTTTCAACGCGGCCGTGGAGCCCGCCAGAATCGCGTTGCGCGTCTTGTAACTCTTCGATTTCGCGTCCATGTCTGTGTAAACGGCCACGTCGGCGACGTACGCGGTCATCGCGTAGGACACAAACGCAGCGATGGCTGCGCCCGCCAGCGGCTTCCAGTGGCCATTCCCGAAAACGAGACTCAGCACGTGCCACCCAACGTAGACACCGGGACGAAGATCGAACTTCAGAGCCAGACTCACAAACACCAACGCCCAAAATACGTCGCCAACAAGCCAAAGCCTGTCCGACATCTTGTCGATCGCATCGTCCGGGTGCTGCTTCAATTCCATCAGCGTTTGCAATCCGAACCACACCATGAGCGCGCACAGAAAATAGAGCAGCAAAATGCCCACGTGCGTCACCGTCAAATAGGCCAGCAGATTCGGTGCGAATGTCTTCAGCGCATTTCCCCAGGAGCGCTGCGGGGAAGAAAGCCAGGGGAGTAACAGACACATGCCGGCCGCGAGCGGAATATAGATCAGAAACACGCGGACCAGCTCGCGAGCGTACACCTTCATCGAGGTCAGCAATCCGCTAAACCAGGACATTTTCCTGGCGCCCATCATTATCTGCAGGTCGTCGGCAAAACAGCGCAGCGGTGTGAAATCGGTTTTCAGCACCCACTTCAGAGTTTCGACGGCGCTCAGTTTGTCTTCGGTTTCCGGCGCCCAGTAATACTCGAAGAGATCTACATACGCCGCGGGCTTATCGGCCGGATTCGGCGCCGCGTCCGGCGAGGCATCCTTCTCCGGGCACGGAGGCGGAATGCCTGGAGGGAAAATGCCGATGCGCATGCCGACCTGCGTCCAATCTGCGTGGGCGATCTCGATGGGGCAGAGTTTCGCGTTCAGACCGCGGCTGCGCGTGAGATGGGTGAAAATGCCGCGCGCGAAACTGTCGAGCGTCTCGTAGGGATTTTGCTCGCCGATGCCGTGGATGACCAGCATGGCCTGACGCGCGCTGCGCAACTCTGGCGGGGGAACTTCCATAACCGGTGCGGCCATCGTCGGGAACTCCATGAGCTAATCGAGTGTGAAAGTCATGGCCCGGTAAATGGCCCACACGATACATCAATGGGAGAAGGGAAGCAAAGCATTCACGCCGGCGCGAAAGCTTCAATCCAGAAAGATCGGAAGGCAGAGCGGCGGCTCGACGTGGAAATCGAGGCGGGCGATTTCCGCGAGCGCGCGATCGAGCACGGCGCTGTCGCACGCCTCGAGCGTCATCACAAACGGCAGCGCGGAGTGCGGGAATCCCGGTTTCTGCAGCAGCGCGTCGAGGCTGATTTCGTATTTCGAGAGGATGGCCGCGATCGAGGCGACAATGCCGGGGCGGTCGCGCACCACGAAGCGGAGATAGTGCGGCACGGTGAAATCTCCGCTGACCGAATCCGGAACTTCCGCCGCGCCCGGCAGCGCTTCCACCGGCGCGCCGGAGCTGCGGACGATCGCATAGAGATCGGAAATCACGGCGACGGCCGTGGGATCGCCGCCCGCTCCGTAGCCGGAAAAAATCATCTTCCCGCCGAATTCGCCCGTGGCCGTCACGATATTCTGGCTGCCCTGCGCGTGGGCCATCAGCGACGCCGAGGGAATCAGCGCGGGCTGAACGGCGGCGGCCAGCCGCACGCCCTTGTTCGTCTGTTTCTGCGCCACCGATATCTGGCGAATCGTGCAGTCCAGGCCCGCGGCGTACATGAAATCAACCGCCGCGACCGAGCTGATCGAGCGGCACGGAATCTGCTCGCTGCGCACGCGCAGGCGCAGCCCCGCCTGGATCAAGATCAGAAGCTTCGCGCGGGCGTCCATGCCGTCCACATCGGCACTGGGATTGGCTTCGGCGTAGCCGAGCGACTGCGCTTCCTTGAGCGCGGCGTCGAAACTCGTGCCGTCCTTTTCCATTTTCGTGAGGATGAAATTGCACGTGCCATTGAGAATTCCCGCGATCTTGTACAGCCGATCGCCGGCGAGGCCTTCCTGAATGCCGATGATCGCCGGAATGCCTCCCGCGACGGACGCACCGAACTCCAGCCGCTTGCCCATTTTTCGCGCGAGGTCGAGCAGCTCGGGGCCCTGTTCGGAAATCAGCAGCTTGTTGGCGGTGACGACGGATTTGCCCGCGCGCAGCGCTTTGCGCACCCATTCTCCGGCGGGCTCCAGGCCTCCGATGAGCTCCACGACGACGTCCACGTCGGACGACAGCACGTCGTCGATATTCTCCGTCCAGCGAATGTGCGAAGACAGCGAGCCGATTTTTTTCTTTTTGATGCTGCGATTGAAAATATGCGTGAGGAGCAGAGGGCCGCTGGAATCCTGCGCCAGAATTTTCGCGACGGAGCGGCCCACGGTGCCGAAGCCGATCAGGCCGATCTTCAGCTTGCGATCCGCGCCCCCGGATTTTTTCGCGACGCGAGCCCTGGCGGTTTTTGTCTTCGACGAGCGCGATTTTTTCAACGATCCTTCCTCCGGACACACATCCTACCAAAGGCCGGAGGAGACGCGCAGCGGAAAGGCGATCTGGTGGCGCGATTTGTTCTTATATGCGCCGGATTCGATGTAGGGCTTGAGGCGCTCGAATAGGAAATGGCTCCAGACGGCGTCCACGATTCTGTCCTGGCCGTCCTCGATCTGGCCGGACACGACAGGCTCAGTGCGGCGTGACCTGGCCCGGCGAGCGCTGCAATGTGCTGCGGCGCCTACTCCGAATCAAACGTCACGGAGCGAATCTTCGTGAGCCCTCCGCTGGCGTCGGAGGCCTGGAAATCGAGGCGATAGGATCCCGGCGGGAACTGATCCAGCGGAACCTTGAGCGCCAGCGGCACGACCGTATTTTCCTTGTCGAGGAACGGCGCGGCATCGACGTCGCGGGCTGTAGCGACGACCTCGCCGGTCTTTGAGTTCACGATGTTGAACGCGATGCGAACTGCGGGCGGATGGGGATCGACCAGGTGCGGATCGTAGAGCTGCGTGTACAAAGCCACCTGATCGGTTTTCTTAAAATGGTTGCTGGCCGATGGAACGATCTCCAGGTTCTTGACGATCAGAGGAGTGCGATCGGAGAGCAGATCGGCCTCGAGCGCTCCGCCCATGCCCTCCACCTGATTGATCTGATTGCTGAGAGCGATGCCGCCGACGCTGAATGTATTGCCGTCATAGGGATCGATGACCAGCGGAGTTTCGAACTTTCCGAAGCTCTGGCCGCCAGTCGCGAGCACCACGTCGAGGCGGTACTTTCCCGGAGCGATCTGAAATTGATTCGAGTAGCGCGTGGGCCTCTGCAGGAACTGCTTCCAGTCGTCTTTTTCGAGATCGAGAGGCACGTCGTCGCTAAAGCGGGCGGCCACCGTTCCGTCGGGACGATACGCGATCCCGAGAATTTTCATGTCCGCGTGGTACTTGCCCTTGTCCTTGGAAAAATCCACGGACGCTGCGGGAAATTCCATGGCCACGTTGACGCGCGCCTCGTTGGGCGACGTATAAAGGAAGGGCGCTTCGAGCGTGCCGCCGATGCTGCCTTTGTCCGCGGCAGCCGCGCGGGATTCGAGATCGGTCCCGGCAGGCTTGCCCGCCAGCATGTCCTTCGATTTGGCGGTGCAGTACCCGCTGCGCGCGCGCACTTGCAGCCCGCCGTGCTCCATCTTCACACGCAGGGAGTGACAGGCGCCTTCGGGTAGATCCGGCGGCGCATAGCCGAGAAAGTAGTATTCGTCCTGCTCGTGCGCGATCTTGGCGAGCCCGCCCAACAAATCGTTGCTGTTCAGGATCGGAAAGCCGCCGGTGCCTTCGGCCAGCGCGTAGAGCACGGACTGATTCGTGATGCCCGTCTCCGGCATGGTCGGCATGATCAACTGCGAGTTCACGCCGCCGGGCTGCGTCCCGTAGGGATTCATTCCGGGCATGCCACGCCCGGGAACATTTCCGCCGCCACCTCCGGGAGATCCACCGCCGGGTGCGCCGGGTGTGCCGCCACCTTTACCACCTCCACCACCTGGAGATCCGCCTCCCGGAGAACCGCCGCCCGGGGAGCCGCCCCTGCCACCGCCACCACCGCCTCCCACTCCGCCACCGCCGCCGCCACCACCACCTCCTCCTCCACGCTGCGGCGGATCGGCAGGCTCAGCCGCAGAGGGCATGGGATAGGAGGCCAGGACTAGCCGCGGACGGGCGGCGCTCGCGGAATTGCCAGCCGGTTTGCGGGATGCGACGAGCGACCGCGTGGCGGAGCCCTGATCCCGAAGGAGCTGAGCTCCGGGGCCGGGCGCGACCGCGATCAGGCCGCGGACGTCCAGTGGATAGATGGCGACGTTGGCTTGATTGCATGCAGAAATCGTCGCGGTCAACTCGGCCTGAGCTTCGGGAGTGAGCGGAAAACCCGCCGTGAACAGAACGACGCTTTTTCGGCCCGCTACATTCGTAAGATTCTTGGCCAAGCTCCTGATTCCGAGCAGGAGCGTGTGAACTCCGAAATCGGCCTGGGCGTTGGGCAGTGCAGGGCCGCCGCCGAAATTTCCGGGCGCCGAAACGTCGGTCAACGAAGGGTCAGACGCATTCGGCGAGACAGCCGATGGCTTCATGGACGCAGCCGCCTGTTTGAGGCGCGTGGCATCGGCCGTGAAATTCTGAATGATGCGGAGAGTACCGGTGAAATCCACGACGGCCATCACACGATCGGGCCCGGCGTTGGCATCAATGAATTTCTGCGCCGCAGCCCGGGCGCGGGCCTGATCGCCGAGGTCCATCGTCGAGTCGTCAAAAAAGAGAACCATGTAGCGGCGGTCGGGCGCGCCGGACGGGCCGGACGTGGAACCGTAGGAGAAATTGACGATAGGCTCTTCTTGATTGTTGTCGAAGACGCGAAAATCCTTGGATGTCAGGTCGTGGATGTAGTTGCCCTTCTTGTCGGTGACGATGACGTCGACGCGCACCACGCGCGATTCGGCGCGAAGGACCGTCGAAGAAGTGGGCGCCGGTGCAGGCGCCTGCGCGGCGGGAGCCGGAGGCGCAGAATCCTGCGCGCGAACGATCGGCGGGGAAACGACCGCGCGTCGCGCGGACCATCCCGCGGCCAGTAACAGAAACGCGGCGCCCAGGATCGGCTTGATCTGCCCCAGACTCATGATTCACCTTCCTTCTTGCACGCTCAGTACGGAATTTCCACCACGCCATTTTCGGCCGAGAGCGCCGCGGCGTTGGCATCCCTGACGACCAGTCGAACGACGTAGTCCCCCGGTTTCAGGTCGAAGCTCGTCCTTACTGTCACACCGGATCGGCTCAGCTTCTGGAAAGTTTCGTCGCGAAGTTTCATGGAGACGATCCTCTGCGTGCCGGTGACGAAGTTGCCTTCGCGATCGAAGATGGCGGCGACGACGGTGAGGTCGTCCTGGTTGCGACCGTCCGCTTTCGTAAACCGGACGTGGGCCAGGTCCACATGGGCGAGCACGGCGAGCTTCGCGTCCGTGGCGTTCGTCTTGTAGTACTGCGTCTGGAGCCCCACGGGAACGCCGTGGCGCTCTTCCTGCGAAAAGACGGCGTCATCGACATCGCGGCGGGCGACCTCCTCAGGCGTTTCGCCGTGCATTGGCGCAAAATAACCGCGGCGCGCCTGGATCGAGTACTTGTTCTTGGCAAGAAGCGTGACTTTCAGCGAGTGAAAATGCCCGTCGAATTTCATGTTCGCTGGAACGTACGCGAGATAGTAGTAAGCGTCGGGCGCCGAGGCTACTTCACGCAGGCCCTGGAGTAGATCGTTGTTGTCGTGGAAAGTCCATCCGCCTGTGTCCAGCGCAAAGTTTATCAACGTCTCGGTTTGCCGCCGCTGGCCATCGAGCCGGTACCTCATGCGGATTCCTGCGCCGGCCGGATTGGGATCGTGGTTCGCCTGGCTGATGTCGCCGTTCAGATCGGGGACGTACAGCCCGCGCGCGTCGAGCGTGTTGATGAAAATGTTCTGGCGAATGGCGAAGTCGATCAAATCCGAATATTCGGTCTCAAGGTTCGGGTAGATGAACCCGGGAGAGATGAGGACGATATTTCGCTGCCCCGGCAACGCTGCCATGCGCGCCATGATTTCCCGCAGGCGGCGGAAGACGGCTTCGGTTTCTTGCTCTCCTTCCTCCACCTTGCGCCGTGCGATGGCTTCGGCGAGCGCCCGGGCCGCGGCGATCTGGCCGGGGGTTGGGCCACCGCCCTGCGGGCTCGAGTTTTGAGTGTTGCTACAGCTCAGAGCGTCCTGCGTGGCGACGCTGATGGCCTGATCGTCGGATTTGTTCGCAATGTCATCGGCCTCGTAGAGGTCCATCGGCGGACACTCATCGTCGGTCACTTCTGCGGACGCCGTCACGGCGCGGGGCTGGATGCTGATGAGCGACGCGTGGAGCTTGGCGCGATCTTCCGTGAAGTCCACTTGAAACTGGCCGGACATGGTGTAAACGGCGGCGCGGTCGGTGGGAGCGAGCGAAGCGTCAACGTACTTGGTTGCGGCGATGCGGGATTGCACCGCGTCTTGAATGTTGATGTGCGCGTCGTCAAACAGCAGCGCGACGAAACGCGAAGGCGGCAGAAAGCCGGGAGCGGGAACTCCAGGCTGCGCCGCCGCGGATGGCGCGGAATTCGCGGCTACGCCGGGATGCGCGGCCGGGGGCGGCAGCACGACCGAAAAATTCGAAATGATTTGCGGCTTGCCGTCCTGAAACAGCTGGAAATCTTCCTTGCGAAGAGTCGAGACGGCATTGCCCTTGGAGTCGCGGACGATTACGCGCAACGGGACGAGATTCACCAGCACGCGCAGGGGCACGGACGTCTCTTGCGTGGCCATTTCCGGCGCATTGGAGTTTGGCGGAGCCGGCGCCAGGGCCGCCTCCGTTTGCTGCGATTGCGGCGGCTGCGTTTGCGCCGCTGCTTCGGCTGCGGTCTGTGGGGGAGCCGTTTGCGATTGAGTCGATTGCGCGCGCACTGTGGCGAGGCGCGCCTCGCCCACCCACATCAGAAGAAGACCGGATAAAACGACGGCAGAAATTCGCAGTTGCTTGGACGTTGGCACGCTCATTCGGAACTCCCCAACGCAGCCCGGAGCCCACCGCGCCGGGCTAATGCTGTGCACTAGCTGGGGGAGTTTACATCGAACTCACGTTCCCAGTTGGGTTTTCTTTCTTCTTGACCTCGCCGGACGCTTGGCGTACCGTCGCGCAAAATCCGGCTGCGGCGAAGAGGCTGCGGCTCGGGTAACGCTCAATCGAAATGACTTATCCCGCATAGAGAAGTCACCAAAGAGAGGTCACTATGGAACGTCCCACGGGCGTGACGATTTTGGCGGTGCTGGCGTTTATCGGAACGGGTCTGTTAACACTGGCCGCTCTAGCGGTGTTGTTGGGCGGAGCCATCGTGGCCAACATGGCGGCGCGTCCGCAGTTTGCCATGCTGGCAGGAATTGGGGGCGCCGTCGTTGGCGTGGTGCTGTTCGGCATGGCGGTTCTGTATGTGGCCCTCGGCATCGGGCTATGGAAACTGCTGAATTGGGCTCGGATACTGCTGATCGTACTTTGCGGCCTGGGAGTGGTATTCAATGCGCTTGGCCTGCTGAGCGCTCTCGTTCATTTCCATCCGGTGCTTGTCTTCTGGCGGGCGATTATCGTGGCGGTTGATCTGTGGATTGCGCTCTATCTTTTGAAACCGCACGTGAAGCAGGCGTTCGGCACGACCGGCTTCTGATCCAGGCGGATGGAAGATGTCGAAGTGAAATTCGCGAAAATTGTGTTTTGGGGCGCGGGCATTTGGGGCGTGCTGGCGCTGACGCCGCTGTATTTCATCTTCGACCTGATCGGCCGGCAGGACCCGCCGGCGATCACCCATCCGGGGTTCTATTACGGATTCGCGGGGATTGGGCTGGCGTGGCAGTTCGCATTTTTTGTGATCGCGAAGAACCCGGTGCGTTTCAGGGCGATGATAATTCCCTCCGTACTCGAAAAGCTGGGCTTTGGATTTCCGGTGATCGTCCTTTACATGCAGCGGCGGATCGGTGCGGGCGATCTGGCGCTCGGCTGCATTGACCTGCTTCTCGGGGCGTTGTTCCTGGTGGCGTTCGGCGCGACCGCTGAGTAGCTCGCCGCGAAGCGGTGTCGTTTGCGAATGACACGCGCGCCAACTCTTGCGAAGCGTCGCGGCGAGATGCTATCGAAAGGCTGTTCGGCGTCTGGCACCGTCCCAATGGTGATTCGAATCTACCGGTTAAAAAGCCCGATATAGACGGCGCTCCCGAGAACGTGGCCTTCCATCGCCTTCTGGATTTGATCGCGCGAGGCGCCCTGCGGCAAATCGAGCTTCTGATCGAGCGCCGATAGCTCAAACGTGTAGTGGTGCGGACTGGGAGGACCTGCGCACGGGCCTTGATACGCGGCCTTCCCGGTGATGTTCGTCCCCTGCATTCCACCGTTCGCCAGCGGCGCATCGGGCGGAACGCTTTCCGGTAGCCCCGTAGCATCGCCGGGGATGTTGAACACAACCCAGTGCGTGATGTCGGTCGTGGCCTTGGGGACATGCGCGTCCGGATCGTGCAAGATGAGAACGAAACTCATCGTGCCCTTCGGCGCGTTCATCCACCGCAGCGCGGGCGACACACCGGTTGAAATGTTTCTCGGTCCGCCGGGCGGCGGCGTGGTTGCCGAGCACGTGTATTGCGTCGGCACACGTGCGCCGTCACCAAAAGACGGGCTGGAAATTGCCAGCGTTGGGCCCGGTGGCGGAGGCGCTGGCGGCGCATTTCCTGTGGGCGGATTTGCCTGTTGCGCGGCCGCAGCAAGGCTGGCCGCCATCACGACTGCCAAACCGACAATCGATCGAACGATTTGAGTCTTCATTCGCTGCAATCCCTTCCTTTCAGTTTGTTCAATCCCGCAGTTCGGTTTCCGTGCGCCGGCTATTGTAAGTGATTCGCTAGATGGAGTTCGATCCGTCGTCGGTGACCATCAGCGAACCATCCGTCGCCACGGCGACGCCCACGGGACGGCCCCAGACTTCGCCCTTCTCGGTCACAAATCCCGTGAGGAAATCCTGACACGAATCTGTTGCCCCTGCCGTCCGTGAGCGGAACAAGAACTACCTCGCGTTTCCAGCGCCTCCACCACGAAGGGCGCAGAGTCCGCGGTGGCGCTGGAAAAATATAGGGAAAAGCCACCGTTGTCGACTTCTGATTCGACAGCCCAAATCGTCGAGAGGACCTTTTGTGGCAGGGACTGATCGGCAAAGTCCAGTTTCCCGAAGCCGGTCTTTTCCGACTCTGACAACCCGACGAGGATGCTGTTCTTGTTCATAGCGGGCGCCCCTGAACTTATCGTACATTCCGTGGTCAAATCAAATCGCGCCCAAGTCATCCACGTGGCGGCCTTCCTTGACCGTGCTGCGCCGGTCGCATACACTACGTAATTCGCTTGGGTCCGCGAGGGGCATCCGATGCGCCGACTCCGCCGCTAGAACAGGCCAGCCCGCGAAAATAGAGGAGAAAGATCGTTGCCGAAACGTACGTTTCAGCCCCATGTGCGCCGCCGCCACAAAAAACACGGCTTCCGCAAACGCATGAAGAGCCAGGGTGGACGGAAGGTTCTTGCCCAACGACGCAAAAAAGGACGCCACAGCCTCACGCGAGTCTGACGCGCCGCGGCTTGGCTTGCCGCGCGCCTGCCGCGTGGTGCGCCGCGCCGAGTACGACGCCGTCTATCGCGAGGGCCGGCGCCGGTCGAGCCGCGAGTTCACGATTTTCGTTCGCCCCAATGGCCTCGATCTCAGCCGGTTTGGGTGGAGCATCAAGAAGGCGCTGGGCAACGCGGTCCAGCGCAACCGCATCCGGCGACGGCTGCGCGAAATTCTAAGATTGCACCGACAGGAGATTTCCCCGGGATGGGACATCGTGATTCACCCGCGCAGCTCGGCGGCCACGGCGGATTTTTCAGCGCTGACGCAGGAATTGCTGAAGCTGATTCCTGGCGCGCCCACGCCTTGAACGCTGCGCAAAAGGCGGACGGATTCAGCCCGCGCGCCGATTTCACCTCGCGTGGGGGGGCCGCTGCCACCTGGACTCTGCTCCTGCTGGTCCGCTTCTACATCACGTTCCTTTCGCCGTTCTTCGGAGGCGCGTGCCGGTTTCATCCCTCGTGTTCGAATTATGCCGCGGAAGCCATCGCGCGCCACGGCCCGCGGCAGGGGCTCGCCCTCGCGCTCCGGCGGCTGCTGCGCTGCAATCCTTTCACCAAGGGCGGATTCGATCCCGTGCCGGACGGGGTGCCGGTCGAGGTCCCGTGCGCGGCTGCGGCCCATTTGCCGCGAACTCAGGGTGGATCGAAGTGAAGGAGATGTCGGACCAGGTCCGCGGAATCGTTTTCGTAGTGATCGTGATTGTCATCACGTTTACCTGGATGCATTTTTTCCAGCCTCCCGTTCCGCCGCCGCAGAAGCCCGGCCAGATTGCCGGTCAGACGACGGGGCAGACGGCCCCCGCCGCGGGCTCGGCCCAGCCGTCGGCCGCTGCTCCGGGCGCCACGCAGATGGCCGCAAGCACCGCGCCGGCTGTCGCCCCGAAAATTCCGACGGCGCGGGCGACCGAAGAAGAGAACATTGTTGTGGAAAGCACGCTCTACCGCGTCGAGCTATCGAATCACGGCGGCGTGGTGCGAAGCTGGAAGCTGAAGAGATACTTCGACGATCAGAAGCCGCCGCGCCCGCTCGATCTGGTCAACGAGGATGTCGCGCAGGAACTCGGCTGGCCGCTTTCGCTGATGCTTCCCGACGCGCAACTGGAAGCGCAGGCGAATTCCGCGCTCTACGAAGTCACGCCCGGCTCCCAGAATCTGGCCGCGCCCGCCGAGATCACCTTCCACTTTAGTGACGGTCACCTCGACGTCACCAAGAAACTGAAATTCACGCAGGACTACCAGATGTCCATCGAGGTTACGGCTTCGCTCGATGGCAAGCCGCTCGCTCCCGCCATCGCCTGGCGCGGCGGATTCGGCGACAAAGCCGTCTACAAAGCGTCGCAGCTAGTGGCCGTTTTCTACAAGCAGGCCGACAGCTTGAACATGCTGCAATACAAAAAGCTCGGCGTTTCCGGGAACCAGATCCAGCCTCTTCAGCAGCCAGGCTCGATGCAGATCACCGGCATCGAGGACCAATTCTTCACTGCGGCGTTCATTCCCGATGGAACCGACCTGGGGCTATGGCACTGGACGCAGTGGCATCACTTCACCGGATCGGACAACCAGCCCGCAAGCGAACCCGAAGCGGAAATCGCCGTCGGCGCCACATCCGCCGGACCGGTGAAGGCGCGAATTTATGTGGGCCCCAAGGACCTGGCGCTGCTCAGCAAGGTGCAGCCGTCGCTCGAAGGCCTCGTGAATTTCGGCTGGACCGGAGTAATCGCGAAGCCGCTGCTTTTCGCGCTGCAGTGGCTGCACCGCTACATTCCCAACTGGGGATGGGCGATCGTCGCCCTGACGCTGGTGATCAATTTCGCCGTGTTTCCGCTGAAGATGAAGAGCTGGCGATCCATGCAGGACATGCAGAAGATAGCGCCGGAAATGCGCCAGATCCAGGACAAGTACAAGAAGTATTCGATGAGCGACCCGCGCAAAAAGGGAATGCAGGACGAGATGGCGCAGCTCTACCAGCGCCACGGCATCAATCCCATGGCGCAACTGGGCGGCTGCCTGCCGATGCTGCTGCAGATGCCGATCTGGTGGGCGTTGTGGCGGGTGCTGACGGGCGCGATCGAGCTGCGGCATGCCCCGTGGGTCTTCTGGATTCAGGATCTTTCGGTGAAGGATCCCTTTTATATTTTGCCGATCGCCATGGCCATCACCATGTATTTGATGACCAAGATGACGCCGCAGAGCGCGGCGGTGGATCCGGCGCAGCAGAAAATGATGAGGCTCATGCCGCTGATGTTCGCGGCGATCTTTTTCACGTATGCAAGCGGCTTGAATCTCTATATGTTCACCAGCAACCTGGTCGGCGTGGGGCAGCAGTATTATCTGAACCGGACGCGGCCGCTGCCCACGAACAGCCCATTCAAGAAGAAGAAAAAACAACAATGAACGGCGAACGTCCGCCATCCGCGAACCGGCCGCCCGCGCGGCAATTTCCCCGCCGGGAACATACGGCGCCTCCGCCTCCGCTCGACCGCGAGCGCGCGGTTGCGGAGCTGAATCGATTTCTCGGGCTTGCGGTACGCGAGATGAACCTGGCCGTGGAATTCGAAGTTTCCGCGCCGCCGGGCGATGAGGGGGAAGTGATCGTCAGATTCAGCGGCGCCGATCAGGAATTGCTGCTCGAGAAAAATGCCGAGCTGCTGTTGGCGCTCGAGCACATCGCGCATCGCTGGCTGCGGCTCGATCCGCGCCTCCACGATCGCGTGCGGTTCGATTGCGGCGAATATCGCGCCACGCGCCTCGCGGAGCTGAAGCTTTCGGCGCGCGTCGCCGCGCAACGCGTGCGCGAGACCGGCCAGCCATTCCAATTCAATCCCATGTCGTCGCGCGAGCGCCGCATCGTTCACCTCGAGCTCAATGGCGCGGCAGGCGTGCGGACGGCGAGCGAAGGCTCCGGCGACCGCCGCCAGCTGGTGGTTTACCCCGCTGCTCCCCCGAATAAGAGATAGGCGCCGTTTTCTTGGAGTATTTTTTCCCGCCTTGAACACCGCGCATTCGCGCCGCCGAGTTCGATACCATCGAGCGTTGTCATCCCGAGTCCGCCGAAGGCGGGCGAGGGATCTCTCTTCGGCGTAATTACGTGGAGATGACTTCACACGAAGAGGGATTCCTCGGCCAAAGGCGGGCCTCGGAATGACAGACCCTCCGCGGGCGGCGACGTAGCCGGATGTGGATAGATGTTCGCCGTTGGAAGGGCGGGGTTTTAACCTCGCCGTAAGCTCGCGCGTACTTCAGGGGTTTCAACCAATGAAGCACTTTGCGGCCGCCGCTAAACCTCGACGGCGTAGCCCTCTTTGCCGACATTGATGCACAGCGTCGAGCCAAGGCGGTCCGAGAGTCCCGCGGTCTCGTGAATGTGCCCGCAGAAAAGAAACGGCGGCTGCTCGCGCTCCACCCATGCGCGCAGCGCCGGGCTGCCCGCATGCTGGCCGGGAGCGTATTCGTCGAGCCGGGTGCCCTGCGGCGGAAAGTGGACGACGAGGTGAAGACCGGCGATCCCGTCGAATGCCGCGAGCGCCGCGGCGATCTCTTCCTCGGAATATTCGCCCGGCGTTTTGAACGGAGTGACGTTGCTGTAGCCGAGACCCGCCCAGTTCGTGGAATTGATCTGCAGCACGCGGCGATGAAAATCCACGAAGCCGAATCGCGCGCAGAACTCGCGAATATCGTCGTGCGTCTCGTGATTTCCCGGCAGCACCCAGAGCCGCTCGCCGAGCGGGGCAAGCACCTTGCCGCATTTGTCGAGTCCCTTGCGAAACGTGGCGAGATCCCCCGCGCAGATATACAGGTCTGCCGGTTGCGCGACGATGCGCGCCAGTGCGCGCAGATCGCCGTGGATATCGCTGAAGATCAATACCTTCACTGGGTTTTCTTGGCGGGCTGTGGGGGCAGGATTGGTTGCGGCACCAGACGTCTCATGCGGCTCTGCAGCATGCCGTTCGTGAGCCAGCCTTCCTCGACGAGCTTGCCGGAGGGGTCAAAAACGACCTCGTATGTGAACGGCTGCGGGCCGGGGCGGCGGCCGTTCTGGAAACGATTTTCGCCCAGCTCCACAACGTGATTTCCATTCTCGACGAAGCTGTTGATCGAGGGGAACCGCGCGAAGTTCCAGTAGACCAGCACGTTGGGAAGGAGAAATGCGCGCGCGATGAACGGGTCGGGCGGAGAGTCGGGCACGAAGTTGAACGCAGGCTGCTTCGCGGCGCGCAAATCGAACTGGGATTGGTAAAGGCCGTCAATCGACCGGATCGCGTCGCCCCAATCGAGCCACGACGGCGGAATGGGCAGCGCGCCAATGCGCGTGATTTCGATGTGGTGCTGGTCCGCGAAAGCTTTTGCGCGCAAAATCGCCGCGTGGTGCGCCGTCGCGCACGCGAATAGGTACACTAGCGCCGCGAACGCTCCCGCTTGGCACCAATGCGCGCGCGTCACGCGGAATCCCCAGCCACCCATCGCCGGCCCGAAGAAAAGCGCGGCCAGCACGACGCTGGCAAGCCCCGCGACCCACAGGTGGAAGGGATATCCAGCCGCTCGCGTCAGCAACCACACCAGCAGCGCGCCCACGGTGAAGAGCACCCACATGCGCAAGGCGCGCGCGCGGCTTTTTCCCGGATCGCGATAAATCCAGGCGATCACCTGGGGCACCAGGATGATCGAGGTGAAGCTGAAGTCGATGATGAAGAGCAGGTCCCAGGCGACGCGCTTGCTCGAAATCGGAAACCACATGCGCGTGCCGAACGATGTCATGCCGTCGAGGACGATGTGACTGGCGATGCCAACGCCGTAGATCAGCGTCAACATTCCCAGCCCCGGCGATTCCAAATCTTGAAAGCGCGACCATCGTCGCTTGACCCACGGAAAGAGAGCGCGCGTCAGAATGGCCAGAAGGAATGCAAAAAATGGCAGGCCGACGAACGAATGCGTGATCGCGCGATGGTATTTTACGATGCTCAGCGGATCGCGCGAGATAGCTTCCGCAAAAATGTCTATGTCGGGGAAAACCGCGCCGAGCGTCGCCGCAAAAATGGCGACTCGCTCCTGGCGTTTGGAGAAAAATCCCTTGCCGAGGAGCGCGCCCGCGATTCCGTGAGTTACAGGGTCCATGAAGGATTCAAAACGGCAGAAGTGTACACGATTCAGCGCCTTCGCGCGATGCCCCACCCGCTCTTAGTTTTCTCTGTGGACTCTATGCCTACTCGGTGAACTCTGTGTTAAGTCTTCCGCTTTTTCTCGCTTCTTGGTTTTCTCTCCGTTCTCTGCGTCTCTGCAGTGGATTTGGGGGTTTTCTCCGGCCTCAAGAAACTTCGAGCAGGACCAGAGACATGTCGTCGGTGGGCGGGCCGTCGCGCCAGGCTTCGACGCTGTCGAGAAGAGCCTGCTTCATTTCGCCGAACGGCAGCAGCGCGGTCTCGCGCACGAATTTCTGCACGCCCGCGGTGCCCAGCATCTCGCCGCTGGAATCGAATACCTCGCTGATTCCGTCCGTATAGAGCACCACGCGGTCGCCCGGGTTGAGATCCACTTCGAGCGCGGCCTCGACCGCCACCGCGTCTGCCAGGCCGCCGAGCACCATGCTGCGCGACTCCAGCAGCCGCGGCTCCTCCCCCGGCGTCACGATCATCGCGGGCGGGTGTCCCGCGCCGGCGAAAATCATCCGCCGCCCTCCGATGTCAATCCGCGCGGCCGCCAGCGTAAACAGAAGCGCCGAGCTGCCCAGGTTGTGCATCACGAACCGGTTCAGTTGTCGCAGCATTTCGCTGAGCGGCGCGCCACTGCGGAGATGCGCCATCGTCTCGCTGTAGATGCGGTTGGCGACCAGCGCCGAGCCGATGCCGTGGCCGGAAACATCGCACACCAGCAGATTCAAGTGGCGGTCGTCGAGCGGGCTGACCAGCCCGAAGTCGCCGCCGATCGTGCGCACGGGATGAAAATACGCTTCGACGCTCATGCCGCCCCATACCAGCGATTGCGGCGCGAGGCTTTGCTGCACGCGCGCGGCCAGCAGCAGATCTTCTTCGATTTCGTTCTGGCGCTGCTCCAACTTCTCATTGGCATGGCGCAGCTTCGCCTCGGCCTGTTTCTGTTCGGAAATGTCGGTGAATGTCACGACCACGAACATCAGCCCGTCCGGATCCTCGAAAGCGCGGGAACTGATGATGACTGGCAACCTGCTGCCGTCTTTTACGGGAAGGACGAATTCGAAGCGATTCTGGCCCGCCTCCCGGCCGCGCTCGATGTGCCCCGCCATGACTTTGCGTTCGTCCTCTGTGTAAAAACTAATGCCGTTGCGGCCGACCACTTCGGACGCAGGCAAGCCGAACATTTCTTCCATTTTCGAGTTGATGAAAAGAATGTTGCGACAGTCGTCCAGGATCATCACACCCTGGTTCAGCGTTTCGAGGATGTCTTCCATCTGCGCAAGCCATTCAGGGCGTTGGGTGTTCATCACCATCCCTATCAGATGCATTGAGAGACGCGGAAGAATCTTACAAAATTTGGCCCGGGGCGCCAAAGCTCCTCCCGGGCTGTAGAATAGAAGCCGCGCATCGCGGGAACATGACCGCCAACGGAAATCGAAATCCGCCGGGGCCTAAGGGCTTGCCCGTCATGGGCATGGCGCTAAACCTCCGCAAAGATCCTCTCGCCGGAATGCGGCAAATGGCCCGCGATTACGGCGACGTCGTCCGCTTCTACGTGATGATGCAGGAACGCATCCTGCTGAATCGCGCCGATCTGATCAATCAGGTGCTCGTGATCCAGCAGGGCAAATTCCACAAGAGCGAGCTGACCAGGCGAATCACCGTGCGGATGCTGGGCCAGGGCTTGTTGATCAGCGAAGGCGAATTCTGGCGGCGGCAACGGCGGCTGGTGCAGCCGGCGTTTCACCGCAGCCGCACGAACGATTACGCCTCGACCATGCTCGAAATCGCGCAGGCCCATATCCGCGAGTGGCGCAACGGCGAGGAGCGCAACATCGCGCAGGAAATGACGGCGCTCACGCTCGATATCGCCGTGCGCACGCTCTTCGGCACCACGCTGCCGGGAGAGGCGCGCCAGGTCGGCCACGCGATGACCTTCCTGATGCGCTATTCGCTCCGGCGCCAGCGGCTGCCGTTTCGCATTCCCGAAAAATGGCCCACGCCCGCGAACCGCCGCGCGAATCACGAGCTCGCATTCATCGACTCGCTGGTCTACCGGATCATTTCCGAGCGCCGCGCGGAAGCGAATTCGAATCACCACAACGATCTTCTGGCGCTGCTGATGGGCGCGATGGACGAAGACGGCAGCCAGATGACGCCGCAGCAGCTCCACGATGAAACGATGACGCTGTTTCTCGCCGGCCACGAAACTACGGCGCAGATGCTCGGGTGGACCTGGTACGCGCTCAGCCAAAATCCCGCGATCGAGGCGCGGCTGCATGAAGAGTTAAGCGGCGTGCTCGGCGGGCGCCCGCCGGAAGCGGCGGACTTTCCGCGCTTGCCGTATTTGCAGGCATTGATGAACGAAGTCCTGCGGCTGTATCCCCCCGCGTATATTCTGGCGCGCGAAACGGTAGAGCCCTGCGAGATCGGTGGCTACCAGCTTCGCGTGGGATCCACCGTCGTGCTCTCGCAGTGGATCACTCATCGCGATCCGCGCTACTACGACGATCCCGAGGCGTTTCGTCCCGAGCGTTGGCTTGGCGGGCTGGCGGATCGCTTACCGCCGGGCGCCTATTTTCCGTTTGGAGACGGCCCGCGCCGCTGCATCGGGCAGGGATTCGCGTTGCTGGAAGCGGCGATCGTGACCTCAACCATCGCGCAGAAATTCAGTTTCCGCATGGTTCCCGGCCATCCGGTGATTCCGGAGCCTCTCGTGACGCTGCGCCCCCGCCACGGCATTCAGATGACGCTCCACGCACGAAGTTAGCGCACGAACCCGCACGGCGCCCAGCCAGATGGTTTTGTAGGGGCATCCGCCGCGGCGGATGCTCGGCAAACATGCTTGGCTAAGCCGGGCCATTTGAGGATCGTGATTGATCGCCGAACGTTTTTTTCGTAGGGGCGTAGTCCGCCGCGGCGGACTACGCCCGGCGCAGATCCTTGGCGAGTCCAAGCCATTCGAGCCTATCGTCTTCGCCCGCACGTCTTAATGCACGAACTCCCCGGTCCCGCCGCTCGACCACGGATCGTACGTCAGGAAAAAATGTACGCGGTCGCGCACGGGCGGGTGGTCATACGTCATCAACACGTTCAGAGGGCTCGGATCGGGATACTCGAGGTCGGTTTCTCCGAGAACCTGAAATCCCTGTGCCGCCACCTGGCCTGTGTCCGGAATTAGTCCATGCGTCACTTCGATCGCGTATTGATCCGCTTGATGCTCGAAGTAGCGGCTGATGGCGTTTGAAACGGGCGACCCGATGAACGAGATGATGCTCAGCAGGATCAGCAGAGCCGGCAGCGACGCCAGATCGTCAACTCCTCGAATCCCCCACGCCCCTCCCCAACGCGCCAGCATCCCGCCGAGCAGGCGATAGCCGACATAAAAAGTAATGAACAGTCCAATCGCGCCGATCGCCAGCCCCTTGGGTATGTGATTCAACACATAGTGTCCGGTCTCGTGTCCCATGGTCACCACGATTTCCGGCGTGGTCATTTTGGCGACGGTCGTGTCGTACACCACCATGCGCTTCGACGCGCCGAAGCCGGTCACGTAGGAGTTCAGGTCCGTGCCTTTCACCGCCTCACCCATCAGGTACATTCGCTCCGTGGGAATGTTTTCGCCCGCGCGCTGCACCATTTGCTCGAGCGCGGCTGCGAGCGCCGGATCCTTCTGCGCCAGCGGCTCGAACTTGTGGAAGAGCGGGTCGATCACCAGCGGCTGCAGGAACACCAGACCCGCCAGCAGCGGCAGCGAAGCCAGCCAAAAGTAAAACCACCACCGCCGCGGGCTCTTCCGAATCGCGGCGTACAGAATCGCGATCGCGATGATGCCGATGATCACGCTGACGAATTCGCCCTTCGTCCAATCCCAGGCCCACGATCCCCATCGCTGCACCGAGAGGCCGTAGCTGCGCGAAACGATGTGACCGTAGATATTCTCCGGCAATTCCAGCGCGTCAATCGTCAGGATCAGCAGCGGAGCAAACACCAGCACTTGAACCGGTAGATTGGACGACGCGCGCTCCGCCCAGCTGCGGTATTTGGGCGCGATTTTCAGGCGGAGGACCAGCCACAGCGCAATCAATCCGTAAATCGTGCCACCGATGATGAAGGCGAGGCGAATCTTGCTCAGGCGCTCGGTCTTCTTGTACAAATCCGGCGGAAGCGTGTACGCGGTGATCTTCTGCGGCGACACTTGCGGCGCGGCGCTTGGAGCGGGAGGCTGCGAGGAATCCGGAGATGCCTGCTCTACTGGAGGAATCGGGCCGGGGGGCGCTTGCGCTCCGGCGCGCGCCGGATGGAAGCAGAACGCCAACAACAGTGCCGCGAGAACGAGAGTGAGCTTTTTCATCTTCCCTCCAATGATCGTTCAGACGTTGGCCGGAAGTATCTCGTTAGCGCGAGATTCACGCAATGCAAATCCAGTCTTGATTGGCATAGCGAGCGCAGTAGAAGGCATCTCGTCGGCCTCTTGCCTTCTCTGTGATCTCTGTGCCTTCTCAGTGTTCTCTGTGTTAAATCTTTAGATTTTCTCGGCGCTTCTCTGCGTCTCTGCGGTAAGTCCTGTGGTTAGCTTGCTCCGTCCCCTACGCTCAATTTGAAATCAAATTCATTCGCGCGATCAAATCCTTCCTCACCCCTCGCCCTCAACCCACGCCCTCTGGCATAATGCCGCCATTATGACAGCCACCACCGCAAGCCCGCTCCCGACCACCAATCGCGAGTTCGTCCTCGCCCTGCGCCCCGTGGGCATGCCCAAGGAATCCGACTTCCGCCTCGTCGAGTCTCCGATCCCAGCTCTCGCGGACGGACAAATCCTCCTGCGCACGCTTTTTCTCTCCGTTGATCCTTACATGCGCGGCCGCATGACCGGCATTCGCACCTACGCCGATCCCGTGGACATCGGCCAACGGATGGTCGGCGGAACGGTCGGCAAAGTTGTGCAATCCACGAATCCGCAATTTCGCGTGGGCGATGCCGTTGTCGGCTATTGGGGCTGGCAGGAATATGCCGTCTCGGACGGCAATGGCTTGCAGAAACTGGACCCGAGCCTCGCGCCGGTTTCAACCGCCCTCGGAGTCCTCGGGATGCCGGGGATGACCGCCTATTTCGGTTTTCTCGAAATTTGCCAGCCGAAGCCGGGCGAGACGGTCGTCGTCTCGGGAGCTGCCGGAGCAGTCGGTTCGCTCGTGGGCCAGATCGCGAAGATAAAAGGCTGTCGCGCCGTGGGAATCGCGGGCACCGACGACAAAGTCGCGTGGCTCACCGGCGAATTGGGATTCGATGCCGCGTTCAATTACAAAACGACGCAGGATTACGTCGCCAAGCTGAAAGAACTTTGCCCCAGCGGCATCGACTGCTACTTCGACAACGTCGGCGGCGCCGTCACCGACGCGGTCTTGCCGGTGCTCAACGTGCACGCGCGCATCTCCATCTCCGGCCAGATTTCGCAATACAACGCAGCGAAGCCCGAGCCCGGCGTGCGCCCCTATATCTATCTGCTCAGCAAGCAGTCCCGCGCCGAAGGCTTCATCGTCTCGCAGTGGATGAACCGTTTCCCGGAAGGCGTCGCGCAAATGGCGCAGTGGCTGCGCGAAGGCAAGCTGAAGTACCGCGAGCAAATCGTCGCCGGCTTTGAAAACGCCCCCCGCGCCCTCATCGGCGTCCTCAGCGGCGACAACACCGGCAAAATGCTCGTCAGCTTCGCCGGCGCGTAGTCACTGGTGCGCAGTCCGAACTTTAGTCCCACGCGCTAACCGACGAGCACGATTCACTGGCCGACCTGCGGCGTCCAAACCACGCCAAAGCGTGCCCTATGCTCGGTTTGTGAGGGGTGCGGCCTTTTCCTGCAGTTCACGTCGCACACGCCGCGCATTTAGATTGGTCTGACGTGAACCTTTCGCCTGCCGCCAAGTACAGTTACCTCTTTGGATGCCCCTCCGGACGCGGATTGCCACGAGCCGCGCGCCGCGACTACTATGTACGTGTGGAACGCGCTCTCGACGAGGGAGAAGCACGATGAGAATCGCACGCTGGGCATTCGCGGTTTTCTTGCTAACGCCGCTGATCGCGCCGCTCGCGACTGTTTCCGCGCGCGCGCAACAGCAGCAGGACGATTCGCTCGCGTCTGCTGCTCGCCGCGCTCAGGAACAGAAGAAGGACCAGGCCAAGCCCGCCGCCAAGGTCTGGGACAACGACAACATGCCGTCGAAGCCCGGCGCAATAAGCGTCGTCGGGCAAACCAGTGAGTCAACGGGCTCCTCCGCGACGCCCGCCGCCAATGCCGCGGTCGACGCAGGCGCCGGCATCACGCCGGAAGATAAGGCGGCCATCGAGGCCGACGTCGCGTCGGCCAAATCGCAACTCGCGAACTTGAAGGCCGATCTCGACGTCATGCAGCGCAAATACTCGCTCGATCAGCAGACCTACTACGGCAAGACCAACTACGCCGCCGACAAAGCCGGCGCGGCCGCGCTCGCCGGCGAAAAATCCGATGTCGACGCCAAGCAGGCCGATGTCGCGGCTGCGGAAAAGAAGCTAGCCGCCGTGCAAGCGAAGTTCGATGAAGCGAACAAGGCCTCCGCCGCGGCTGCAGCTCAGGAGAAATCCGCGCGGAATAAGCAGGACACTTCCACCCAGGCCGCGCAGCCGGCTCCCGCGCCGACCAAGTCCACCCAGAGCACTGGGGACTCGGACAACGCCACGGTTTACCCGAAGTAAATCGCCGCCTCGAAATTGCGCCTCTGCCACAGGCTCGGCACGCCTGGGAAGCGTACCCCTACTAATAGTATATATTTCGCTTGACACACTAGACGCCCCGGCGCACAATCCCGCCTGTTTCACGGGGCGGTTTCCGTTTTTCATGCTTGGCGGCGTTCTTCATCCGTTTCCGCTGCCAGCCCATTCGGATTGCGAGGCTAAAGGATGCAATATCTGCCCGGCTGGACGGTGCAGTGTTTGACTCCGGAGTGTCCCGCGCGAGGCTACTGGCTCCGCGTGCAGGACGCGCCACAAGAGCTTTGCAGCAATTGCGGCTCACCGCTTCACAACGTGCCGCCGCCGCTCGCGCCGCGTTTCCGGATGCGGCCACGCGCGCTGGCGAGTTATCGCCCGGCGCGGCGTCCGCGCTGAATCTTTGGAATAGCAGCGGCTGATCGCGCCCTGGAGTTCGAGCGCCGGTTTCGTCCCCGCCGCAGCTCCGTTGAGCGCGTCACAGCAAGGCAGGCCCGAACCTCTTGAGAACACACGGAGGAGGTTCGGGCCTGTTCGCTTTTTCGGCGCGCGGCAATTCGCGCACTAAGCGATTCAGCCAGGAGATGGGAGCACAGAAGGGGGGAGCGGCCAGTTGGGGGGACCGGCCGCTCTTGGGCATTGGGGGTGATGGAGGTGCAGCAACTCGGGGCACTTGCCCCGAATCCACAGGCAGTTTGCCGGTAGTCGCCGGCGCGGTCGATAGCCAACTCGATTCAATCGTTTCAGTACGAAGGTACTCATCCGCAAATTCGACCTGTCTTCGCCCGCGCCGGCCAACTGAAAGCAGCCCGCGCCCCGCAAACAGACTTCGTTGTTATTGCGCCCGGGTTTTCGCTAGAATGCGGGCCATGCCAGCCCTGCCCTTCGAAGTCTCCCAGCGCACGGGATCGCTTGCGACCGTGCAGATCGTCAGTGTGAAGGGCGCGATCACGTTCGCCTCTTCACCCGCATTTCAGGACGCGATTGCCGCCGCGACGGCCCCGCGCCTGATCATTGATCTAACCGAAGTCTCGTCGGTGGATTCGATGGCCCTCGGCACGCTGGTGCGCGCATATGTTTCCTGCCAGAAAGCCGGCCGCAAGCTCATGCTCGTCGGTCTGAATTACCGCGTGAAGAATATTCTGCAAATCACGGGCGTTGACCCGCTGTTTGAAATCTACGCGACGATCGCGGAAGCACAAGCCGCCCTGATTTGAGCGCTATCCGATTCGCGCGGTTGCCGCGGCGCGCTACTTTGCCACACCCCTGGCCGCAAGCCTCGCGCAAGAAGCGGGAGCGACGGCTGAGTTCAGGTCAGATTCGTGAGACAGGCGCCGGCGTTCAGCCGCATCCCGAAGATCCCAGCTCCGGCCCGCTCGATCCCCTCAAGGACGCAGCAGTCGCGCCCGGATTTTGGCCGCTGGCCGCGATTTGCGCGACGGCTTGCCTCGGGCTGCTGATCATGCAGTTCGGCGGAAGCGAGCAGACCTACACGACGTTTTTTCCACCCTCGGCGACCGTGTTCGATCCCTACTGGGTGCTGCGCGTCAAAGCCTGGTGGGTCGGTTCGATCCTGATCGGCTTCCTCGCGCTGCCCGCGCTGCTGATGTCTTTGCTGCCCGGCAATCGCCTGCGCGATTGCAATCTCGGATTCCGCGGCTTCCGCGAACATTTCTGGATTTACGTTGGCCTGTACGGCGCGGTGCTTCCGGTGATCTGGCTGGTTTCGCTCTCGCCGTCTTTCTACACGTTCTATCCCATGTACGGACAGGCGGGCCGTTCCTGGTTTGACCTACTGATGTGGGAAGGAATGTACGCCGGACAATTCGTCGCGCTGGAGTTTTTCTTTCGCGGATTTTTGGTGGGCGGGCTTGGGCGGCACATCGGAATCTTCGCCGTCCCCGTCTCGGTGATGCCCTACATGATGATCCATTTCACGAAGCTGTTGCCGGAGGCCGCCGCGTCGGTCGTCGCCGGATTCATTCTCGGCTACCTTGCGTGGAAGACGAAGTCCATTTGGGGTGGCGTCTGCATCCACTGCGCTGTCGCGGCGACGATGGATTTGCTCGCGCTTGCGCACAAAGGCCAGCTCCCCTGGTTGCACGGATAGCGCGCGATCGAAACGCTCGCCGAATCGGGTCGTGGATCAGTTTCCGGTTGGTGCGTTAGTCAGGCATTGGCCGACATAACCCGGTTTCGCCAAGCAACCAAATAATCAAGCACGTCCTGTCGTGCGCCGGACCTAGAACGACTTGCGGTTCAGCAGCGACAGCGTAAGCCCCAGCACGATCAGCGTAAACGCCCCGGTCGACCATACGGGCCACCACGACGTGACCGTGCGTCCCTGAACGAACGATACGCACAGGTCTTCAAGTTCGGAGCACTTCGGAAGAATCCGATAAGCCCAATCGATGATCCCGCGCACGAAATGCGACGAAAAAATCCGGTAAAAGGTCTCCTGACGCATCGCGAGCGACGGTGTTAGCAGCCAGATCGCAGCCGCCGCGATGACCGGCAGCGCCACGCCCTTCTGCGGCAGCGTCACGAGCGCCGCCACCGCCAATAACGCCGCGAAGCCGAAGGTCTGAATCAGCAGTGCGACGCCCATTTGCCACGTACCGATGCCCGTCATCCACCACAGCCGCAGCGCGACCGGCAACATGGCCACCGCAAACATCAAGGAATACAACGTCAGGCCGGCCAAATATCGCCCCAGAAAAATACTCCAGCGCGCGGTCCCCTTCGAAAACACCAGCTCAAGCCAGCCTTTTTCGAGTGTCGCCGTAAGCAGTGGCGCCGCCGCGAAGATCGCGAGCAGCATCCAAAGCGACCCCGTCGCGCGCAAAATCGATTCGAGCATGCTCGGCACGGCGATTGCTGACGGCGCCGGAGGTTGCGCGCCGACAGCCAACATCGTTGCGCCGTCGGGAAGCGTTCGCACATGCACGACTACGTTGAACATGATTGCGATCAGAATCGCCACGCCAAAAAGCACAAGGGCCACGCGGCGGCTCATGCTTTCGTGAAGTGAATTCAGATACGTTGCAAACATTACGGCTCCTGCCCGCTCACAACTTGCAGGAAAAACTCCTCTAGCGACAGCTTTACAGGCTCGACCGACTCGATCTCCACCGGCACTCCCCGCAGCCGGTCGAGCAGCGAATTGAGATGAGCCCGGTCGAGTGGCGTGAATCGAAGCGCATTTTGCTCCCATTCCGCCGCGGCGTCTCCGGCAACTCCGGCCACGGCCGCCCGCACTGCGTCATCCACCGCAGCCACGCGAATCAGGTACTCGCCCGTCCCGCACGTGAATTCCTGCGGCGTCGCCGCACGCGCCACGCTTCCGTTGTTTAGAATGACGATTCGGTCGCACACGAGCTCGACCTCCGAGAGTAGGTGCGAATTCAGGAAAATGGTTCTACCTTCGGTCCGAAGCTGAACCAGCAGGTCGCGCACGTCTTTCCGCCCCAGGGGATCGAGCCCGTCGGTTGGCTCGTCGAGAAAAAGAACCTCCGGATCGCTGACCAGAGCCTGGGCCAGCCCGAGCCGTTGCTGCATGCCTTTCGAATACGCCTTCACCGGTTTTCGCGAGTCCGCCAGTCCCACTCGTTCGAGCAGCACCGGAATGCGCCGCTTCATGACTGTCCGGTCCACGCCGTTCAGCCGCCCCATGTAGCGGAGAAAGTTCTTGGCCTGAAAATAGTCTGGCAGTCGCATTTGCTCCGGCAGGTAGCCCACTCGCCGCCGGGTCGAGGGGTCTCTCGGCGAACTGCCCAGCACACGCGCGGCCCCAGACGTGGGCGTTGCAAGCCCAAGCAGCATCTTGATGAGTGTCGTCTTCCCTGCGCCGTTCTGTCCGATCAATCCGAAAATCGTGCCCAGCTCGACGCGCAGCGAGACGCCCTGCAATGCGCTCACCGTCTTCTCGCGAAAAGCACTGTAGGTCTTCCCCAAGTCGAGTACTTCGATCGCTAGGCTCGTCATGTTCTCGCCGCGCAACGCGACGCCCTTTCGATATTTCGGAAACCCCGAGCGTCCAGAAACGGAAGCGAGCCAAGCAGAAGTCCCATCATGGCAGGCGCGACCCACACAAGCGCGCCCAGCACAAGAGAGGCCGGATGCTGCATCGCCCAGGCGTGTTTCTCGACGGCCGCACTGACTGGAATGAAGAAGCCCCAACAGGCCAACATCACGATCGAGGGAAACAGCCCCGAGCAGAGCCGCATCGCCCTACCGCCTCCGGCGCGGTACGAGAGCCACGCTCCTAGCGCGCCAAACAGCGGCTGCGAGGACAGCCACGGGAGGTAAGCCGCCACTAGTGCTAGACCAGGAAACCACGCCGTCGATCGCTCCGCCACGAGTCGGGGCTGAAGGCTCGTGCAGGTGAGGGCCATCAGCAGCAGGTTAGCGGCGGCGAGGCTCGCGAGCCCGGGTAGCCACAGCTGTCTCGTCCGATCGTTTATCCGTCCCTCCGGCCGTTTAGCATGGCGAATCCCGCGTGCGAGTTGCCCGGGATCGCCGAACCGGTCAAGCGCGCGCGCAATTGCTTCGGCTTCGCTTGCGCCCTGCGCGCGCAGGGTCTCGTAGCAATCCTCCAGATGGCTTGCCAGTTCCGCCATTACGTCATCCATCTGTGCTGGGATACTTTCTGCTAAGAACCTTTCGCGCACTACCACGCTCCAATCACGCACGAGTCACCCCCGCCAGACGGTCGAGCGCCTGGAAAAAGATTCGCCATTCCCGACGCAATGGTGCGAGTCCTTTTCGCCCTGTTGCCGTAAGGCTGTAGTAACGCCGGTCGCGCCCCATGCGATTGGCTTCCCACTGTCCCTTCAGCCACCCACGCTTTTCGAGCTCGTAGAGCATGGGATAGAGCGAAGCAAGCTCGAACCGCAGCGCGCCTCCGGTGTCTTCCTCGATTCGCTTAGCGATTTCAAAGCCGTAAAGCGGTCCTTTCGCGAGAAGCGCCAGTATCGTCAACTCCGCGCTTCCCCGTGAAATCCTCGAATCGACTCGCTTGGTCACAGTATAGGGCTCCTATATTCCAGTATAGGATTCCTATATTTATCGAAATCTGTCAATGGCCTTGTGTCGGGATCGTCAACTTACCCCTCCCTTCGTGCCCAAACCGTCTCTACCACACGACCAACTCCCGATTCGTCGGACAATCGGAAACTGACCGATTGAGCTCTAACACCAATCTTTGCCGGAGGCCGCCGCGTCGGTCGTCGCAGGATTCGTTCTCGGCTACCTCGCGTGGAAGACGAAATCCATCTGGGGCGGCGTGTGCGTCCACTGCGCGGTGGCGGCGACGATGGATTTGCTCGCGCTTGCGCACAAAGGCCAGCTCCCCTGGTTGCACGGATAGCGCGCGCAATCGAAACGTTCGCTGAACCAAGTCGTGGGTAAGATTCCGATTGCCACGTTAATGAGCCAAGTTGATTAATTGCGAGTACGCCGCCGATCACCAAGGTATCGGGAATGGCGACGTCGGCGACTTCACCCTAGTATCTACACTAGGTAACGGATTTCGGTAATGGTTCTAGGAGTATAATCCAGCCCGAAATGACGCTCCCCCCGGCACTCGCGTCGGGCCCTTTGAAATTCTCGCTGCTATCGGTGCCCTTCCTTCGTCAGGGCGAGCAGGCGGGATGGGGGAAGTTTACCGCGCACGCTAACTCAAACGACATGGAAACGGAACGATCGAAACGGACACGATGGCTTCAGAAGCACAGCTTCACGCGACAACGCCTAACGCCGCGCTTTCTTAGAGAGGAAGAAATGGAGTTCCGGATCTGTGGAGGAACAGATGAGTAGGGTGCTGAATTCCAGTCTCATCGTCATCGCCGCAATGCTGACGGCAAGTTCGGCGCTTGCGCACCATTCGTTTGCGATGTTCGACCAGTCGAAATCGGTAACGCTGCAGGGCACCGTCAAGGATTTCCGCTGGACCAATCCCCATGTCTTCATCCAGCTGCTCGTCAAGACGGAGGGTGGCAGCGAAGTAGAGTGGAGCATTGAGATGACCAGCCCGGAACATCTGGCGCGCGTCGGATGGCGGCCCGGAAACTTGAAGCCGGGCGACAAGGTGACCTTGGTCATCCATCCGATGCGCGACGGCACCGAGGGTGGTCAGTATGTCTCGGGAACCGGACCGGACGGCCCACTCGCCGGCTCACCCGTGTCGAAAGGCGATGGCAAATGACTCCGCGAAGACTGGCGCTAGCGGCGACGATCTTGCTGGGGTGCGTGGCGGTCATTGGCATGGAAACCATGGGCGCGTCGGCAGGGATGCCGGATTGGAGCGGCCAGTGGGAAAATGTCGGTGCGACGCCCGATGCATCGGGAG
>Ga0209415_10003560_pt1 | contig 28961 bp, 34 predicted proteins | sample PeaSoiSIISIP2007_FD_187696 | JGI IMG/M metagenome (GOLD analysis project Ga0209415, IMG submission 187696) | Peat soil microbial communities from Weissenstadt, Germany - SII-SIP-2007 (SPAdes) (version 2) | ecosystem: Environmental > Terrestrial > Soil > Wetlands > Peat | place: Germany...
CAGCGACGGGGGGCGATTCATCAAATATTCCGCTAGCCACCCATCCCCTTTTCCCGTGGCCCCATGACACATCGCGCAGCGGGTCTGGAACTCTTTTTCGCCTAAAGAATTTTCGGCGGCCGGCGCGCGCGCCGGGGCAAACAAGACCAATGCCGTGAATCCGGCGATGCCGGTGGTCATGAATCCGATTTTCATGCTCGTCTCCTGTCGGTTCCCCGGAAAATCCGCTTGGTATTCTGGCAATGAGCTGGCAATGAGCTGGCAATGAGTTGGCAATGAGTTGGCAATGAGCCGCGTTTTGCATTCTGACAGGGGTGAAGATAGCAGGAGTTCGAATCCAAACGCAACTCGGCAAGTGTTTCGGAAACAGTCAGTGCAGCGTGCGCACCGCCGGCGCGACGCGTAGCCCCACGTTGAGGATCAACACCCGGTGGCCGAGCAGGACCACACTGCCTTTGAGGCGGTTGTCGCCGGTGTCGCTGTACTCGAAAGCGTAGACGCGCTGCAGCTTGAGGTGGCCGTCCTCGTCGCGTGCGAATTTCAGGCCGGAGATCGCCACGGTGTCATCGAGCAGCATCAGCCCCTCCGCTGCACAGGCCGCGCGCGCGGCGAGGACTGCGACTTCGCGGGCCTTGAGGCTGTCGAGCCAGAGCCAGACGAGTCCCCCGAGCAGGAGGATGCCGACGGATTCGAGAACGGGCATGGCAGTGCCGAGAAAAACTCGCGGGAGATTGACTTGGAAGGCATTCTAGACCATGCCGTCTACGCACCCCGGGTTGCCCGTTTGCCGCGCAGCAATCGGTTGACCTATCTCAATATCCGCCACCGGCCGGTTGTTATGCTGGCGCGACCATGTGCCGCCGCGTGATTCCGGAGTTCCTGAACCCGTCATGTTCCGACGGCATCGAGAGGCCATCGACGGATGGCCGCGCGCGGGACAGGATGGAGCGCTCGCCGCGTAACAAATGCGCGATTGCCGGTGTCGCCGATCATGTCTTCCGCCGTTGAAGAGCACGTCCTGTACCAGATCCTCAATGCGCCGATACGCGCGTACCCGTATGCGCACATCCACGTCGAGAACGTATTTCCCGCGGATTTCTATGCGCGGTTGCGCGCCAGCTGGCCGGATCCCTCGGCGCTCATCAGCCTTGCCGACACCGGGCGTGTTCCGAAAGGTGCTTATCCGGAGCGCTTCGTGCTGCCGTTCACTCCGGCGGGCATCGGCAAGCTGACCGAGGATCGCCGCGCGGTGTGGGAGGAATTCGGCCAGTGGTTTCTGGCCGAACGATTTTTGTCGGCGATGATAGAAAAATTCGAGCCTCACGTGCGGGAGAGGTTTGGCGACGACTTTCACCTGCGCTACGGTTTCGGGGTGGACGCGCTTCTGGTGCGCGATCTGACCAATTACAGCATCGGCCCGCATACCGACGCACCGCACCGCCTTGTGACCATGCTGTTCTACTGCCCCGACGACGATGCGCGCAAGCACCTTGGGACCTCGGTCTACGTGCCGCTGGACCCCGGTTTTCGGTGCAACGGGGGGCCGCATTATCCGCACAATCGGTTTCATAAAGTCGCGACCATGGAATACAAGCCGAATTCCCTGTTCGCGTTCATCAAGAACGATCGTTCGTTCCACGGTGTTGATCCGATCGTGGACCAGAACGTGCAGCGCGACTTGATCCTGTATGACATTCGCGCGATCGCGTCCGGGGCCGCGGCGCCGGCATAGACTGCGGGAACCGGCGGGAAATTGCCGAACGCCTTGCTTGCCGGTGCGGGGTGATAAGCGCTTTTCATTCATGGTTGCCGGAGAAGCAGGCGCGGACCGTCAAGGCGGCTGGCGTGCAGGCGGTCGAGTTCGTCGAGAGAGTGACCGCGCGCCCGGATGCTAGTTCGGGCGGCTGCGGGCGCGGCAAATGAACGGCAAATAATTTGTCGGGATGTTGGTTTTATTTTCGCCCTTGACCGTCATATTGCCGGGCCCTTCGGCGGCGCCGCAAACCCAGGTGACCGGCACGACGGGCGCATCGTCCACCACGGCCGGGCGGAGGGTGAGGATTTTGCCGTTGATGAGAGTATTCGCGCGGTTGCCGAATGTTATGTGGATTGCGCCATCCTGGACCAGGACCGAGCTGATGTAGTTGTTGACGATCTTGTCGGCCGGGGGCAATCCGGCGCCGGCGTTGTCCGGGGGGAAGGCTTGCGCGACGGCCCACGATGCGGCAATCGGGGCTTTTGCTATGTCAGCCAGCGGCAGAGCGCCGTTGATTTGATCCCTGACGATCTGGTCCTGAAAAGTGGGGGCCGCCATCAGCGCCAGAATGGCGATGACCGCGAGGACCACCATCATTTCCACCATCGTAAAGCCGTCATGATGCGTTGCCATTGCCCGGTCCCGCTGTGCCATCGATGATGGAATCATAGCCGATCTTCCGCCTAGAGCATTTCCAGCGGGCGCGGGCCGGCGGGTGGCGGGAACAGGCGGTCGAGTTCCGCGAGCTGCGCCACGGTCAGGCTATGGTCGAGCGCGCCGAGATTTTCCCTCAGCCGCTCGCGACGGCTGCACTTCGGAATGACGATCACGTCATCGTTGGCGAGCAGCCACGCGAGCGCGGCCTGCGCCGGCGTCATGCCATGGCGTCGTGCGTAAGCCGCGAGCTGCGGGTGGTTGACGAGCCGCGCCTGCTCGAGCGGCGAATAGGCCATGACCGGCACCCGCCGCTCGCGCAGCCACGGCAGCAAGTCCCATTCGATGCCGCGGCGCGAGAGGTTGTAGAGCAGCTGATCGGTCGCGACGGCCGCGCCGCCGGCAGGCAGCCAAAGCTCCTGCATGTCCGCGAGATCCAGGTTGCTCACGCCGTAGTGGCAAATCTTGCCGCTGCTTTGCAGCGCCGTCAGCGCTTCGAGCGTTTCGGCAAACGGCACGTTGCCGCGCCAGTGCAGAAGATAAAGATCGAGCCGGTCGGTCTTCAGCCGCTTGAGGCTTTTTTCGCACGCGGCGACCGTTCCGCGCCGCGTCGCATGGTTCGGCAGGACCTTGCTTACCAGAAAGACCTCGTCCCGCCGCCCGTCGATAGCTTCGGCTACGAGTTGCTCGGAGCGTCCGTCGCCGTACATCTCGGCGGTATCGATCAGCGTGAGGCCCAAGTCGAGGCCCAGCCTGAGCGTTGCGATCTCCTCCGCGCGCTGCGCGCGGTCGTCGCCCATGTACCACGTACCCTGGCCGAACGCCGGAACGCGCACACCGGAGGGCAGGGTGACGGTGTTCATGCGATGGTTCAGGCTTTCATCGGCGGCGGGAAACTGAGTAGCGGTCTCAAAAACAGAGCGGAACCGCCGATGCCTGTCCTGAACCCGATTCAGGAAACGCACATGAACACAGGCATCAACCAGTGATTAAGTGATTAGGCGATTCAGTTATTTGGTTACGCAATCACTCAGTTACTCAATCCCCCAATCACTCATTACATCGGCGTTTATCTGCGGCCGGCTGTCGTTTTTGGATTTTCGAGACGGGTTCTATATTACTGATTGTCTCCGAAGACATCGTTCGTCTGCATTCCCACCCGCACGAAAGTAGTCCGCTTGGTGAGTTCTTTGAGCGTGCGCGCGCCGACGTAGGTGCACGCGGAGCGCAGGCCGCCGAGCAGATCCTGCAGCGTGCCGGCGACCGGGCCGCGATACGGCACCATGACTTCCTTGCCTTCGGAGGCGCGGTAGTGCGCGACCCCGCCCGCGTATTTTTCCATCGCCGTGCGCGAGCTCATCCCGTAAAAGCATTTGTATTTCTGGCTGTCCTGCTCGACGATGTCGCCCGCGCACTCGTCGTGGCCGGCGAGCATTCCGCCCAGCATCACGAAGTCCGCGCCGCCGCCGAACGCTTTCGCGAGATCGCCGGGCGTGGTGCAGCCGCCGTCGGCGCAGATCCGGCCGCCGAGACCGTGGGCGGCGTCGGCGCATTCGATCACGGCGGATAACTGCGGGTAGCCGACGCCGGTCATGCTGCGCGTCGTGCACACCGAGCCGGGGCCGATGCCGACCTTGACGATGTCGGCGCCGGACAGGATCAGCTCCTCGGTCATTTCGCCGGTCACGACATTGCCGGCCATCAGCGTGATCTTCGGGTAGGCGTGGCGGAACTTCGCGACGAATTTGACGAAGCTCTCCGTGTAGCCGTTGGCGACGTCGATGCACACGTACTGGATCGCGTCGCCGGCCCGCCGCATCACGCGCTGGAACCGGTCGAGATCGTGCTTGGTGATGCCCATCGAGTAAAACGCGTTCGATTTCACTTTGAGCGCCTTGAAGAACGCGACGAGCTTGTCCACGTCATGGTGCTTGTGCAGCGCGACCGACAGATGGAGCGGCGCGAGCGCGCGCGCCATTTCAAACGTGCCGACGGTGTCCATGTTCGCGGCGATGATCGGGACGCCGCTGTAGTGGTTTTCCGAATGCTTGAAGCTGAACTTGCGGATGATGTCGACTTCCGCGCGCGACGGCAGCGCCGAGCGCTTCGGCCGGATCAAAACGTCCTTGAAGTCGAGCTTGATGTCCTGGTCAATGTGCATGAGAAATGACTGCCATCAAAAACGCACCGGCACACCAGACCCGTCGCGTCAGCGGGTCACACGGGGCAGCAGCTCGCGAGGTGCAATCAAACGGGGGGCTGTACCTGCGCAAGCTTCCGCCATGCCCGCGCCAGTGTCAAGGACGGGGCAGAGGCCGGAAGCTCAGGGGACCAGAATGTCGTGAGTGACATTTCCGCTTCCTCGCTCACCGCTTCACACCGGCGGAGACCTTTGGAGATAGAGTACAATTCGGCGACTTGCCGGGAGGAGGCGCCATGAAAACCATGACCGCGGTTGCAGGCCTGGCGTTAGCCGTTCTGCCGTGGCCGTTCTCCGCGCCATCGTTCGCCCAGCCCTATCCGAACAAGCCGATCCGTTTCCTGGTCGGTTTTCCCCCGAGCGGGACCAACGACATCGTCGCGCGCGCGCTCGCACAGAAGCTCACCGAGAACGTGGGCCAATCGTTCGTGGTCGAGAACCGCGGCGGGGCCAACACCGCGATCGCGACCGAAGTGGCGGCGCGCGCTGCGCCTGACGGCTACACGATTTTGCTCAACGCGCCCGGCCATGCGACCAATCCGGCGCTGATGAAGCTTGCGTTCGACCCGGTCAGGGATTTCGCTTTCATTTCGCTGGTCGCGGAATCGCCGAACCTGGTGGTGGTGCATCCTTCGTTTCCGCCGAAGAACGTGAAAGAGCTGATCGCATTCAGCAGAAGACATCCGGGCCAGATCAATTACGCGTCGTCGGGGACCGGCACCACGGTGCACCTCTCCGCGGAACTCTTCCAGTACATGACCGGCGTCAAATGGGTGCACATTCCGTACAAGGGCGGCGGCCCGGCGATCATCGAGCTGCTCGCCGGCCAGACCTCGCTGATGTTTTCGAACATGCCGACATCGATCCAGTACGCGCGCAACGGCAAACTGCACGCGATCGCGGTAACGAGCGCGCAACGCTCGCCGGCAGCGCCCGACATTCCGACGGTGGTGGAAAGCGGGGTCCCGGGATTTGAAGTGACCGCCTGGTACGGCGTGTCCGCTCCGGCCGGGACGCCGCGCGCTATCATCGAGCGGCTCAACGGCGAAATCGTGCGCGCGCTCAATTCCCCGGACCTGCGCGGGCGGTTGACGTCGCTGGGCGCGGAGCCGGTCGGCAACACGCCGGAGCAGTACACCGCCTTCGTCCAGAACGAGATCGCGAAGTGGGCCAAAGTGATCAAGGCCGCCGGCATCCTGGGCGGGTGAGGGACGAACAGGGTGAGCGCGGAAGGATGAAGTAACGAGCCGCACACCTTTTTTACCGTTTTCCGTTGCCTGCCCCCATTTCCTGATGTTCGCCTAGCAGTCCGAGCGCGTTGAGACCCCGGATTCGCTCGCGCTGCTCATCGGCCAGCCCCGGCAGCGCGCCGAGCATCTCAAGCGGATGCTCCTCGCCCATGTCGTACGGCGCATCGGTGCCGAGCACGATGCGGTCGGCACCGATGCGTTCGATCAGAAACCGCAGCGCCGCGGCATCGTGGGTCAGCGCGTCGCAGAAGAAACGCCGCAGCAGCCCGAGCGGCGACGACGCGGACTTTTCCCTGGTTTCCCTGCGCACCCGGTGGCCGTGCGCGAGCCGTCCGATCTGGTAGGGCAGGTAACCGCCGCCGTGCGCAAGCACGATCTTGAGCCCGGGCAGTTCGTCGAGAGCGCCGCTGAACATGAGATGAGCGGCCATCACCACGGTGTCGAGCGGGTGGCCGATCAGATTGGCGAGGTAATAGCAGTCGAGCGCTGCGCGCGCGCTGCCGACGAAATGCGGATGGGCGAACACGAACACGCCGAGCTCCTGCGCGCGCCGGAGCACCGGACGGAACCGCGCTTCCGCGAGTTGCCGGTTTTCGACCGTGCAGCCGAGCTCCACCGCGCGGAAGCCGTATTCCCTGACCACGCGCTCGAGCTCGCTGACGGCGGCATCGGTGTCCTGCATCGGCAGCGTCGCCATGCCGCGCAGCCGGTCGGGACGCGCCGCGACCATGCGCGCAATTCCGTCGTTGGTCACGCGCGCGGCGGCGAGCGCGTGCTCGGCGGCCAGCCAATAGAAAAAAATGAACGGCGTCGGCGAGATCACCGAGATGTCGATGCCCTTGCGGTCCATGCCATCGACCTTGGCGTCGGCGTCGTGGAATTCGGCGAAGATCGGCGTCGCATGCCTGTCGTCGCGCACGAAGCGCTGCTGCGCGCCATCGCCGTCTATGCGGATCTGGTAGTCGCGCGGCCGCGCGCGTATCGCGTCGAGCGTTTCCTGCGGCAGCACGTGGCTGTGGACGTCGATGCACTTGGCTTTCGTCATGCCGATTCCTGCAGTGTGACCGGAGCGTTCGACTGCATCGATTTGACGATCGCTTCGAGCGCCGCGATCACATCCACCATTTGCGTCACGGTTACCGGATACGCGGCGCGTCCTTCAATAGCGTCGGCGAACGCTTCGAGCTCGCAGCGCAGCGCGTTGACCGGCTCGAAGCTCTGCCGCTGCGGTGATGCGCCGCTCATGCGCAGCACCAGCCCGGTTTCGCCGAGCGCCTCGGCCGAGCCGCTCGTCCCGAACACGTGCACGCGCCAATACATGGGCGTCGCGCGCACGCCGCACAGCACGCCGCTGACGCGGTTTGTGAACTCGAACAGGATGGATAGCGTGTCGAGCGTGTCGGGCGGCGGCCGGTGCCGGATGTGCTGCGCCTGCACGCGGCGCACCGGCCCCAGCATGTTGACGAACGCGTCGAGCACGTGGATGCCGGTCGCAGTGATGCTTCCGCCCGGCGATTCGGCCGGCGACTCGCGCCAGCCGTGGTGCAGACCCTTGCGGGCGTTCTCGTTGCTGAAATGGCCTTCGACGTGCAGCACCTGACCGAGCACACCGCTGTCGACCACTCGCTTCAATTCGCGCATCGAAGGCCAGTAGCGCTTGTCCTGGCCGACGCCGAGCGGCACGCCGGCGTGCTCGCACGCGTGCGCCGCGCGCTGCGCATCGGCGCACGTGAGCGCGAGCGGCTTCTCGCAGAACACCGCCTTGCCGGCGCCGGCCGCCGCGATGATCTGCTGCGGGTGCAGCGAGTTCGGCGTCGCGAGCACAACCGCCTGGATCGCCGGGTCGGCGATCAGCTCGGCGTAATCGCTCGACAGCTGCAGCCCGTGCTTCGCGGCAAAGGCGCTCACTTTGTCCGGATTGCGGACGACGCCGCGCGCGAAGCGCAGGCGCGTGCTCGTGCCCTGCACCGAGTTGACGAGGTTCTGGCCCCAGCGGCCGAGACCGACGATTGCCGCGTTGATCATGTTTTTTTAGAAAGACTGGTAACCGCCGATGAACGCAGATAAACGCAGAGGGCAATCCGTATTGATGGAATGTTGCGGCAGCACTTTCATCGTATTGAAAACTGGATTCGATTATCTCTCCGCACCCGCTTGCCCGCGTTGAACGGCAGCCTGGCTGTCCGTTCGAACGCGCGCAGGCAAAACGGCGCGCAGCGTCTGATTTTGCGAGTATTTACTCGGCTTTGATGCCGGCGTCCTTGATCACTTTGTGAAAGCGCGCGGTCTCGCTCCTGATGAAGCTCGCGAACTGCTCGGGCGTGTCGGTCAGCGGCTCGATGCCTACCCCCGCAAGGCGCTCCTTCATCTCGGGCGAGGACAGCGCCTTGTTGAGCTCGGTGTTGAGTCGCGTGATGATGTCGCGCGGCGTCGCCGCCGGCGCGAGGATGCCGTACCAGATCGGCACTTCGAAATTGTCGACGCCGGCTTCTTTCGTGGTCGGCACATCGGGCAGCACCGGCGAGCGCTGCGCGGACAGAACGGCGAGCGCGCGCACCTTGCCCGCGTGGATCTGGCCCGCCGCCGCAGGCACCGCCATGATCAGCAGGTCGGTTTCGCCGCCGATGAGTCCGACGAGCGCCTGGCCGGAGCCTTTGTACGGCACGTGCACCATTTTGATCTTGGCGAGGCTCATCAGCAGCTCGGGCGCGAGATGCGTGGTGGTGCCGACGCCGCCGGAGCCGAAGTTGAGCTTCCCGGGATTGCGGCGCGCCAGCTGAATCAGTTCCTTCAACGATTTCGCCGGCACCGACGGATGAACGAGCAGCACGTTCTGAATCACCGCGACCAGTGAAATCGGCGCCAGGTCCCTGACCGGATCGTAATTGAGCTTGGCGTAGAGCGAAGGACTGATTGCGACGAGCGGCGAGCTCAGCACGATCGTGTAGCCGTCAGGCGGCGACTTGCTGGCGAGCTCGAGGCCCAGATTTCCGCCCGCACCGGGCCGGTTGTCCGCGATCACCTGTTGCCCCATCTGGTCGGTGAGCTTTTGCGCGATCGCGCGCCCGAGCAGATCGGTCGGTCCGCCGGGAGGAAACGGGAAAATGAAGCGGATCGGTTTGACGGGATACGCTTGCGCCAGCGCCGCTTCAGGGTTGGCGGCGAGCGCCGCTGCCGCCAGTGCGGCGATGCCGCAAAACGCGTGTGCGGAACGGTGCATGGTTTCTCCTTCGTGGACCCGGCTTCGGGCCGGCTTGAGTATCGGCGAGCGGTTGCGCGAACCGGAAGCAATCCCGATCCGCGAAATGCGCTGCATTATTGTGGCATATCCTTTCCGCGCCGTCTTGCGGCGACGGCAGCCGGCTGTGCCGGTTGCGCTCGGCGCCGCTATTTGAGCAGCAGCGGAACCGCGCACAGGAACAACGTGACGCAGACGAGTTTTCTGAAAGTCAGTTCGCTGAGCCTGACGTGTATGCGATCGCCGATGTAGATGCCGAGCAGCATCACCGGCAACGCCGCGGCGAACGTGAGCCATGCATCGCGCGTGAATTCGCCGACCGCGAAATAGCCGACGCCGCGCACGGCGCTCAGCGCGAGCAGCATCGCCGACATGGTGGCGCGAAATTGATCTTTCACCAAGCCGCGCGCATCGAGGTACATGGCAAAGAACACGCTGGCCATGGTGCCGAACAACGCGCCTACCGCGCCGGACAGCGTGCCTGTCACGGGCGTCACGATCCGCGACAGCCAGCGCAGGTTTGCCGGCTGCCGCGCCAGCGCCCACGTCGAGTGGCCAGCGTAAAGCAGGATCATCACGCCGAGGCCGCGTGCGAGCGTGCGCGCGTCGAGCGTCTTGAAGAGATAGAGCCCGAACGCGATGCCGAGCAGGCACCACGGGATAAAGGCGACGAATTCGCGGCGCGCGACGTGCTTGCGGTCGCGGCCGAGGATGGCGACCGAGGAAGTGAAGCCGAGCAGTGTCCACACCGGCACCAGGACCTTGATCGGAATCACCAGCGCGAGCAGCGGCATGCCGATCGCGCCGCCGAAACCCGTGCTGCCGCGCAGACCGTAGGCGAGCAGGATGGCCGCGGCGCAGTACGCGAGCTCAAACGCGGACAGCGTCGACATGCGGCCGTTCAGTCAACACGCAATCCGGCTTTCTTTATGATAGTCGCGTAGCGCGCCGTTTCGCTGCGCACGAGACCCGCCAACTCCTCCGGCGTGCCCGGCCACGGATCGATGCCCGTAGCGGTCAGCCGTTCGCGCATCTCGGGCGCTTCCAGGGCCCTGGTGATTTCCTGACTGAGCCGCGCGATGATCTCGCGCGGCGTGCCGGCGGGCGCGAGCATGCCGTACCAGATCGACACGACGAAGTTGTCCACGCCGGCTTCCTGCGCCGTTGGTACGTCGGGCAGCGTCGGCACGCGGCTCTCCGAGAGCACTGCCAGCGCGCGCACCTTGCCGGCGCGGACCTGCGGCAGTACGGATGCCACCGACACGATCACTTCGTCCACTTCGCCGCCGATCAGCGCGATCGTCGCCATCGTTGCGCCCTTGTACGGCACGTGCACCATGTTGATTTTCTCGAGGTTCATCAGCAACTCGTTGGCGAGATGATTGGTGGTGCCCGCCCCGCCGGAACCGAAGTTGAGCTTGCCGGGATGCGCGCGCGCGAGGCGGATGAACTGCTGCAACGTTTTCGCGGGCACCGACGGGTGCACGAGCAGCACGTTCTGGATCGAAGCCAGCCGCGCGACCGGCGCGAAATCCCTGGCCGCGTCGTAGTCGAGGCGGGAATAAAGCGACGGGCTCAACGCAATCGTGGGCGAGGTCAGCACGAGCGTGTAGCCGTCGGCCGGCGCTTTCGCCGCCAGCGCAATTCCCAGATTGCCGCCGGCGCCCACGCGGTTGTCCGGCACTACGTTCGTGCCGATCTGCTCGGCCAGCTTCTGGCCGAGCGCCCGCGCGACGATGTCGCTGGGGCTGCCGGGCGGAAACGGCACTATCATCCGGATCGGTTTGCTCGGATAGTGTTGCGCCATCGCAGCGCCGCAGCACAGAGTAAAGAGCAGCGGCGCGACGATAACGTAGCTACGGTTCCGAACGGGAAGCATCATTCCTCCTTAGGAACACACCGGACCGGTGTACTTTATCCTGTAATTGTTCGGCCGCGTTCATCCGCGATATAGCCCCTGACGTGGGCGGCGAATTGCCCGGGCGCGCGACCGACCCTGGCGTCCCGCTCAAGCCGCTTTACGGCCGCCCGACGCGGCCGCCGCGGAATCGCGGATCCAGGCCGCGACGCTCGCCGCGTTCTGCTGCGGCGGCATCAGCGCGGAGAGCGCCGACCCGGGTATCAGTTCGCGCAGCGCGTGCGCCGACGACGTCGAATGCGACGCATCGTCGCCGCTCATGATGAACGAGGGCGTCCTGATCGCCATCAATTGCTCGCCCGTCGCGCCCGAGGGCATGGTGTCGTCGAAAAGCGTATCGCGGCCCTGGGCGACGACGGCGAGGTACTGGTCGAGGTCCTGCTTGACGTAAGACGCGGCGAACGCGTCATCCTGCGCGAGCACCACGGTCCACGGACCCGATTCCGGATCGGCCCAGAAGCCGGTCGCTTTGCGCGCGCGCTCCGCGACCGCCGCGAGGCCGTTCGCGCGCGCGAACGCGATGTGCTTATCGAAGTTCGCGCGGCCCTTGGCGCGCCAGCGGTAGCCGCCCACCGGCCAGTGCAGCAGGAGGCCCGCACAGCGCACCGGGTAGTGCGCCGCCATTGCGACCGCGACCGACACGCCCATGCATCCGCCGATGACCCACGCGCGGTCGATCTTGAGATGGTCGAGCAGCCCGACGGCTTCCGTAGCCCACAGCCGCCACGTGTGCGGCTCGACGCGTCCGCCCGAACGTCCGGCCTCGCGCCGGTCGTAGGCGATCAGCGTGAAATCGCGCTGCAGCGCGTCGAGCGGCCGCAAGTCCTTCCATACGCCGCGCGTCGACCAGCTCTCGATGGTCGAATCGAAGCCGCCGGGCGCGAGCATGATGAGCGGCGGGCCGTTGCCCTGCACGAGATAGTTGAGGTTGATGCCGGCTATAGTGGCGTATGGCATGACGGGTCCTCGTGGTTATCCGCGGCGGGCGCGGGCATGGCGGTCAGGCGCAGCGCGCATATTTTCATCGCCCCCCTCGCGGCACGCAGCCGTCATTTGACGTGGCGCGATTGCCGGCGGTTGGCGACGGTGTAATGTTGTGCGGCGGACGACGCTATTCTAATTCAACGCGGAGGCGGTCATGGGACTCATTAATCCGAACAAGGCGGGACTGGTGCTCGGGTCGCTCGTGGGCGGAACGCACTTGCTGTGGGCGCTGCTGGTCGCGCTCGGCTGGGCGCAGCCTTTAATTGATTTCATATTCTGGATCCACTTCATAAAGCCGGTGTACGTAATCGACGTGTTCCGTCCCGGCGTCGCGCTGCTGCTGATCGCAGTGACCGCCGCCATCGGCTATGCCGTCGGCTGCGCCTTCGGCGTGCTGTGGAACAATATTCACCGCTAGGCAGCAAGCCCGGCACGGCCGCCGGTTGCAGCAAGTTTGCGCCAGATCAAGGACGGGCCGCCTGTCCGGCGTAGCGTTACTCCGTCGGGAGGGCGAATAATGCAATACCCTCCGGGAGAACAGCCGTAACCAGAGACCGCTCCCCGCCCTCCTTACGTCAAAGGAGGCAGTCATGAATATCGTAACTTTGCTGGTCCTGCTGGCCGCCGTCGCCACCGTCGTTTCACTCACCTCCGGAATCGCCGCCATGTCGCAGGACGGTGAGATCGGACATCAAAGCAGTGCGGCGTGGATGGGCTGGCGTGTCGTGTTTCAGGCGATCGCCCTGGTTTTGATCCTGACGCCGCACTCCGTCTGGCATTGACGCAATACAAATCCGTGACAACCGGAGCCGGCGTCCGGTCGCGCAACGGCGGGCCCAAGTCATCGGGACGTGATTCAAATAACCGTCACACGGCGGGAGTATTCTGCGCAACACGAACTGCATTTTTGTGCAGTCATGTCCCGCAGCATCCTGCCACGGAGGAGCCCCATGATGATCAACGACATAATTCGAGAATCGGCAACCGAGCACGAAGTTTATTTTTTGCTGACCTCCTATGTTGAGGCGGTGCGATTTGGCGACAAGCTGCAGTGCCTGTCGGAGTCCATGCTGAATTTGCCGCTGACGGGCATGGACGATGTGAGCGAGCGGTTCGAGAAACTGATCGTCGAGCTGGACGCGGCATCCAGGCGATTGGACGACGGGACCTGCGTGCTGATCAAGGAAGCGCTGCAGGTTTTCGGCGCGGCAACGAGTCGCCTGCGGCGGCTCGACGTGGAACGCAACCGGATCGCGGCGGAAACTTACCGGCACGCCGCCTGACGCGCAAGGACGCCGCCAGCGGCTCCGCCTGCCGGTCGGGCGCGCCGGGCGCAAGCTCAGGCTTGCGCGGAAATCCCGCGGTTGCGCGGCACGGTCAATCGACCTTGGCGCCCGAGACCTTGACCACCTTCGCCCACTTGGCGATTTCGCCCTGAATGAAGGTGCCGAATTTCTCCGGCGTCAGCGGTTCGGGGATCGCGCCCTGCTGGGCGAAGCGCTCCTGCACGTCGGGCAGGTTGACCGCGCGGTTGACTTCGGCATTGAGCCGCGTGACTACGTCACGCGGCAGCGCCGCCGGCCCGACCATGCCGAACCATGCGATCGCCTCATAACCGGGCACGCCCGATTCGGCGATCGTCGGGATGTCGGGAAGTCCCGGGTAGCGTGTCGCGGTAGTGATCGCAATCGGACGCAGCCGCCCGCTCTTGATGAACGCCATCGACGAAGGCAGGTTGTCGAACATTACCGACACCTGGCCCGCCATCAGGTCGGTGAGCGCCGGTCCGCTGCCTTTATAGGGGACGTGCACCATGTCGACGCCGGTCATGATCTTGAAGAGTTCCGCCGACAGGTGGATCGAGGTGCCGCTGCCTGAGGACGCGTAATTGATCTGGCCGGGATGCGCCTTCGCGAGCGCGATGAATTCCTTCACCGTCTTCGCCGGCACCGACGGGTGCACTTCCATGATATTAGGCACGTGCGCGATAAGCGCGATCGGCGCGAGGTCGCGCGCGAACGAGAAGCTGAGCTTGGTGTAGAGCGTTTCGTTGATCGATTGCGCCGCGGTCGCCATCAGGACGGTATAGCCGTCGGGCGCGCTCCGCGCGACCAGTTCGGTGCCGAGGTTGCCGGCAGCACCGGGACGGTTCTCGACCACCACCTGCTGGCCGAGCGGCGGTGATATTTTCTCGGCGACGATGCGCGCAAGAATGTCGGTTGCGCCGGCAGGCGGAAACGGCACGACGTAGCGGATCGGTTTCGACGGCCACGCCTGCGCGAATGCAGGATGCGCGGCGAGGCACATCAGCGTCAGGGCGGCAGCCCGGGCAATGGATTTGAGCATGATTTCCTCCTCGAATTATGTGCAACGCCATTATTCTACAGAACGCGGTGCCAGCGTACCAAACGGCTATCCGCGCTGTTTGCTTGAAGTATCTCGCAGTGCCCCGCTATCGAGTGCGTCCAGCGCAGGGGAGAACAGGTCGGCGAAGCGCTGTTGGATCGCGTGCCGTGCGGCATCCTCGGGGGCGTGGGGATGCACGATCGTCGGCGTCGTGTTGATCTCCCACACTTGCACGCGCCCGTCGAGCAGGGCGTAATCGATGCGCCCGTAGCCGATGTTGGCGAGACGGCACACTTCGTGCAGCGCTTCCGCATGCGGGTTGGACTCGAGGTACGCGAGTTCCTCGGCGAGCTGCGCGGGGCCGATGAGATCGGGCGACTTGACCATCCATTGGCCGCTGAAGAAGAGGTGCCGCGGCACGATGCGCTCGCCGACGATGAACGTGCCGTATTTGCGGTAGATGCCGGCGGCGTCCGCGGTGTCGCAATACTCGACCGCGAGCAGGCCGTCGCGGCGGTCCTCGCGCGCGAGCGCCGCGGCGTATTCCGCGCGGCTCTTCAGCAGCGGTGTCGCCTGCCATTGCGCGCCGTGCTCCTCGCGCAGGAATACGGGAAAGCGTTGGGGACCCGGCGTTTCGCCGGCCCGGTACGCGGCGAAGCGGTTGATGCCCCGCTCGTGCAGCATGCGAAGCAGCGCGAGGCGCCGCAGCGACGTCATCGAATCGTTGAGCGCGCTCGCCGGGCCGTCGCGCTCGACAAGTCCGCGTCGCAGCCGGGCAGCCAATTCGCGCACGGGCGAGGGCGGACTGCGGCTGCCGAGCGACGGGCCGATGCTCGTGAAGATGTACGCGCCGCGCGGCGGCAGCGCCGGCAGGTACGCGAGCGTCTGCTCGTAGGTGAGGATCCTGACGCGTCCCGCGAGCGGTTTTCCCCACGTTTCGAGGAACAATCCCATCGCACCCGCATGCCTCGCCGCCGTGAGGTAATAAATCATCGCCGTCTTAAGGCGAGGCCTTGCCCCAGGAATCCCGCAGCGTCACCGTGCGGTTAAATACCGGCGCACCCGGTTTGGAATCGACGCGGTCCGCGACGAAGTAGCCATGCCGCTCGAACTGGAAGCGCTCTTCAGGTTGCGCACCCTTGAGCGCGGGTTCGAGACGGGCGGTAATCGCTTTCCTCGAGGCGGGATTGAGATCGGCGAGAAAGTCGCGTCCGCCGGCGCCGGGATGCGGGCGCCCGAACAGCCGATCGTAAAGCCGCACTTCCGCGGAGTACGCGTGCTTCGCGCTCACCCAGTGGATGTTGCCTTTGACCTTCACCTTGTCTGCGCCAGGTGTGCCCGATTTGGTTTCGGGGTCGTATATACAATGCACGGCGATCACTTTATCGTGGTTCTTTTCACACCCCGTGCACTCGACCACAAAGCCGTAACGCAGGCGCACCTTGTTGCCGGGAAAAAGGCGGAAGTAGCCCTTGGCGGGTGTTTCCGTGAAATCCTCGCGCTCGATCCACAGCTCTTTAGAGAACGGCACCGCGCGCCTGCCCAGATCGGACTTCTGCGGATGGTTCGGCGCAAAGCATTCTTCTTCTCTGCCGTCGGGATAATTGTCGATCACGAGCTTGACCGGGTCGAGCACCGCGATGCGGCGCGCGGCGCGCTCGTTCAAGTCCTCGCGCATGCAGTCTTCGAGCACGCCCATGTCGATCCACGAATCCGCTTTAGCGACGCCGATGCGATCGGCGAAGAGACGAAAACCTTCGGGCGTGTAGCCGCGGCGGCGCGCGCCGACGAGCGTCGGCATGCGCGGGTCGTCCCAGCCGTCGACGTGCTTTTCCTCGACGAGCTGGATCAGTTTGCGCTTGGAGAGAACAACGTAAGCAAGGTTCAGCCGCGCGAATTCGATCTGCTTCGGCAGCGGGCGCGCGAGCAATCCGCCTTCGGCAAGCTTATCCAGCAGCCAGTCGTAGAACGGGCGCTGGTCCTCGAACTCGAGCGTGCAGATCGAATGCGTGATGCGCTCGAGCGCGTCCTCGACCGGGTGCGCGTAGGTGTACATCGGGTAGATGCACCATTTCTCTCCGCTGCGGTGGTGCGCGGCCTTCTTGATGCGGTAGATCGCCGGGTCGCGCAGATTGATATTGGGCGAAGCCATGTCGATTTTTGCGCGCAGCACCATGGCCCCATCGGCGTGCATGCCGTCCCGCATTTCGCGGAACAGCTTTAGCGATTCCGCCGCCGGGCGGCCGCGCCACATGCTGTTCTTGCCGGCCTCCGTCAGCGTGCCGCGGTTGGCGCGCATTTCGTTCGCGCTCTGCTGATCGACGTAGGCGTGGCAGGCGGTGATCAGGTACTCGGCCGCCTCGTACATGAAGTCGAAATAGTCGCTCGCGTAGTACAGGTTGTCGTCGCCGAAGGATTTCCAGTCGAAGCCCAGCCAGTGCACCGCGGCGAGAATCGAATCGACGTATTCCTGCTCTTCCTTTTCCGGATTGGTATCGTCGAAGCGCATATGGCACGCGCCGTTGTAATCGAGCGCGAGCCCGAAATTGAGGCAGATCGACTTGGCATGGCCGAAATGCAGATAACCATTCGGCTCCGGCGGAAAGCGCGTGCGGATCTTCGCGGGATCGGCCGGCGCGCCGGCGTGGACTTTGGCCGGGCCCGGTCTGCCGCCCCAGGTCTGCGCGGCATACGCACCCTTGGCGAGGTCTTCGTCGACGATGTTGCGGATGAAATTCGTGACGTGCGGCGTGGCGGGCTTGGTGTTACTGTCGGACATGGTGCTTCCGGGTCAATGAGGACTCTATTCTAAATGATGCCGCAGCGCCGGACTCAAATACCGCTTATCGGCCGCTGGCGCGGATTAGTTCACGGACAATAAGCCCGCGAGCGTTTAGTCTGGCTGTTGTTGACGCAGCGGTCGGCGAATATTTGCAAGCCGCCGGGATTTGACTTATAAAACCGCTTGAGAACCGGTCTCTGGGGGATAAGCCATGACGGGAGCAATGGTTGTAGTCGCGATCGGAATATTTCTGATCATTGCGGATTGGCATATGGCCACGAAGCCGGACGAGAAGGACAAGATCAAGCGCCGCAAGCCGCTTGACCCCGTCCAAAGAAAAATGCTGCTGGATATGGTGGTGTGGACGGTCGTCGTTGCGGCGGGGGTATGGGCGGCGACCAAATACTTCAGCTAGTGCCGTTCCAGCTATTCCGAGCCATCTGAGATGCGTGATCGAGGTACGATATTCAGCAGAAGGATCTTCGTGGTCATTAGGCCAATCAAGTTGGAACGGCACTAGCCGCCGCTACAACCCAAACATGAAGCCCGCCGGGCGGTGAGCTTGTAGCCGATCAACCGTGACAGGATGTCGGAAGCACCGCCCGCCGGAAATGGCACGACGATCCGGATCGACTTGACCGGATAATTCTGCGCTGCGGCTACGCTTGCCGGTGCGGCAAGGCAAACCGCCGCGAGCCGCGCGATGCCGAGATACAGGCGCATGGCGGGCGGCGCGGCTATTGATCGAGCTTGACGCCGGCGTCCTTGATCACTTTCGCCCACTTCGCGACTTCGTTCTTCAGAAACTGCGTGAATTCGGCGGGCGTGTCGCCGACCGGCTCTATGCCGAGTTGGAGAAAGCGGTCCCTGATCTCGGGCCGGCGCATGGCGGCGGCGATCTCGCGCGACAACTTCTCGACGATCGGCTTGGGCGTGCCCGCCGGCGCGAGCATGCCGACCCACGTGCCGCCGACGACCTGCACGCCTTGCTCGACGAGCGTCGGCAAATCGGGTGCGACCGCGACCCGTTTTTCGCTCGCCATGCCGAGCGCCTTGATTTTGCCGGCGCGCACCTGCGGCAGCATCGCCGGCATCGGCGTATCCATCATGACGTTGATCTGGCCGCCGATCAAATCCTGCAGCGCGGGCGCGGTGCCTTTGTACGGCACATGTACCATCTTTATCCCGGTGGTCGACATCAGGAGTTCGGTGGTCAGATGCGCGGCGGCGCCGATGCCGCTCGACGCAAACGAGAGCTTGCCCGGGTTCGCTTTCGCGTAATCGACGAGTTCCTTGATCGAGTTTGCGGGCAGCGAATTGGTCGCGCATACGATCAAGGGTGAGGTGACGAGCAGCGACACTTGCTCGAAGCTCTTGACCGAGTCATAAGGCAGCTTGGCATACAGCGTCTGGTTCGCCGCGTGGGCGGCGATTACGGTGCCGAGCGTATAGCCGTCCGGTACCGACTTCGACACCATGTCGACGGCGAGGATGCTGTTGGCGCCGGGGCGGTTATCGACGACGAATGTCTGGCCAAAAGTCTTCGCGAGCTCCAGCGAAACGATGCGTGTCACGACGTCGGTGATGCCGCCGGGCGTGTATGGCACCAGCACGCGCACCGGCTTGTTGGGGTAGTCCCGTGCCGGATCTGCCGGGCGGGTTTGGGCTTGCGGTGCGCCGCCAACGAGCAGCGCGGCGCAGACGAACAACCAACGCGAAGCGTAACGCATGCGATCTCCTCCTTAAGATAGGGTCGGCGCGCGCCGGGATATTTTGTCTTGACCCGGGTCTCGGCTGCGCGGTTGCGCGATTTTCTCACACGCCGGGCTTTTGCGCGCGCCCGTGGTGAGATTCGCCATAGCCAATCAAGCCGCCGGCGGTCGTCACTTTGACGATGACCGTGTCGCGTTTGACGACGCGGCCGATGCCGAGGCTGATGCTGCCCTCGGGCTTGACCCGGAACGAAGTCGGGTACGCTTTGACATCGACGATTGCCGGCTCGGGACCGTGCCGGACCATGCAGCCTCCGGGCGTGTTGCCGAATCAATGTCTGGTGTCGAGTTGTTGCCAGCGCGCGAGCGCCGCGTCCCACACTTGAGGATTGACGAAATTGACCGGCCGTTCGCCGCGCATCAGTCGGAGCGTTTCTTCGACTGCGACACGGCTCACGCGCTGCAGCCCTTCATGCGTGAGCCCCGCGAGATGCGGCGTCGGCAGCACGTTGTCGAACGCAAGCAGCGGATGGTCGCGCGCGATCGGTTGCTGCTCGTAGACGTCGAGTGCGGCGCCGCCGAGCTTGCCCTCGTGCAATGCCGCAATCAACGCCGCTTCGTCGATTACTAGCCCGCGGGATATGTTGATCAGAAACGCGCCGGGCTTTACCTGCGAAAGCAGGGCGGCGTCGATCAGGCCGCGCGTGGCCTCGGTGAGCGGGCAGGCGACGAGGATGAAATCCGCCTGCGCGAACAACTCGGGAAGCGTGACGCCACGCACACTGGCAGGCAATAACTCGAGCCGCGGCTGGTGGCCGAGCACGCACATCCCGAACGATTGGCGGCAGATAGCCGCAACGTCGGAACCGATGCTGCCCAGGCCGATCACGCCGAGCGTCTTGCCGCTGATCTCGCCGGCTTCGCGCTCGCCGATTTTCTTGGCGTCATCCCAGCCACGCGCGCGAAACGTATTGGTGATGTGCGGCAAGCGGTGGGAGAACGCAAGCATCTGGGCGACGACATATTCCGCCACCGAGCGCGCGTTGGCGCCCGGTGCGTTGGCGACCGGCAGCGCATGCCGGTTGGCTTCCGCCATCGGGATCAAGTCGACGCCGGCTCCGCTGCGGATCACCGCGCGCAGCCGCGGCGCGTGTTCGAAAATGTCGGGCGGCAGGAACGCGCGCACCACCAGGAAATCAGCGTCGGCGATCTCGCGTTTGAGCGTCGCCGGTTGAGTGTCGTGCGCAATAGTAACGTCGGCATGCGCGCACAGAACTTCGGCGGCGGAGGGGTCGATCGGATTGGTCAGCAGGACGCGGGTTTTCATGGCCGTAGCATGCGCAATCTCGTAACGAGTCGTGACATGGCTCGTGCTTTCAGCCGACGCTCACTCCCCTTTTTATACGCGGCGCGCCGATTTCCTTTGGCGCCATATTATCGTCTATTCTATATGACCGTGAAACCTTTGACCTTCAAAACGCTAAGTCTGCTTGCCGACGGCGAATTCCGTTCCGGGCAGGACCTCGCGGCGGCGCTCGGCGTGTCGCGCGGCGCGATCTGGTACGCGCTGCGCGGGCTCGACGCGGTGGGGATCGACATCCACAGAGTGCGCGGCCGCGGCTACCGTCTGGCTGCGCCACTGGCGTTGCTCGATCGTGCCAGGATCGCGCGCGAGCTCGGCGCCAGTTCGGCGCACTTCGCGCTCGAGGTACTCGACAGCGCCGAATCGACCAACACGCTGCTCATGCAGCGCGCGGCGGCGGGCGCACCTGCCGGCAGCGTGATCGCAGCCGAGTGGCAGACCCGCGGGCGCGGCCGGCACGGCCGCGCTTGGCATTCGATGCCCGGTGCCGCGCTCACGTTTTCGGTGTTGTGGCGTTTTGAGCAGGGCGCGGGTTTTCTCGCCGGCTTGAGCCTCGCGGTCGGCGTCGCGGTGGCGCGGGTGCTTGCGGCGCTCGGTGTCGATAACGCCGGACTGAAATGGCCGAACGATGTGCTATGGGGCGGCGGCAAGCTCGCCGGCATCCTGATCGAAATGCAGGGCGATACGCTGGGACCGAGCGCGGCGGTGATCGGCATCGGGCTCAATTGCCGTTTGCCCGACGCGTTGCGCGACCGCATCGACCAGCCGGCGGCCGATCTGGCCAGCGCGTGCGGCGCGGCGCCCGACCGCAATCGCGTGCTGGCGCTGCTGCTGATCGAACTCGAGTGCGTGCTGGACGCGTTCGCATGCAACGGTTTCACGCCGCTGCGAGACGAATGGCAGCGCTACCATGTTTACCAGCGCAAGGCGGTCCGGCTCGCGCTTCCCGACGGCGGTGTGGTGAGCGGCACGGCCGAAGGCGTGGCCGATGACGGCGCATTGCTGCTCGCGACGAAAACCGGACCGCGGCGCTTTCACAGCGGCGAGGTCAGTTTGCGGCAGCTCAGGACGGCGGCTTGAGCATGAACGTGCTTGCAATCGACGCCGGCAACACGCGCATCAAATGGGGTGCGCACGACGGCACGCAATGGCTCAGGCAATCATCGGTTGATACTGCTCACGCGGCCAGGCTTAAAGCGATGCTCGCAGGTCTGCCGGTGCCGCGGGCGATCGTGGTGGCGAATGTGGCTGGCGTTGCGCTGCGCGAAAAAATCCGGCGTGCGCTGCCTGCCAAGCCCGCGCCGCGCTGGATCAAGAGCGAGCGCGCTAAGTGCGGCGTCAGGAACAGCTACGGCAATCCGGCGCAGCTCGGCTGCGACCGCTGGGCGGCGCTGATCGGCGCACGCAGGCTTTATGGCGGACCGCTGCTGGTCGTCAACGCCGGCACCGCGCTGACCGTCGATGCGCTGGACAGCGAAGGCGTGTTTATCGGCGGACTGATCGTTCCCGGCGCGGAGTTGATGCGCAAGGCGCTTGCCGACAACACCGCCGCGCTCAGGGCGCGGCCGGGCAAGTTCAGTTATTTCCCCAATACGACCGGTGATGCGATCATGAGCGGCGCGATCAATGCGCTATGCGGCGCGATCGAGCGCATGGTGCGTTTTCTCGAGGAAACCGCAGCGACGGCGCCATTGTGCATGTTAAGCGGCGGCAGCGCAGCGTTGATCGAGCCGCATCTTAACCTGGCGGTCAAGGTCGTAGATAATCTGGTACTTGAAGGGTTGCTGACCATCGCCATCGAGGAACAATGACGAGCGGATCTATGCCTGCGCCCGTTCGACCGATTCACAGGGTCCGGTTGCGGCCGACATAACTTATGAGATTGCTGTTCCTGATATTGCTGCTGGCCAACGTCGCGGCGTTCGGCTATATCCGCTATGCGGAAAGCCGTGCCGGCGCTGACGCGCAAATCGCGCTGCTGCAGATCAGCCCGGAAAAAATGAAGTTGCTGAAGCCAGGGGCGCCGCCGCCCGTGGAGCGCAAGGACAAAGCCGCCGCGCCGCCGCCGTTGCCTGCGCTCGTATGTCTCGAGTGGGGCGGTTTCGCGGCGGACGACATTCCGCGCGCCCAGGCCGCGCTCGCCAAGTTCGAACTTGGCGATAAAGTGTCGCAGCGTGAAAGCAGCGAAAGTTATTGGGTTTATATCCCGCCGCTCAAGACCAAGGCCGATGCCGACAGGAAGGCGGGGGAGTTGAAAGCACTAGGTATCGGCGAATATACCGTCGTGCAGGACAACAACCAGTGGCAGTTCGCGATTGCGCTCGGCGAGTTCAAGACCGCGGAGGAGGCGAACAATTCTCTCGCGCAACTCAGGCAAAAAGGCGTGCGCTCTGCGGTGGCCGGGCCGCGCGGCGCGAAAAGCAGCACGTTTGTGATCCGCGACCCGGGCGACGCGATGGCGGCGAAAATAGCCGCGCTCAAGACGGATTTCCCCACCGCGCAACTCAAGGCGACCGCTTGTGCCGACGCTCAGCAAGCGGCGAAAAATCAGTGAATCGGTACTGAACAATGGGTAATGAGTCAAACACTCATCACTCATCACCCCTTATTTTGGCGAGCGTGGCGCTGGTCGAACATTCGTGGATGAACGGTATCGAGTGCACGGCGCCACCCCAGCTTTTGACTTCCGTGCCGCCCACGATTCTGTCCGGCGCCCAATCGCCGCCTTTCACCAGCACGTCGGGCTGCGTGAGGCGTATGAGCGCAAGCGGCGTGTCGTCGTCGAACCACGTCACCAGGGTCACCGATTCCAGCGCGGCGACCAGTGCCATGCGGTCGGCGAGCGCGTTGATGGGGCGGTCCGGGCCTTTGCCGAGGCGTTGCACCGAAGCGTCGCTGTTGACGGCAACGAGCAGGCTTTTGCCGAAAGCCCGCGCCTGCGCAAGATAGCTCGCATGGCCGCGATGCAGAATGTCGAACACACCGTTGGTGAATACCAGTGGCCGCGCCAGATGCGCGATGCGCGCAGCGAGCTCGGCCGGTGCGCAGATCTTGGATTCGAAGGCGGAAACGGGATGCATACCACAAGTGTAACGCTGCTGACAGCGGCGCTTCAAATGCGGCGCATCACGCGGCAACGGCACGGGCACCGGGCGGGGCGGTGGGCGCGCACTCAAGCTGACAGTATTTGGCGGGCGGTTAAATTTTCCAGCGATTGCGTAGTTGCGCGTAAAATTGTCCTGGAAACGCGATTGCCAGGGAAGGAGCAGTAATGACGTCAGGCAGAGCAAGTGACGAAGTCATCGATGCCATTGCTCATATCGAGATACAGCGGCAGGGTATGGAAAAAGACAGTGGTGCGGCGGCGGCTTGCAGCGAATCATTGCGCAAGCTGCACGAACTGCTTGACCGCGAGAAGGCGGCACCGCAGCCGCACGACCCGGATTCCGGGTATCTGGCGAATACTGAAGCCGTGATGATTGAGATCAAGAGAATACAGAAATTGGCCGGCGTCGCGGGCAAGGGCGCAGTCTCCAAGAACCCGCGCCCCGGCCAACATCAGGTGTCGTTGCGGAGCGGGACACGAAATCCAGCCAGGAATAAGGGTCGCCGGACCATGGGGCGGCGCGGCGAGCGTTAGACCGCTAGCGATTGCACTAAAAAAGGCCGCTGACAGCGGCCTTTTTTAGTGCCTGGATTCCCGTCCAGTTGATTTTTTGCGTACGTCATCGCAAGCTCGGGACGGGCGGCCCCGGCGGCGAGGCTGTTACGCCGTGGTCAATCCAGGTATTCGTACAACTTCACGACCTTCTGCACGCCGCCGGTCGTGCGCGCAATCTCGGTCGCGTCTTCGGCTTCCTTGTGCTTGACCAGTCCGAGCAGGTAAACCACGTTGGCTTCGGTCACGACCTTGACGTGGACCGGATTGAACTTCTGCTGGTCGACGAAGCGCGCTTTGACTTTCGATGTCAGGTACGAGTCGTTGGCGCGCGCCGTCATCGAGCTGTTGCCGGCGATGGCAATCTCATTGTAGATGCCGCGCACGTTCTCGACCGCGCGCACGATTTTCTCGATCTCGGTCCGGGTCGCGGCGTCCGGCGCCTCCCCGGTCAACAGCACCATGCGGTTGTAGCTGGTGATATTGATGTGCGGATCCTTGAACTTGTCGCCGATGCGGGCGGCGGCCTTCAATTCGATGCCCTGATCCTCGGTCACGGTGCCGACGGTGCGCCGGTCTTCGGCGACGACGATCGCGGAGCCGGCTCCGCCCACGACGGCAGCAGCGCATCCAGTGAGTGCGGCAACAATGGCAAGCAGTGCAAACACACGTAGTTTGTTCATTTATTCCACCCCCAGTAACAGACAATCAATCGCATCGCACAGGCAGTGCAGCGTGAGCAGGTGCACTTCCTGGATGCGCGCGGTGCTTTGCGCCGGCACGCAGATGTGGACGTCGGAAGGCTGCAATACTTCTGGCATCTTGCCGCCGTTCCTGCCGGTCAGCGCCACCACGTTCATGCCGTTTTCGTGCGCGGCCAGCACCGCCGCCAGGACGTTTTTCGAATTGCCGCTGGTCGAGATCGCAAGCAGCAAATCGTTTTTTTGCCCGAGTGCGCGCACCTGTTTCGAGAACACCTGATCATAGTCATAATCGTTGGCGATCGAAGTCAGCGTCGAGGAGTCCGTGGTGAGCGCGATAGCCGCCAGCCCCGGGCGCTCCATTTCGAAGCGGTTCAGGAGTTCCGCCGCGAAATGCTGCGAATCGGCGGCCGAGCCGCCGTTGCCGCACGCCAGTATCTTGCCGTCAAGCTTGAGGCACTGCACCATGCGTTCGGCCGCGGCCGCAATCGGCCTCGCCAGCGCATCCATGCTCTGCAGTTTGAGATGGGCGCTTTCCGAAAAGTTCTCGCTGATGCGGTTGATCAGATCCATTTGCAGGCCTGTTAAACCCGCGGATTATCCCACAAATTACTCTCCGAACGCGTCTTTGAGCCATTCTATCGAGTTGTCGGCGCCATCGACGAGCAGCGCGTCGAAGCGGCACGCCGGCGCGCGCGCCGTGCCCGCGAGGTAATGGCGCGCCGCGCGCAGCAGCTTGGCGCGCTTGGCGGCGGTAATGCTTGCCGCAGCGCCGCCGAAGCGGTCGCTTGTGCGCATGCGCACTTCTACGAACACCAGCGTTTTGCCATCCCGCGCGACGAGGTCGATTTCGCCGAAGCGACAGCGATAGTTGCGCTCGACGAGCTTAAGCCCCCGTTGTTGCAGAAATGCGGCGGCGAGGTTCTCCGCGTGCCGGCCGCGCGGGCTCATCAGTGCGGTTCGCCGAGAACAACGGTTTTGCCGTCGACGTATTGCGCGAAGGTCAACTCGCGCACGAACTGCTGATCGCGGGTCAGGCGGATGCGGCCGGTCACGCCGTCGAGCGCCGGGTCGCGATTTTGCCGCAACAGCTCGAGCCCGATGCGAAATGCATCGATGCCGAGCGCATACAGACGCTCGAAGTCGGTCGCATCACCGAACTGCGGCCGCGGGTAGACCATCACCGCCGGATGATCGGCCTGCAGCAGCCACGGCATGTCGACGAACCGTATCAGATTGAGGTCGTGCGCGACGAGCGGATTGCCGCGCGCCGCGTTGACTTGCGATGTTGCGTAAATCGCCAGCGAATTCACGAGATAAGGCCGCACGGTACGGGCATGCGCGAAATCGAGCGCCAGGAAAGCCATGTCGGCGACGCCCAGGTTGGCAGCATCGCGCAACTTGTTCAGGCTGGCCTGGTCTGCGCCAAAATCGAGTTCGGCGGCCGTGATGCCGCCGTGCCGCGCGAACTCCTCGACAAACGCACGGCGCATGCGCTTGCTGAGCGTGGTGTCGTCGCTGATCACGAATGCATTGCGCCGTCCGTCGGCGAACGCGAGCTGCGCGACTTGGCGCGCCTCGAGCTCGAGGCTGAGTCCGAACAAATACAAACGCGCAGGTTGCGGCGAGTGCGGCTCGAGCGTATTGAGCGCGAGCGTCGGCACGGTCACGAGAGTGCTGGCGGCGAGCGCGGCGACGCCGTTGCGCGTCAGCGGCCCGACCACGAGCTGCGCGCCGGACTCGACCGCCTGCTCGTAAATCGTGAGTACATTGAGCGTGTCTTCGTTGGCGGCATAAATCCGGATCGGCGGGACATTTTTTCCGGCTACCTTGGCGGCGGCGACAAATCCCTGCCTCACAGCGTCGGCGTGGCGGCTGAACGAAGGCGAATTAAGCGGCAGGATCAGCGCTATGTGCGGCTCGCGCGAGATGGCCTCGGCGGCGCAGGCATTCCCGGTGGCGAGCTCAGCCAGAGCCCCGTATAGTATCGCCGGGAGCAAAATCAGGGCGGCACTCAGGCGATGGACGGAACAGCGCATCATGAGCGGGCAGGAGTGGAGCGGCCCTCATTATATGTAGTCGCGACACCGATTGGAAACCTCGCCGATATCACGCTGCGCGCGATCGATGTATTGAAACGCGTTGCCGCGGTCGCCGCCGAGGACACGCGCGTCACAGCGCGGCTGCTCGAGCACTATGGCATCAGCGTACCGCTGATCGCCTTGCACGAGCACAACGAACGGCGCGCGACGCAGAAAATCCTCCGGCTGCTCGCGCACGGCAAAGCGGTCGCGCTGGTGAGCGATGCCGGCACTCCGGCTATTTCCGATCCCGGCGCGCTCGCGGTCGCGCTTGTGCGTGGGGCGGGCTACCCGGTGGTGCCTCTGCCTGGCGCGAATGCCGCACTGTGCGCATTATCCGCTGCCGGCACCGCGGCTCAGCATTTTCTGTTCTACGGCTTCCTGCCGCCGCAGGCCGCGGCCCGCCGGCGCGAGCTCGCGGTTTTGAAAACGCTGCCTTACGCGCTCGTGTTTTACGAAGCCCCGCATCGCGTCATCGCGAGCGTAGCCGACATGGCGGCGGCATTCGGCGCGGGGCGCGCGATAACGCTTGCCCGCGAACTCACCAAACTGTTCGAAACCATCCATACCTGCAAGCTGGGCGACGCAGCGGCGTGGCTCGCCGCCGCCTCCAACCGCACCAGGGGCGAATTCGTGCTGCTGGTCGAAGGCGCGGAACAACCGGGTGCTGCAGGCGCTGGTGCGGTGCAGCCCCTGCTCGAAATCCTGCTGCGCGAGCTGCCGCTCAGGCATGCAGTCAAGCTGGCAACCGAGATCAGCGGCGGCAAGCGTAACGAACTGTACAAGCTTGCGCTCGGGCTGAAGAAGGCGCCCCATCGTGAATAAGGAATAGGGGTCTGGAACGGGGGATGGAAACGGCCGGTCCGACGGTCTCTTTCACAAGTCACGAATTACCATTTACTATTCACCATTCACGGAAGAACAACAATGAGCCGAGTCACCATAACCCGCCCCGACGACTGGCATCTGCATTTGCGCGATGGCGATCATATGCGCGCAGTGCTGCCGGACACCGCGCGGCGCTTCGCGCGCGCGATCGTGATGCCTAACCTCAAGCCGGCGGTCACAACCACCGACATGGTGCTCGGCTATCGCGAACGTATCGTGTCGGCGCTTCCTGATGGCATGAAGTTCGAGCCGCTGATGACGCTATATCTGACCGACGGCACGACGGGAAACGAAATCCGGCGCGCCAGGGAAAGCGGCCTGGTATTTGCCGTCAAATACTACCCGGCCGGCGCCACCACCAATTCGGATTCGGGCGTGACGGAGTTGATAAAATGCGAAGACGCGCTTGAAGCGATGCAGGAATGCGGTTTGCCGCTGCTGGTACACGGTGAAGTGACGTTTCCCAACGTCGATATTTTCGACCGCGAAAAACTTTTCATCGATCGCGTGCTGATTCCGGTGCTGCAGAAGTTCCCCAGGCTGCGCGTCGTGTTCGAGCACATTACGACCAAGGAAGCGGTGCGCTTCGTGTTGGCGTCGCCGCCGCGTGTTGCCGCGACGATCACCGCACACCACCTGCTGCTCAACCGCAATGCGTTGTTTGCGGGCGGTATCCGCCCGCATCACTACTGCTTGCCGATATTGAAGCGTGAGGAAGACCGCCAGGCGCTGATCCAGGCCGCGGTTAGCGGCAACTCCAAATTCTTCCTCGGCACCGACAGCGCGCCGCACGCGCGCAACACCAAGGAGGCCGCATGCGGCTGCGCCGGCGTGTATACCGCGCACGCCGGCGTCGAGCTCTATGCCGAAATCTTCGGTGCTTACAATGTACTCGAAAAGCTCGAGGGCTTTGCCAGTATCTTCGGTCCGAATTTCTACGGCCTGCCGCGCAACCAGGACAAGATCACGCTGGTGAAAGAAGTGTGGAACGTGCCGAAGGAACTGCCCTACCACAGGGACACGCTGGTGCCGTTTCGTTCCGGCGGTACGGTGGGCTGGCGCATACTCTGATCGTATTTCGCATCGCATCCGGGCCGCGTGTTAAAATTGCACCGGGAGTTGGCCAGACAGTCGCTGTTGGCGCCTTAGGGAGCCAATAGAGGAAAGTCCGGGCTCCACAGGGTAGGGTGACGGCTAACGACCGTCCGCCGCGAGGCGAGGAACAGGGCCACAGAGAATAGACCGCCGATGGCCATCGGGCTTTGCGGCTTGCTGCAAAGCCCCGCCCGTAATGGGGCAGGGTGGATCAGGTAAGGGTGAAAAGGTGCGGTAAGAGCGCACCGCGTTCGCGGTAACGCGAACGGCGAGGCAACCTCCACCCGGAGCAACATCAAATAGGCAAGCGACGACGTGACCCACCGAGCTTTCGG
>Ga0209415_10003562_pt1 | contig 28959 bp, 24 predicted proteins | sample PeaSoiSIISIP2007_FD_187696 | JGI IMG/M metagenome (GOLD analysis project Ga0209415, IMG submission 187696) | Peat soil microbial communities from Weissenstadt, Germany - SII-SIP-2007 (SPAdes) (version 2) | ecosystem: Environmental > Terrestrial > Soil > Wetlands > Peat | place: Germany...
CCGCCGCCGCCCTCCGGCGTGGTCCAGGTGATATTCTGCGACGGATCCTTAATGTCGCATGTCTTGCAGTGGACGCAGTTCTGCGCGTTGATCTGAAAGCGTGGGTTCTGGCCGTTCTCGTCGTAGAGCACCTCGTAGACGGCGGCTGGGCAATAGAGCCTCGCGGGCTCCCCGTACTCCGGCAGGTTGATGGCGATCGGAACGGACGGGTCCGTCAGCTTCAGGTGTGCAGGCTGGTCCTCCTCGTGATTGGTCGACGAGAGGAAGACCGACGAGAGCTTGTCGAAGCTGATCACCCCGTCTGGCTTGGGATAGGCGATCGGCTTGTAGTCGGCGGCGAGCCCGGTCGAGGCTGCGTCCGTCTTGCCGTGCTTCATGGTGCCGAAGAAGGAGAAGCCGCCGGTCAGCAGGTTCACCCACATGTCGACGCCGCCAAGGGCGACCCCGACCAGGGTGCCGAACCTCGACCAGAGCGGCTTGACGTTGCGCACCAGCCTGAGCTCGCGCGCAACCCATGAGCCCGTGTAGGCCTCTTCGTAGGCTGCGAGTTCGTCGCCCGCGCGGCCCTCGGAGATGGCGGCGAACGCCGCCTCGGCCGCCAGCATGCCGGTCTTCATGGCGTTGTGGCTGCCCTTGATGCGCGGCACGTTCACGAAGCCCGCCGAGCAGCCGATCAGGACGCCGCCCGGGAAGGCGAGCTTCGGCACCGACTGATAGCCGCCTTCGGTGATGGCCCGGGCGCCGTAGGCGACGCGTTTGCCGCCTTGGAGCACGGCCTTGATCGACGGATGCTGCTTGAGACGCTGGAACTCGTCGAACGGCGAGAGCCACGGGTTCTTGTAGTTGAGGTGCAGAACGAAACCGATGGCAACGTAGTGGTCGCCGAAATGATAGAGGAAGCTTCCGCCGCCGGTGTCGTTCTTGAGCGGCCAGCCGAACGTGTGCTGGACGACGCCCGGCCGGAAATTCTCCGGAGCGACCTGCCACAGCTCCTTCAGCCCAATGCCGAACTTCTGCGGCTCGCGCCCGTCGGTCAGGTGGAAACGGGACTGCAACACCTTGGCGAGCGACCCGCGCACGCCTTCGGCGATGAAGACGTACTTGGCATGCAGCTCCAGCCCCGGCTGATAGTCCGGCTTCCTCTGCCCGTCCTTGCCGACCCCGAACACGCCCGCGACCACGCCCTTCACCGATCCGTCCTCTCGGAAGACGAGATCCGAGGCGGCCATTCCAGGGTAGATCTCGACGCCGAGCGCTTCGGCTTCGCCCGCCAGCCAACGGCACACGTTCCCGAGCGAGGCCACGTAATTGCCGTGGTTTCGCATGAGCGGGGGTATCAGCGGACCAAGGATGCTGAGGTCGATCTCGGCCGCTGGGCCTAGCCAGAGAAACGTGTCCTTGGTGACCGCGGTCTCGAGCGGCGCGCCCTTGTCCTTCCAGTCGGGAATCAGCTCGGAGAGCGCCTTCGGATCGATCACCGCGCCCGAGAGGATGTGGGCGCCGACCTCCGAACCCTTCTCCAGCACCGCTACGCTGAGATCAGCTGACAGCTGCTTCAGCCGGATCGCAGCGGCGAGGCCCGCGGGCCCGGCCCCGACGATGACGATGTCGTACTCCATCGACTCGCGTTCGACGTCTTCGCTCATCGCCTCACCGTCCCGGCCCGCGGCCAAATCATTGAGCCTTATTCGAAGGCCCGGCCGGCTGGGTCAAGACTTGTCCGCTTGCGCGCGATCGGGTGCTAAGGGTTGGTCTATGCCTTCTGATCCGCGCGCCATCGAGAGCCTGCTCGGCTTCTGGGCCGAAGCCGGCGTCGACGCGATCGTGCTCGATACGCCCGTCGATCGCCTCACGGAGCGCCCGCGCGCAGCGCCCCAGCGCATTGCGCCGGTGGCGGCGAAGCCGCAAAGCCCTGTGGCGCCTGACGTCTCTGGCGCGATCGCCGAGGCCCGCAAGGCGGCCGCCGACGCCGGCGATCTCGAAGCGCTGGCCGCGGCCATCGCCGCGTTCGACGGCTGCGGGCTGAAACGGGAAGGTGCGCGACAGGCGGTGTTCTCTCGCGGCGCCGCCGACGCGCCGGTGATGCTGATCGGCGAGGCGCCTGGGGCCGAAGAGGACGCCCAGGGCGCGCCGTTCGTCGGCCGCGCCGGCAAGCTCCTGGATCGGATGCTGGCCGCCGCCGGCCTCGAGGGCCGCGTCTTCATCACCAACACGGTCTTCTGGCGGCCGCCGGGCAACCGCAATCCGACGCCGCAGGAGCAACTGGTCTGCGCACCGTTTCTCGAGCGCGCGATCACGCTGGTCCGCCCCAAGCTGCTGGTGCTGGCCGGCGGCGCCGCGGCGAAGGCGCTCCTGCACCGACCCGAGGGGATCCTCGCGCTCCGCGGCCGCTGGTTCGACTGGACCTCTGGCGACGGGACGCTTGCGTTGCCGGCGCTTCCCACGTTGCACCCGGCGTTCCTGCTCCGCCAGCCGGCGGCGAAGAAGCGCGCCTGGGCGGACCTGATGCTGCTCGCCGAGCGGCTCGACCGCGCCGAGCGCTCCTGAGGGGCTGGCGTCTCAAGGCCCGTTGCCAAGCCGCGCGCATCCTGAAATTTGGGTGCACTCTCGCGTTTGGAGGACGGCAATGGGCGGACGGCTCGGCGTTGCGGGCGGGTTTGCGGTCCTCCTTGCCCTTGCCGCGCCGAGGGTCGCGTTGGCGGGGCCGCCTTTCATCACCGACGATCCCGAGCCGGTCGACCAGGGCCACTGGGAGGTCTACGCCTTCTCAGACGGCGCCTTCGACGCGGGCGCGGCGACAGGCGTCGGGCCCTCGATCGAGGTCAACTACGGCGCGGCACCCGGCCTGCAGCTGCACTTGATCGGCAACCTGGCGTACGACGCACCAGCCGGACAGCCGCGGCAATACGGGCTGGGTGACACCGAGCTCGGCGCGAAGTACCGCTTCAACAACCCCGGCAAGGACGACTGGTGCCCGGAGGTCGGGATCTTCCCCCTGGTCGAGCTTCCCACCGGCAATGCCAAGCGCGGATTGGGCGGCGGTTATGTGGCGGCCTTTATCCCAGTTTGGCTCCAGAAGGACTTCGGAGACTGGACCACATACGGCGGCGGTGGCTACTGGATCAATCCGGGCCCGGGCAATCGCAACTACTGGTTCGCCGGCTGGCTCCTGCAGCGGCGGGTAACCAAGCAACTCGCCCTGGGCGCCGAAGTCTTCCATCAGACCGCGAGCATGGTCGGGCGGCGCGACTCGACCGGCTTCAACCTTGGCGGCCAGTACGACTTCACCGACCACGACCACCTGCTGTTCTCGGCCGGCCGCGGCGGCCTCGCCTACGCGGTCGACGCCGGCGCGGTGAAGTATCCGACGACCTACTACCTGGGGTTCCAGTACACTTTCTGAAGGGCGAGGCGTTCGGCCAGGATGCGCGCCTCGACCCGGCGCAGAGGCCACGCGCCGAATGGCCGGGGCCCCGGCGCGGACCCCCCGTCATAGACGCGCCGCGAAATGAGCAAGCCCTGCTCAGCGCGGACGCGGCCGCACAGCCTGGCGCCGAGGTTCGCCCTCGCCTCCTCCAGCCGCGCGCCAAGCCCGCTCGCCTTCAGCGACAGACGAAACCAGCCCGCGTGGTCGCCGTGAGCGTTGATGTGCCGCCATGCGGCCCGCTGCCAGCCGGTCTCCAGCCGCGCGCCGGACCGCAGCAACAACAGCCAGTCGCCCCTCGCCTCGGCGCACGCCCGGGCGAATGACCCGTCGCCGACACTGACCAGGCGCGCTCCCGCCTCCTCCGCGATCTCGGCGATGGCCGCCGACGCTCGCGGATCGGCGACGATCACTTCACCCACGAAGCCGTCCGTTGCGGCGTCGGTCAGCGAGGCGAAGGTCGCGATGGGGTCTAGACCGTTGGCGACATCGATGATGGCCGAGAGCATGGGCGCATCAACCGGCCCAGCTTGCTCGCGTCAACAGTTCTTGTTTTGTTCCATGCGTCGGTCTAGGGTGGCGACATGGCCCACCTACCGGTCAACGCGCGCGGGCGCGCTTCGCGGTCCAACGAGTCCAGCCGATACGAGGCCTTCACGCGCTCCGAGTTCGACGACGGCTGGACGGCGGACGACGGCGAGCCGGCGCGGCGCCAGACGACGCTCACGGCCGAGACGGCGCGGGTGATCATCAGCCGCAACGACAGCCCCGACATCGGCTTCGACCGGTCCATCAACCCCTATCGCGGCTGCGAGCACGGCTGCATCTATTGCTACGCGCGCCCGACCCACGCCTACCTAGGCCTCTCGCCCGGCCTCGACTTCGAGACCAAGCTCTACTTCAAGCCGGAGGCGGCGCATCTGTTGGAGAAGGAGCTTGCCAAGCGCAGCTACCAGCCGGCGCGCATCCAGCTCGGCGCCAACACTGACCCCTACCAGCCGATCGAGCGCAAGCTGAAGATCACCCGCGCGATCCTTGGCGTGCTCGCCCGCTACCGCCATCCCGTCGGCATCACAACCAAGAGCGCGCTGGTCACGCGCGACATCGACATCCTGGCGCCAATGGCGGCCGAAAACCTGGCGGCCGTCTCGATCTCGGTCACCTCGCTCGATCGGAAGCTGGCCCGCGCCATGGAGCCCCGGGCCTCGACGCCGGAGCGGCGGATCGCGGCCATCCGGGAACTGGCGGCCGCGGGCGTGCCGGCGATGATCGGCTTTGCGCCCATCATCCCCGGCCTGAACGACCACGAGCTGGAAGCGGTGCTCGCAAGGGGGGCGGACGCCGGCGCGGTGTGCGCCCACTTCACGGTCCTGCGCCTGCCGTTGGAGATCAAGGATCTGTTCCGCGAGTGGCTGGAAGCTGAGCGGCCGGATCGCGCCCAGCGCGTGATGTCGCTGGTCCGCCAGATGCGGGGTGGCCGCGACTACGATCCCGAGTGGGGCAAGCGCATGCGCGGCGAGGGCCCGGTCGCCGACATGATCGCGACGCGCTTTCGTTTGGCGGCGCGTAAGCTCGGCCTGGACCAGCGGCCGCCGCCGCTCGACCTCACGCGGTTCTTGAGGCCGTCTGGCGACCCCAACCAGATGGAGTTGTTCGGCTGAGCCGCGGACCTCGGCGCAACCGAGGCGCTTAGGCGCCCGCCGTAAGCGCCCGATCGGCGGGCGCGGCCAGCGCCGCGATCGGGCGGCGACGCGCCGGGCGATAGAGGCTGAACATCTGCGCCAGGACGGCGAGGAAGGTCCGGTCGTCCTCCCGGTAGAAAAGTATGGAGCCGAAGCCGTCGCCGCGCTTGCCCAGATCATAGGCGTCGAAGGCGACGCCGACGAGCTCGTAGTCCCAGTTGGCGACCGCGAACCCCGGAAGCTTGCAGTATTCGAACACGACGGCGGCGTAGCCGCGCTCGCCCATCGTCCTGATGGCGGCGCCGATCGCCTGCGGCGACTGGCGCGGGAACTCGACGCCATACTCGAGCATCACGACTTTTGGCGCCGAGGCTCCGACGTCGATGCTGAGCACGAGGTCGAGATCGGAACCTTCCGCGTCGATCTTGATCACATCCACGCCGGGCCGCCCGGCCAGGAAGGCGTCCAGCGTGATCGCCCGCACGGTGATGGGCTCGCCCGCGCCGCCAAGAGGGCTCTCGCCCAGCCCGGACAACCCGCGCTCTCGCTTGTTGAAGGTCACGGAAGCCGCCGGCGCGTGGACAACGGCGAGCGCGTGGAGCCTGGCGCGGCCCGGAAACCGCTGCTCAACCGCTTTCAGCGGCGCCGCGCAGCCGGGGTCCGCGTCGAACATGTCGACGGCAAACCCTGCCTCCAGGAACGGCGTCGAAAGCGCGCCGACGCACGCACCCACATCCAGGGTCCGCCCATGGGCGCCACCCGCGGCCGCCAGGGTGCGCACGTAGGGCACCAGAAGCTGGGTGACGATGTCGAGGTCGAGCAGCCGACGGAGCGCTGGCGGCGGATCGACGAGCGCCTCGCCCGCCGCGGTCAGCGCCAGCTTTCGTAAAGCTTCGGCGTCCATGCCGAGCATTCGCTTTGCGTCTAGTGTAAGGGCGTCGATCGCGTCGGCGCACAGCCCCATCACCGACGCGGCGTACCCGGCGCCGTCGAGGCATTTCAGGCCGCTTTGCGCCGCCGCGCGCACCCTGGCCGCCTCCGCCTCGCGGAACGCAGGGTCCTCAAACAAGCGCACGGCCCGCTCGACGTAGGCCGTCGCATCGGCGCAAACCAAGCTTTCCAGACCCTCCGTCTCCAACATGGCAGCCGCGAGCGCCGTGCGAAACTTGCGGCCGTCGCGCGCCACGATTGGCAACCCGACCAGCATAGGATCGACCAGCGAACAGGCGCCCGGGAGCGGATGGCTGTCCAGGTAGACATCGGCGAGCGCCATGATCGCGTGCAAGTCCGCTCGCGCCGGCACCCTTTCGACGATCCGCACGCGGTCGCCGACACCGTGACGCACGAGCGTCCTTTGCAGCCGCCGCACGAATAAGGCCACCGCGTAGTCATCGCCCCAGTTGGGGTTGTACGGCATCAGAACGAGGATCGCCGTGGGCGCACGGGCGAGAATTTCGGCCCAGGCGGTCAGGATCTCTGGCGTGATCTTGTAGTAGTTGGCGCTGGAGAAGAACACCAAGGCGCCCTCGGCGGCGCCGAGCTCGGCCCGCGAGATCGTGATCGTTTGAGGTTCGCGATCGTGCCGAAAGGCGAAGTATCCGCCGCCGCCGGGGATGCGGACGATCTGCTCCTCATAGTCATCGGCAGCGTCCGGCGCTGGATCGTTGCGCTCGCTCGAAATGAAGAGATCAGCGCTCGAGACCCCCGTCGTGACCGGCGACCCGCCGGTCGTGATCTGCACTCTGGCAAGCCGATGCAAGCTGATCTGCGTTTCCGGCGGGAAGGCCCAGGTGATGTTGTTGTTGATCAGACAGACGTCGAGCTCGTCCTGCCGGATGCGGGCGACGGCGGCGCCTGGGTCGGAAGGAAGCTGCACGATGTCGTCGATCCAAGGCGCGAAGGCCGCCGAAAGGCTCGTGGGCTTGGCGTCCAACAAATAGAGGACGACCGGGTGACGGCGCTCGCGTCCTTCGAGGTGGGCGAGCAGGAAGAAGGTTTCGGTGCCGGGTTCCAGCGACCGGCTGAGAATGCCGATCTTGCCGCCGTCGCCTGTGCGTCGCGGGAACGTCCAACCAAGCTGCCGGCCCTGCTTCAGAAGCAGCCACTCAAGGATGTGCGCCCGGTCCCTGAAATAGGGCCTCAGCCGCAACTCGTTGAAATACATCATCGATGCGTTGGCGCCCCGGACAGCGGCCGCGAGAGCCGGCGCGTCCGGCAGGCGATCTTCGAAGATCGCCGCGCTTAACGCGGCCATCGCTTTGACCCCGTGCGCGGCGTAGCGGTCGGCTTCGCCGTGATGGAGGAAGAGCGGCGGCTGCGTGACGAGGTGGCCGGCGTAGACCGTCCGCAGCCACTCAGGGACCTGGGCCAGCCTCGGCGGCGAGGGCCAGTGATGAGCCGGCGCCAGCGCCATCGCCGCCATCAGAGCTCTCGGCACCGGCCAAGCGGCCGCGACCGCTTGCGCCAGCGCGTAGTCCTCGGCCGCCGGATCCCACGGGAATCCGGACAGCGCCAGCGGGGAAACCTCGTTCAGGCGGGCGGTCAGCGCCTCCTCGGCGTCCGGCGCCTGCAGCAACTCTTCGGCGACGACACGTCGCTGCGTTGCCAGGGCATCGATGGCGGCTCTCGCCTTCGGCCCTTGGCTGCGCGCCAGCTTCAGCGCCTCTTCAACCGTCGCCATGCCTGCGCCGCCGCCCCCCGCCGATCGTCAAAGCGCCCGACTTGCCTGGCGGCGCCGAGGGTAAATAGACGATCGGGCCAGAGGCTGACCATCCCGCGAATGCGTCTCGCGCGCGGCCCGCCTATCTGCTAGCTCGGGCGCGCCGCTCGATCGGCTGAAGCAAACGTCGCCCGCCAGCGCCCCGGAGCCTCCGTTCTTGAATAGCGAACTCGCGGCGACCTTTACGCGCATCTACAACGACAAGATCTGGGGTTCTGCAGAGGGCGCGCAGTCTCCGTTCTTCTCTGGCGACGGATCGCACAACCCCCTGGTTCTGTCGCACTACCTCTCCGCGATGCTTACGCTGCTAAGGTTCTTCCAGCTGTACGCCGGACGCAAGCCCAACGTGGTCGATCTGGGCTGTGGCGACTTCTTCGTGGGCGCGCAGCTCAGGGAGCATTGCGCGCAATACACCGCCTGCGACATTGTCGCTCCGCTCGTCGAGTACAATCGCACCGCCTATGCGCATCTGAACGTCGACTTTCGGGTCGTCGACATTACCCGTGACGAGCTGCCGGCCGGTGACATTGTAACCATCCGGCAGGTGCTTCAGCACCTCTCGAACGAGGACATCGCCAGCGTGCTGCCGTCGCTGCGAAGTCAGTTCCAGCTGCTGGTCCTCACGGAGCATGTCCCGATCGGCGCGTTCGTTCCGAACCTCAACAAGCCGTCGGACGAGCATAACCGGCTGAACCTCAACAGCGGCGTCGTGCTGACCTCGCCGCCCTTCAACCTGCCCATCGCCGACGAGTTCGTGATTGCCACCGCGCCCGAGGCGGGCGGCATCGTGCACACCGTCGCCTACAGGATCGCCTAGTTGGCGCGCGCGGCCAGAAAGGCCGCTGAGCGCTTCGCGCCGCACGGTTCGGTGGTCGTCGTCGGATGTGCACGTTCCTGCGCCCCCCACTTGGACCAGGTGCTGAACAACATCGATCGGCTGTGCTCCCTCTACGCCGACTCCGCTGTCGTCATCTTCGAGAACGACTCGACCGACGACACTGCCTCCCGGCTGGCCGCCTACGTCGCGAGCCGTCCCAAAGCGCACCTATTGACACAGAACGGGCTTGCGGCGGCGTTGCCGGACCGCACCAAACGCCTGGCCGCGGCCCGCAACGCCTGCCTCGAGTTCGTGCGGCGTGCGCCCTACCACTCGTACGACGAGCTGTTGGTCATCGACTTCGACGAGGTCAATCAGCTCGACATCGACCTCGGCCAGTTCACTTCCGCGCGAGCTTATTTGCAGTCTCGGGCCGACCTGCATGGCGTCTTCGCGAACGCGCAACCCTTCTACTACGACATCTGGGCGCTTCGGCATGCGGACTGGAGTCCCGGCGACTGCCTCGTCGAGTTCCACGCCAACGCCGCGGCCCGACCCGACGCCTTCCAGGAGTTCGTGCACCGTCGCACGATGCCGCTGGATCCGACGGCGGCGCCGATCGACGTGCGCTCGGCCTTCGGGGGCCTGGGGCTCTATCGTATGCGGAGCGCGCTGGCGGGGACCTACGAGGATCCGACTCCCGCCGGCGGCATAGGCCAGTGCGAGCACGTGCGCTTTCACGAGACGATACTCGCGGCGAAGGGCGGGACATTCGCCATCTATCCAGCGCTCGTAAACCGCACGCCGTGGGAGCACGTGCTGGCCGTCTTCGCCGGGCGGCTGCGCCCGGTCGCCCTGACCGAAGGCGGGGCGACCATCAAGTTGACGGTGCCGGCCGGGTACCCGCGCACCTTCCTGAGACGCCAATTTCCTTTGTACCAGAAGCGCTTCCCAGTGCTGGCCCGCCTGCTCGCCGAGGCTCGACCGGGGGCGAACATTCTCGATGCGGGCGCTGAGATGGGCGACATGATCGCTCTCTGCCGCCTGGCCGGTTGCGGGGCGCCCATCACGGCCGTCGAGCCGTCACTGAATCTCTTCAAGCTGCTCATGCTCAATCTCGAGCGATGTCCACTGGGCGCCGTCCACCCGGTCTGGGCTTTCGCTGGCGGCGAACAGGTCGAGGCTCTGATCGAGGCCCGCAAGGCGCGCGCGCTCGTCGAGCGGTCGGAGGCGCTGATGCTCGGCGCCTGGATGGACCGTGCGCCGATCACATCGCTCGCAGATCTCGCGCCGGGGGCGGCCCTCGTGCGGTTGAACGTCGCCGGCTTTGAGACGGCGATGTTGGACGACAGTCTGGAAGCATTCGGCGACGCGCCGCCGCTCGTGTGGATGCGGGCGACCTCGGACGCATCCGCCGGGGACGCGGCTTGGCGCGCGCGCATCGAGGCCATGGCCGCGCGCTGGCCGCGGCTGGCGGCGTTCGACAACTCCGGTCTCTGCCTGCTGGCCGGCGAGGCGGCGGATCAAGCCGCGGCCTGCGCGACGCTCATCTCTCTCGCCCGCCGCTATCGCTCTGCGGCGAGGGCCGTCCCGTACACGGACGTCCCGCTGCGCGACATCGAAATTGCGTTCTTTCCCGAGCCGTCCGGCGCGGTCTTCGACGCCTTCTGCGCCCAACTCCCCGAGCTCGACCCGACTGTCGCTTAGGTCGTACGACCGAAGGCGGAAGCGCCGGGGACTTCGCGCCGGAGCCCATGCTATTAGCTCGCGCCCGCTGAATGGGCTCGGGACAGCCGGATGGCCTGGGAAGGTTTCTACATCAATCTCGATCGCGCCCAGGCGCGCCGCGACGCGGTCGAGCGGCAGCTGTCGCGGCTGGCATTGACCGGCAAATATCACCGGTTCCCAGCCGTCGACGGCAAGGATCTGCCGCCGCGCGCGGGCGTGGCCAATCCCTTCGAGCTTGCCTGTTATCTTTCGCACTTCGAGCTGATCCGCGAGCGGACCGCCTCCGGCGCCTGGACCCACGTCATGGAAGATGACGTCGTCATGAGCCGCCATACGGCGGAGGCGATCGAGCTCATAAGCCGCCACCCCGACTGCGCCCGGTACGACATCGTCTTCACGAACGTCATGCTGCACGTCTCGGCGCCGGTGATGGCTGATGTATGCCGACAGTTCGACGAGAACGTCGCCTACGGGGCCGACGGTCAGGTCGAACGGGTCCAGATCACCGTCCTGCCGCTTGCGGGCAAGGATTTCGTGCAAACGACGGCCTATGTGGTCAATCCAGGCTCGACCGCCAAAATTGTGAACCTGCTGCAGAGCGTGCTCGAGACGCGCCCCTTCGCGCCGCTCGACCACGTCTATTCGGCCCTTTCGCGCGCTGGGGCGCTCGCCATCGGCTGCACCATTCCGTTCTTCACCGTGCCGGAGGTGTCAGCGGCTTCAATGATCCAGGATCCGGCCGCCCCGAACCCGCTCTATGCGCCGCTGCGGCTCGTCGACACCGCGCTGTTCGCGGACCGGGACGTGGCCGCGATCCGCCGCGAGATCGACAGCCTCAAAGCCCGCACCGATGGAGGCGTGACCAGCGGGCTGGTCGCGGACGCCTATGCGCTGGTGCTGGCTGGCGGCGCGAAACCGGCCACCTAGCGAGGGGCCGATGCTCGCCTCAGGACGGGCGGTTGAGACGCCAGTTCCATAGCGCGTTCAGCAACGCGAACTGGACTTTGTCGTCGTCGGGCATCTGTTGCAGGAACATCTGCTGTTGCCTGTCGGCCTCGGCATGATCATAGCCTGAGCCGCCCAGCCGGTGGCCAACCTTGACCGTGTTGTCGCGCACCACGCGCAGGTTCAGCGCGTAGGCGTGGGCGACCGCCGCCCAATCGATGCCCCAGCCGAGCGGGGTGCAGGCATAGTCGAGCGTCTTCAGGTAGTCGACGATAGGCCGGCGCAGGGCCCAGACGATGCAATCGGTCTGGATGACGCCGATCAGGTCCCGGTCGTCGGTCCCGAACAGGAAGACCCGGTCCGTGCTCCAGCCGGTGCCATCGATGTGCGGAGTCCATATCCCGAGCTGGGGTGACGCCTGGAAGCGCGCCGCGCACCGGTCGGCTACGGCCGGCCACGAGTCGGTCCACGTGTCGGCGGCGATCTGCAGGAGGACGTCGCCCTCGAAGACCTCGATTGTCTTCTTGAACTGCCCGCCGAAGTACTGGCTGTTGTCGAGGCGCACGACCTCGACGGCTTGGTCGTCGTCGTCGAGGGGAGCGTCCGAGCAGGCGACGATCGTGACCCGATCGGCGTGGCCAACGAGCGAACGGGCGATCTCGAAGGCCCGCGCGTGCACGGCCGGCCATGAGTAAAGAATGGCGTGGAGTTTCACCGGGCCATCCGTGGACGGGCGCCGGTCACCGCGGCGCCGCGAGCGCCCGTGCGCTGACCAGGGCGTAAAGCAGGTAGAGCTGGACTTTGTCCTCGTCGGGAATGCTGCTCAAGAACAGGTTCCTCTGCCGATCGGCCTCGAGGCGGTCGTAGCCGGACCCGCCGATGTGGTGGTGAACCTTCACACCCAGGTCGCGCACCACGCGCTGCTTGTTGGCATGCGCATGGGCGATCGCCGCCCAGTCAATCCCCCAACCAAGCGGCGTGGCGGAATAGTCCAGCGTTTTCAGAAATTCCGCGATCGATCTTCGCATCGCCCAGACGATGCAGTCGGTCTGCACCACGCCGATCAGGGTGGGGTCCTGGGTCTGGTAGAGCATCACGCGCTCGTTCGGCCAGGTCGTCCCGTCGATGTCCGGCGTCCAAACGCCCAGGATGGGACTGGCCTGGAAGCGTTGCGCGCATTGTCGTGCGAGCGCGCCCCAGGACGCCGTGGTGGTGTCCGCCGCGATCTGCAGCAGGATGTCGCCGTCGAAAACCTCGATGGTCTTCTCGAACTGCCGGCCGAAATAGCAGCTGTTGTCCAGCAGGAAGACCTCGATCCCGGGGTCGTGGACGAGCGGCTCGTCCGTGCAGGCAACGACGGACACCCGCGCGGCGTCGCCGGCGAGCGCAGTTGCGATCGCGAACGCGTTCTCGTGCACTTTCGGCCAGGAATAGATGATGGCGTGGACCCTGGGCGCCTCGGGCGCAGGTGCGACCCCGGTCACACCAGACGGCTCTTCGTCTTCGCGGCGCCGATAAAGCTCGCGTAGAGCGGATGCGGCGCGAACGGGCGGCTCTTGAGTTCCGGGTGGAACTGGACGCCAACGAACCAAGGGTGGTCGCTTCGCTCCACGGTCTCGGGCAGCACGCCGTCTGGCGAGAGCCCTGCGATATGCAGGCCCACGCGCTCGAGGGTGTCGCGATAGCGGATGTTGACCTCATAGCGGTGCCGGTGCCGCTCGGAGATCGCCGCCGCACCGTAGATGCGCGCGATCATCGAGTCCGGCGCCAGGATGGCGTCATAGGCGCCGAGCCTCATTGTGCCGCCGAGGTCGCCGCCTTCCTGTCGTTGCACCCGCTCATTGCCCTGCGTCCACTCCGTCATCAGGCCAACGATCGGCTCAGTTGTCGGTCCGAACTCGCTCGACGAGGCGCACGCGATCCCGGCGAGATTACGCGCCGCCTCGATCACAGCCATCTGCATGCCGAAACAGACGCCGAAGTACGGCACTCCATGCTCGCGGGCGAACGCAACGGCCCGCACCATGCCGTTCGCGCCGCGCTCGCCGAAGGCGCCAGGAACGAGAATCCCGTCGGCCGCCTGCAGACGTTCTGACGCCGCTTCGGGGTCAGCCTCGAGTTCCTCCGACTCCACCCAGTCGATTTCCACGCCGACCTTGTTGGCGACGCCGCCATGAATGAGGGCTTCAATCAGAGACTTATATGAGTCTTTTAAGACGGTGTACTTGCCGACGATCGCGATCCTGACGTCGCCGTCGGGATGCGAGAGCGTCTCGGCGATCGCCTCCCAGCGCGACAGATCCGGCGCCGCCGCGTCGTCGATACCGAAAACCGACAACACCTCGGCATCGAGGCCCTGACGATGATAGTCGAGCGGCACGGCGTAGATCGTCTTGGCGTCCTGCGCCTGGATGACCGCGCTCTCGCGCACGTTGCAGAACAACGCGATCTTGCGCTTCTCGCCGGGCGGGATCGGCTGTTCGCAGCGGCAAAGGAGGATGTCGGGCTGGATTCCGATCGACCGCAGCTCCTTGACCGAGTGCTGCGTCGGCTTGGTCTTCATTTCGCCGGCAGTCTTGATGAACGGCAACAGCGTCAGGTGGACAAAGCAGGCGTGGAAGCGCGGCAGCTCCTGCCCCAGCTGGCGGATGGCCTCGAAGAAGGGCAACCCTTCGATGTCGCCGACAGTGCCGCCGATTTCGACCAGCACGAAGTCCGGCTCCCTCCCGTCCGCGTCGCGCGCGTCAGAGAGGATGAAGCGTTTGATCTCGTCGGTGACGTGCGGGATCACCTGCACCGTCGCGCCCAGATAGTCGCCGCGCCGTTCCTTCTCCAGGATGGTCTGGTAGACGCGGCCGGTCGTGATGTTGTCGGCCTTCGTGGCCGAGACCCCGGTGAACCGCTCGTAGTGGCCGAGGTCGAGATCGGTCTCGGCGCCGTCGTCGGTGACGAACACCTCACCATGCTGGTAGGGGCTCATCGTGCCAGGGTCGACGTTCAGGTAGGGGTCGAGCTTGCGCAGGCGCACGCTATAGCCGCGGGCCTGCAGGAGCGCGCCAAGGGCCGCCGAGGCGAGACCCTTTCCAAGCGAGGAAACCACGCCGCCGGTGATGAAGATGTACCGGGCCATGGGCGCTCAGGTTAGCGCTGATTCGCGGGGGCCGTCCGCCTCTTTGCCCTGATCGGCCCCCGGTCGCACGCCGCCTACTGGTTGGCCGGTGCGGCCGGCGGCGGAGGCAGCACGACCGCCGGCGGGTTCACGATCGGCGCGGGCTGGGCAGCCGACGATGTGGCCGGGTTCGGCCCAGCGGGCGCAACCTTTCTGGGTTGGACCTTGGCCGTCTTGGTCGCGTTCGCGATCCGGACTGGCTGCGGCGCGCCCGGAACCACCAGCCGTGGCGCCGGCGCAGGTCGGACGGCGGGCCCGTTGCCGAGCAGGTTCAGCGGGCTGCCGGCGGGCGGCGTGGCGAAGTTGGGCGCACTCGTCGGCGGCAGGCCGAGCGGTGCGGCAGGGGCGGCCGCCCGCACCGGATTGGCGGCCGGGGTCGGAGCGGGCGGCGCGGCCGAGATCGTCGGCAGCCCCTTCACCTTCTCGATCAGCGCGCTCGCCGCCCGTTCGCGGCTGCTGATGATGGTCATCAGCAGGCAAAGGCCGAAGAAGGCGGCGACGAGGATCTCGGTGGTGCGGGTCAGAAGGTCGCCGGTGCCGCGGGCGGTCATGAAGGCGCCAGGCCCGCCGCCGCCCATGCTCAGGGCGCCGCCCTCGGAGCGTTGCAGCAGAATGACCCCGATCAGGGCCACGCAGACGACCATCAGGACGGCCAGGAGAATGCCAAGCAGCATGGACGGAGAACTCTTTGCTTTCGGCGCGCGCAGATCGCCGCTGGCGCCCGTTCGAACAGGCGCGCCCTCTACCACCTCGGCGCTGGCGGCGCTAGGGACAGGGGCCGCCACGCCCATCGCGCCCCTGATTCGGTCGATGATCCTCAACACCGAACGCCTGCTCCTGAGGCCGCTGAACCCCGGCGATGCCCGCGCCGTTCACCTGATGATGAGCGACGCCGAGGTGATGGCCTATTGGGACGTCGGCAAAGTCGAGGACCCAGCGGTGACCGGCGACATCATCCGCCGGCAGCTGGCCGACATGGCCGACGACCGGGCCGCCTATTGGGCGATGGAGCGCCTTGAGGATCACCTCTTCCTCGGCGTCTGCGACCTGTCCGAGATCGACTGGCGGCACGCACGTTCGGAGGTGGGCTTCATGGTCGGCCGCGCGTTCTGGGGCGAGGGCTATACCTTTGAGGCCATGCACGCGGTCATCGCTCACGCCGCGCAGGCGCTTCGCCTGAGGCGGCTCGAGGCGCGGACCCACATCGGCAACGTGCGCTCGATCAGGTTGCTCGAACGCCTCGGGTTCAAGCGCGAGGGCTTGATGCGCGGCTATGTCGACCGGGACGGCGAGCGGCGCGACTGCCTGCTTTTCGGCCTCTTGCTCTAAGCCCTCACACCGCGCCGACGATCGCGAGGAAGTCGGCCGCCTCCAACGAAGCGCCGCCGACCAGAGCGCCGCCGACCTCTGCAATCGCAAGGATCTCGGCCGCGTTGCCCGGGTTGACCGAGCCGCCATAGAGGATCGGCGCGGCCGCCCCGCGCTCGCTCGCGCAATCGATCAAGGCTCCGCGCAGCGCAGCGTGGGCCAGAGCGATCTCCGCTGCCGTCGGGGTCACGCCGGAGCCGATCGCCCAGATCGGCTCGTAGGCTATCGCGAAGGCGCCGTCGGCCAGCCGGCGGTCGACGCAGGCCGCCACCTGGCCGCAGATGACATCGATCGCCCGCCCGGCGTCCCGTTCGGCGCGGGACTCGCCGACACAGATGATCGGCTCCAGGCCAGCGCGCCTGGCGGCCAGCGCCTTTGCGGCGACCTTGGCGTTCGTTTCGCCGTGCGCCGCGCGTCGTTCCGAGTGACCGACGATGACCAGGCTCGCGCCGGCGTCGGCGAGCATCCCGGCGCTGACGTCGCCGGTAAACGGGCCGCTCGGGCGCTCATGGCAGTCTTGGGCGCCAACGAGAATGGGGGTTCCCGAGAGCACCGCGGCCATGCGCGCGAGCAGCGTTGCGGGCGGACAGAGGACGACCCGCGCTGTCGATGTGGCCGCGCCCAGACCGGCGGCGACCGCCCGCGCCTGCTCAAGGTCGGCCGCGAGGCCGTTCATTTTCCAATTGCCCGCGATCAGCGGCGTCGTCATCGGCGTCCCCGCCTGAGGTCCCCAATCGTTCACCTGGACCACGCTGGCGGGGCCGATGTCCAGCGGCTAGCAGCTCTTGCTCCGGCCTAAGGCGTTCCACTATACCGCTTTTCCCGCTCCGCTCCCGGCGTGGCGTCTGGCCCGGACCAACCTCCTCATGCTCGCCATCATCCGCAAGTTCGCGCAGTCCTGGGTCGCGATGCTGCTGTTCATTCCCCTGACCATCAGCTTCCTGGTCTTCGGCGTGCGCGACGTCTTGCACCCCAAGTTCACCGACGCTGTGGTCCAGGCCGGGTCGCACGAGATCTCGCCGTCCGTCTTCAAGCGCGATTTCGAGGTCGCGCTGCAAAGCGCCAAGCAGCAGACCGGCCAGGACCTGAGCGTGAGCGATGCGATCGCCGCCGGCTACGATCAGCAGATCCTTAGCGAGATCGAAGGGCAGGTCGCCTTGAACGAGTACCTGACGCGCGCCGGCATCGTGCCCTCCGAGCATCTCGTGGACCTGGAGATCAACGAGGCGCCGCGGTTCGCCAACGCGCTCGGCCAATTCGATCAGACGCTGCTGGACGAGTGGCTGGGCGAGCAGGGCATCTCGGCGCTCGAGCTGAAGAGCGACATCCGCGACGACATCGCGCTCCGCCAGACCGCGGCCGGCCTCGCGGCGGGCCTGCAGACGCCGAAGATCTACGGCGCGCTGCTCGCCAGCTACAATCTCGAGGGCCGCGCGATCAGCTATTTCGTGCTCGATCCGCACAGCGCGCCGGTGCCGGCGCCGCCGACCGACGCCCAATTGCAGGCCCTGATCGACCAACACACGGCCCAGCTGACGCGGCCGGAAATGCGGACGCTGAGCGTCGTGCGCTTCAGCGCCGCCGCGCTCGCGCCCAGCATGCCGGTCGACGAAACCAAGGTGCAGTCGCTCTACGATGCGGCCAAGTCGACCCAGTCACAGCCCGAGAAGCGGTCGCTGATCGAGTTCACCACCGCAGACGCCGTCAAGGCGCAGACAATTGCCGCCCGGCTCAAGGCAGGCGACAGCCCCGATTCGATCGGCAAGGCGCTCGGCGTCACGCCGGCCACGCTTGACGACAGGGCAAAGGGCGACGTCGTCGACCCCGCGGTGGCCGACCCCGCCTTCGCTGCCAGCCAAGGCCAGGTGCTCGGCCCGATCAAGAGCGGCTTGGCCGGCTACGCGGTGGTCAAGCTCGTCAAGATCACGCCGGCGCTCACGCCGACGCTCGCGCAGCTGCGTCCGCAGCTGGAAGCGCAGGTCCGACAGAACGCCGCGATTCAGAAGGTGTTCGATGCGGTCAAGACCTACGAAGACGCCCACAACTCTGGCGCCAACCTGGCCGACTCCGCTCGCGCAGCGGGCGCGACGCCGGTGACGGTCGGGCCGATCACGGCCGACGGACGCGACCAACAGGCCCAAGCGGTGCCCGGAGTGTCGCCGAAGCTCTTGAAGGAGGCCTTCTCGCTGTCACAAGGGGGCGAGAGCGAGATGGAGGACGACGGCGAAGGGGAATATTTCGCCGTCCGCGTGCTCAAGATCGCGCCGCCTGCGGTCCCCGCGCTGGCAGAGATCCGCCCGCAGCTGGTCCAGGCCTACATGCAAGAGGCCATGCTGGACCGGCTGAACGCGCTCGCGACCCAGCTGACGCAGAAGATCCAACACGGCGAGAGCCTCGAGGCGGCCGCGGCGAGCGCCCACGCCCAGGTCAAGGCGCTGCCGGAGGTGACCCGCGCGGCGCTGGTGCAGGGTCGACAGATGGACCCGCAAGTGATCTCGGCCCTGTTCAATGCCAAGAAGGGCGACGTGGTCAGCGGTCGGGTGGGACAGGTGCAGGTGATCGTCGCGCGGGTCGATGGCATCCTGCCCGCGACGGGCGAGCAGGCCGCGCGCCAGACCGTGCTGGCGTCGCAGCAATTCAACGACGCCCTCTTGCGGGACATGATCGCAGCGGCCCGCACGACGGCCGTCGCCGTCGTTAAGCCGGAAGGCGACCTCGCCGCGGCCCGCCAGGCGCTGGGCGTGAGCCAAGACGAGACGGCGCAGAGCGGTGCCCGGCCCAAGCGCGGGCCGGCGCTTTGAGTGCTGAGCCCTGTCTCGACGACTTCCGCGTCGCCTACGCGACCGGACGGCCGCAGATCGTCTGGCGGCGCATCGTCGATGATCTCGAGACCCCCGTCTCGGCCTACCTGAAGATCGCGGCCGGCGAGCCCTACGCCTTCCTGTTCGAATCCGTCGAAGGCGGCGCTTGGCGCGGACGCTATTCCGTCATCACCCTGCGCCCGGAGCTCGTCTGGCGCTGCCGCGGCGACCGCGCCGAGACTGCGCGCGGCGCCGACATCGACGCCGGACGCTTCACGCCCGAGCCGGGCGGCGCGCTCGACAGCCTGCGCGACCTGATCGCAGAGTCGAGGCTCGACCCGCCCAACGGCCTGCCCCCGATGGCGGCCGGCGTTTTCGGCGCGATCGGCTATGACCTGATCCGCTTGGTAGAGCCGCTGCCGGGCCTGAACCCAGACCCTCTCGACCTGCCGGACGCCATCCTGACCCGACCGTCTATCGTGGCGGTGTTCGACGGCATCGCCCAGGAGATCATCCTGTCCACCACCGCGTGGCCGTCCAGCGCAACGCCGGAGGCGGCCTACGCTGAGGCCTGTGCACGGCTGGAGGCGATTTCGGCCGCGCTCGCCAAGCCGGCTCCGCCGCTGACGGAGCGCGCCGCACGGCCGGCCCCGGACCTGCAATCGCCCGTCTCGCGCGAGGCATATTGGGCCATCGTCGAGCGGGCGAAGCGTTACATCGAGGCCGGCGACATCTTCCAGGTGGTGCCCAGCCACCGCTTCCGCACGCCGTTCGCCGGCGACCCGTTCGCCCTCTATCGCTCGCTGCGCCGCACGAACCCCTCGCCGTTTCTGTTCTTTCTGAACTTCGGCGACTTCCAGCTGGTGGGCTCGAGCCCCGAGATCCTGGTCCGCCTGCGCGACGGCAAGATCACCATCCGCCCGATCGCCGGCACCCGGCCGCGGGGCGCCACGCCCGAGCAGGACCTTGCCCTCGAGCAGGAGCTGCGCACCGACCCCAAGGAGCATGCCGAGCACCTGATGCTGCTCGACCTCGGGCGCAATGACGTCGGACGCGTCGCCATGCTGGGGCAGAGCGGGCGAAACGCGCCGGAAGCGCGGGCGCGACGCCCGAGCGTGCGAGTGACCGACTCCTTCTTCGTCGAGCGCTACAGCCACGTGATGCACCTGGTCTCCAACGTCGAGGGCGACGCGCCGCCGGGAGTCGATCCGGTGGACGTGCTGATGGCGGCGCTGCCGGCCGGCACGCTCTCCGGCGCGCCGAAGGTGCGGGCGATGCAGATCATCGACGAGCTGGAAACCGAGAAGCGCGGCGTGGTCTACGCGGGCGCGGTCGGCTATTTCGGCTGCGATGGCAGCGTCGACACCTGCATCGTGCTGCGCACCGGGCTGGTGAAGGATGGCATGCTCTACGTGCAGGCCGGCGGAGGCGTCGTGGCCGACAGCAACCCGGACGCCGAGTATGAAGAGACGGTGCACAAAGCCGCCGCCCTGAGCCGTGCGGCGGCTGAAGCGTGGCGCTTCGAGTAAGACCGTCTTACTCAGATGAGCTGCTAACGTCCGACCGTGGTCGCCAACAGGTACAGCGCCGCGGCGAGCAGGAGCGGCGAACTCCGGACGCCGGGCAGCCAGCGGCGAAGATAGGCAGAGCCCGCCAGGTGCAGGGAGGCGTTCCCGACGCCAACGACGAGGGCCAGCACAATCGCCGTTACCCGCAGCCCGGGCGCGTGGCCGAACGCCAAGGGCGAGAGGCAGAGCAGCAAGACGATGCCGACGCTCAACAGTCCGATCCAGACGCGGAAGCTGAAGGTCGGGAGCGGAAGGAACGGCAGACGCGCCCGAATGGCCCTTACGCTCGGATTGTAGACGGCCAGAAAATCGTGCCTCGCCTCGTCTGTCACATGCAAGGCGATGGCAAGAGCAAAGACGACCCAGGCTAAGCCGAACTGCGCGGAAAGAGCGCCAGCCATCCGCCCTTCATGGGAGCAAGACCGGCTGGCGTCATTGATCGCGATCAAGCCGGCCCCGACTCGATCTCGAGCGCCGCGGCGCTCGACGCGATCTACGCCGGTCCGCGCACCTCGGTGACCGGCGTCAGCTGCGCCGGCGGGGCAAGGATCGCGGCGGTTGCGAACACCATCGCCGAGACCGCGAAGAGGGCCGCGGCCGCCACGGCCGGCCAGGCGCGGGTCTTTCTCACCGGCGGCTCCAGGCGCTTCCGCGCCCGCTCGAGCGCCGCAACGAACGCCTCGTGTGGATCGAGCGACTCAGCCTGGGCCATGGGCTGGAGAATAGGCGCTCAAACGAACCCGATCCGAACGAATTCCGCGCCGAACCTCGCCCCTCTGACGAACGTCAAGTCCCAAGCGCTCGGCGACCGCCCAAGCGCCTAACCGATTGTGCGGCGCGCCCGCCGCCCGATATGATGGGCTCTAAGGCGCGCAGCATGATCCTGGTCATCGATAACTACGACAGCTTCACCTACAATCTCGTGCACTACCTGAACGAGCTTGGGGCGGACACGCGCGTCGTGCGCAACGACGCCATCGGCGCAGCCGACGCGATTGCGAGCCGACCGGAAGCCGTCCTTCTCTCCCCGGGCCCCTGTACCCCAAACGAAGCCGGCGTTTGCCTGGAATTGATCGGGAGCGCGCCGGACGCCTTGCCGATCCTTGGCGTCTGCCTTGGCTGCCAAGCGATCGGCCAGGCGTTTGGGGGCGACGTGATCCACGCCAAGACACTGATGCACGGCAAGACCAGCGCCATCCACCACAACGGCGGGGGACTGTTTGCGGGTCTGCCGAATCCGTTCACCGCCACGCGCTACCACAGCCTTGCTGTCGCCCGTGACACACTGCCGGACGTGCTCGAGGTCACCGCCTGGACCGACGACGGCGAGATCATGGCCATACGGCATCGCGATCGCCCGGTCTTCGGGGTGCAGTTTCACCCCGAGTCGATCGCGACCGAAGGCGGGCACGATCTGTTGGCCAACTTCCTGGACCTCGCCGGCGTCAAACGCTGGGCCCCGGTCTGAGCGGCCAAAGCCATGGCTGACGCCTTCAAGCCGCTGCTCGCGCGCCTGGCGGACGGCGCGACGCTTACCGAAGCCGACGCCGACGCCTTCTTCGCCGCTTGCTTCAGGGGCGAGCCCACGCCGGCGCAGATCGCCGCGGCGGTGACCGCCATGCGCCTGCGCGGCGAGACGGTGGGCGAAATCACCGCCTGTGCGCGCGCCATGCGGGCGCAGGCCGTCATGCTTCACCACCCCTACGAGGTGATCGACGTCTGCGGCACCGGCGGCGATGGCCTGCACACGCTGAACATCTCGACCGCGGTCGGCTTCGTCGCCGCCGGCGCAGGCCTGAAGGTCGCCAAGCACGGCACGCGTGCGATCTCGTCGAGGTCGGGATCCTCCGACGTCCTGGCCGCACTCGGCGTCAACATCGCCGCGACCGCCGATCAGCAGCGCCGCGCGTTGGACGAGGCCGGCATCTGCTTTTTGTTCGCGCCGGCGCACCACGCGGCCATGCGCCATGTGCTGCCCATCCGCCAGGAGCTCGGCTTCCGCACCATCTTCAATCTGCTCGGACCGCTCGCGAACCCCGCGGGAGCGACGCGGCAGGTGGTCGGGGTCGCCGCGAGCCGCTTCGTCGAGCCGATCGCGCGCGCGCTGGGCGCGTTGGGCGCGGTGCGCGCCTGGGCCGTGCACGGCGATGGCATGGACGAACTGACCACCACCGGCGAGACCGAGGTCGCAGAGTGGCGCAATGGGGACCTGCGCCTTTTCCGCATCACCCCCGAAGCCGTCGGACTGCCCCGGGGCAAGATCGAGGATCTGCGCGGCGGCGAGCCGGACGAAAACGCGCTGGCGCTCCGCAGCGTGCTGCGCGGCGAGACGGGACCCTACCGCGACATGGTGCTGTTGAACGCTGCGGCCGCGATGCTGGTCGCCGACAAGGTCGAGACCCTGCGCGACGGCGTGGCGCTCGCGGCCGAGGTCATCGACGACGGCCGGGCGACCGCGGTGCTCGACCGGCTGGTCGCGATCACCAACACGCCATGAGCGACACGCTCTCGCGCATCGCCACCTACAAGCGCGACGAAGTCGCCGCGCGCCGCCGCGCGCGGAGTCAGGCGGCGATCGAGGCCGATGCCGCGGCGGCCACCGCCCCACGCGGATTTAAGGCTGCGTTGGCCCAGGCGCACGCGCCCGGCCGCCTGGCGCTGATCGCCGAGATCAAGAAGGCCTCGCCCTCGCGCGGGCTGATTCGCGCCGACTTCGACCCTCCGGCGCTGGCGCAGGCTTACGCCCGCGGCGGGGCGGCCTGCCTTTCGGTCCTGACCGACGCTCCAAGCTTCCTCGGCGCCGACGCCGACCTCGAGGGCGCCCGCGATGTTGTCGCCCTCCCCTGCCTGCGCAAGGAGTTCCTGCTCGATCCGTGGCAGGTCGCCGAGTCGCGCGCACTCGGGGCCGACGCGATTTTGGTGATTCTCGCCCTCGTCGCCGATTCGCTCGCCCGCGAACTGATCGCCGAGGCGCGCCGGTTCGGCATGGACGCCCTCGTGGAGGCCCACGACGAGGCGGAGGTGGCTCGTGCGGCGGCGCTCGGCGCCGACCTGATCGGGGTGAACAATCGCGACCTCAGGACCTTCGTCACCGACCTTGCGGTAACCGAACGGCTGGCGGCGCATGCTCCCGCAAACGCCTTGCTGGTCACGGAAAGCGGCATCTTCACGCCCGCCGATGCGGCGCGTCTGGAAGCCTGCGGCGCGCGCGCCATGCTGGTCGGCGAAAGTCTGATGCGCCAGGCCGACGTCGAAGCCGCGGTCCGCGCGCTCCTCGCGGATCCCGCTCCGTTATCTTGACATTAACGAAGAACACCTAGAGAACATCGGCCAGGTTGTCGGTTTGTTCCACAAGGTCTTCAGGCCCACTCTCATGCTCACGCGCAAGCAGCACGAACTGCTCATGTACATCCATGAGCGCATCAAGGAGAGCGGCGTTTCGCCGTCTTTCGACGAGATGAAGGAGGCGCTTGATCTCGCGTCGAAGTCGGGAATCCACCGCCTGATCACCGCGCTCGAGGAACGCGGCTTCTTGCGCCGGCTCCCGCACCGCGCGCGGGCGCTGGAGGTGGTGAAGCTGCCGCAGCAGGCGACCGCCGCGGCGCCGCCGCAAGGCCGCGCACCGTTTAAGCCCCAGCTGGTGGAAGGCGACCGATCGTTGGCCCCGCCGATCGCGGCCAATGACGCCCGCGAGCTGCCCGTGCTTGGCCGCATCGCCGCCGGCACGCCGATCGAAGCGATCCAGCAGGAACGCGACCGGATGATCGTGCCGGAGAGCATGCTGGGCGCCGGCGAGCACTTCGTGCTCGAGGTTCAGGGCGACTCGATGATCGACGCCGGCATCTACGACGGCGACTACGTGATCATTCGCCGCGGATCGGCCGCCAATTCGGGCGAGATCGTCGTTGCGCTCGTGATGGGCGAGGAGGCAACCCTCAAGCGCCTGAGGCGCAAGGGCCAGTCGATCGCTCTGGAAGCAGCCAATCCGGCCTACGAGACCCGCATCTTCGGCCCCGACCAGATCCAGGTGCAGGGCAAGCTCGTCGGTCTCATCCGTCGCTATCACTGAAGCTCGCGACCGACCACGGCCGCGCGCCGCGCAGCGTCTGCGCCCAAACCAATCGCCAGCCGGTCGGCCCGGCATAGACCTCCGCCGCCCCTCCCCGTGCGACATCGTCAGGCCCCACCACGAGAAGGCGCCCGCATGACGCCGGCGGCGCGAGGCTCGCGCGGATGACGAGGATCGCGCTCGCGCGGCAGAGGGCGTCGAGGTCGTCCGCCTTCGGCTCTCGGGTGCTCCACCAGCCGGCCAGCGCCGGCTCCGTCCCAGCTTTCGGCGTGCAACGCTTGCGGTTGCAGTCGAACAGGGCCTGCTCAACTGGCGTTGGATCGGCCGCCAGTGTGAAGCCGCGCCGCTGGGCCCAAAGTTGCGTCGCATATTGGCGCATGGTCGGCCGGAGCGGAACCTCCTGGCGGCCGACGACGATGGCCGCATCGTCGCCGTCGGAGGCGATCCACGCGACCGGCGGCTCGCCACGCGGCCAGAGGGCCACCGCCGCCGCCAAGGGCACACCCAGCCAGCGCAACCGCCCGCGCCATAGGCAGGCGAACACGATGCCGAGGAACGAGGTCACGAGCGCGATCAGAGGCGCACTCGGGAAGGCAAGCCCTCTGCCCGGCGCCAGCGCGAATGTCCGCGCCAGGCCAACCACCGCGCGGGCGGCCCAGCCGGCGACGAAGAGCGGCGGGTCTGTGAACAGGTGCGGCAGGCCCACGCTCTCGGCCGCGACGCCCAGGGCAAGCGCCGGCATCATGGCCACGCTGGCCACCAGGTCGGCGCTGAGGTTCGCCGGCACGCCGTAGTTGGCGAGACGATTGAAGTGCTGGATGGCGAAGGGGCCCGTCGCCGTCCCGGCGACGAAGCTCACCATTAGGGCAGCAATGGTCCAGTCGCGCACCCGCTGCAGGGCCGCCAGCGGCCAGGGCAGGCCGATCGCCGGTGAGCGGATCGGCCAGGCTTCGGCGAGCGCCACCAGGGCGGCGGTCGCGCAGAAGGACATCTGGAACCCCGGTTCAGCGACGGCCTCCGGCTGGGCGAGCAGGATGAGCAGCGCCGCGATGGAAAGCGAGTGCATGCTGATCGCGCGCCGGTCGAGCAGGATGGCGAGAAAGGCGACGCTGGCGGTGATGGCGGCCCGCCTGGCCGGCGGATGCGCGCCCGAGAGGGTGAGGTAGAGCGCAACGACGATCAGCCCGCCCGCCGCGGCGATCTTCTTGCCCGGCGCGCGCAGCACGAGCCAGGGCCATACCGCGACGCCAAGCCGAAGCGCAAAGAACGCAAAGCCCGCAACAGCCGCCATGTGCAGGCCGGCGATGGCCAGCATGTGCGCGAGACCCGACGCGCGTAGATCGTCGCGCGTGTCGTTGTCGAGCCAATCCTCGTGGCTGGTGGTCACCGCTGCGGCGAGCCCGCTTGCGCCATGGTCGTTTGCACCCATGATGCGGGCGACGTCGGCGTGCAGCCGCTCGGCCAGCGACCAGCGCCAGGCGTTGACCGCCATCGCGAGCTTGAGTCGCCAGGGCGGCTCGGCCAGGGTGATGACCTGCGGGGGCTTCATGGCCAGACCCACGCCCCCGACCCCCTCGAACCAGGCGTCGCGCGCGAAGTCGAACGCACCCGGCACCGCCGGCCCGGGCGGGGGATCGAGCAACGTCGAGACCCGGATCGCCGCGCCTGGCCCGAGCGCGGCGCCGCTGGGGACGACGATGCGCAGGCGATAGGGCATGCGCTCGGGCGCGAGGCCGGCGATCCGGACGGGGGCGATGACCAGCCGCTCGCCGTTGGCGCTGGGATTGGCGACGTCCATCACCCAGCCGTCGACGCTCGCCACGCCAAGGCCCTGTGGGATGACCGGCGCGGCGACCAGGTCGGTGCGCACTTTGCCGCCCAGCGCGCCGCACGCGGCGACGGCGACCAGCGCCGCGATCGCCGAGGCCGCCCGGTTGCGCGCCACCCGTCTTACCGCGACAGCCCCGGCCACGGCCGCCGCGGCGATGGCGAGCAGGGGCCAGAGCGGCGGCTCGCTCTTCAGGCCGAGGTAGCTCGCGGCCCCGATGCCGAACGCCACCGGAGTCCACAGCACCAGCCGGTCGAGCTGGGCTGCGGCTTCGCTCTTCGCCCCGGCGGCGAGCGCGCGCCAGCTAGGAAGGCGGCCAAGCCGCGTGCTAAGACCCCGCGCCCAGCCCGGCCAACGGGCGGGCTGATCGTCCAGCGGTATATCGATGTCCGACCCCTCCCCGGCCGCCCGGCCCGTCGTCACCCGCATCGCCCCCTCGCCCACCGGCCGGATGCATATAGGCAACGCTCGCGCGGCGCTTTTCAACTGGCTATATGCGCGCCATACGGGTGGAACGTTCCTGCTGCGTATCGAAGACACCGACCGCGAGCGTTCGACCGAGGAGGCGGTCGGCATCATCTTCGACTCCATGGCGTGGCTCGGGCTCGACTACGACGGCGAGCCGGTGTTCCAGCACACACGCGCCGAGCGTCACCGCGAGGTGGTGCAGCGGCTGATGGACACTGGCGGCGCCTACCGCGACTACATGACGCCCGAGGAACTGACCGTGGAGCGCGAGCGCGCGCGCGCCGAGGGTCGCGTCGTCCGCTCGCCGTGGCGTGACCGCGACCCGCCGCCGGGGTCGAACGCGCCTTTCGTCGTCCGTTTTCGCGGGCCGACCGCGGGGCACACGCTCGTCGACGACCTCGTCAAGGGACCGGTCAGGTTCGAGAACAAGGCGCTAGACGACCTAATCCTGCTCCGCTCGGACGGATCGCCGACCTACAACGTCGCCGTCGTGGTCGACGACCACGACATGGGCATCACGCACGTCATCCGCGGTGACGATCACCTGAACAACGCCGCGCGGCAGACGCTGATTTTCCAGGCGCTGGGCTGGGCGCTTCCCCAGTACGGCCACCTGCCGATGATCCATGGGCCGGACGGCGCGAAGCTCTCCAAGCGGCATGGCGCGCAGGCCGTGCATGAGTTCCGCGAGATGGGCTACCTGCCGGAGGCGATGCGCAACTACCTGGCGCGGCTTGGCTGGGGGCACGGCGACGACGAGATCTTCTCCGACGCCCAGGCGATCGCCTGGTTCGACGTCGCCGATGTCGGCAAGGCTCCGGCTCGGCTCGACTGGGCCAAGCTGGGCCACGTCAACAACCACTACCTCCGCCAGGCCGACGATGCGCGGCTGCTTGCCCTCGTCGCCGAGGCGCACGCAAGCCGGGGATTGATCGTCAGCGCGGACAAGCGGACGGCGCTCCTGCGCACCATCCCGCTCGTGAAGGAGGGCGCGAAGACCATCCTCGAGCTCGCGGACCTGACCCTCTTCGTGCTGCGGCCGCGCCCGCTCGAGTTCGATGACAAGGCCAGGGCGCTGCTTGATGAGGAGACGCGCGCCAGGCTCGAACGGCTGGCGAGCCGCCTGGACGACGAACCGGAATGGATCGCGCCGGCGATGAATGCGTCCCTTCGCGCTTTTGCGGAGAAAGAGGGCGTCGGCCTGGGAAAAATCGCGCCGGCGCTGCGCGCGGTTCTTTCGGGCGGATCGGTGGCGCCTGACCTCGCCAGCGCCTTAGAAGCGCTGGGCCGCGACGAGAGCTTGGGCCGAATCGCGGATGCTCTTTCGCAAGTGCAGTAAGCCGGTATAAGGCGTTGCAGGCGCCATTCGCCGAGCCTTGAACGCACGGACATCTGCATGCCCAAAAGCGCGACGCTCATCATCGACAACAAGAGCTACGACCTGCAGATGATCGCCGGGACTGACGGCCCCGACGTCATCGACGTCCGCGCGCTCTACGGCAACGCCGACGTGTTCACCTTCGATCCGGGCTTCACCTCGACCGCGAGCTGCGAGAGCAAGATCACCTACATCGACGGCGACAAGGGGATTTTGCTGCACCGCGGCTACAACATTGAGGACCTGGCCGCGCAGTCGAGCTTCCTCGAGGTCTGCTACCTCTTGCTCTACGGCGAACTGCCGACGGCGTCGCAATTCGCCGAGTTCGAGCACACCATCACCTACCACACGATGCTGCATGCGCAGTTCGATCGCTTCTTCGGAGGCTTCCGCTCGGATGCGCACCCGATGGCGATCATGACCGGCGCGGTCGGGGCGCTGTCAGCGTTCTACCACGACAGCACCAACGTCAGCGATCCCCAGCAGCGCGAGATCTCAGCGCACCGGCTGATCGCCAAGATGCCGACGATCGCCGCCCGCGCTTACAAGTATTCGATCGGTCAGCCGTTCGTGTCGCCGCGCAACGACCTGAGCTTCGCCGAGAACTTCCTGCGCATGGCCTTCAGCGTCCCGGCCGAGGACTGGAAGCCCAATCCGGTGCTGACGCGGGCGATGGACCGCATCTTCCTGCTGCATGCCGACCACGAACAGAACGCGTCGACGTCGACGGTGCGGCTGGCGGGATCCTCGGGCGCCAACCCGTTCGCCTGCATCGCCGCCGGCATCGCCTGCCTCTGGGGGCCCGCGCACGGGGGGGCGAACGAGGAAGCACTGAACATGCTGCGCGAGATCGGCAGCGTCGACCGCATCCCCGAATACGTCGAGGGCGTGAAGAACCGGCAATACCGGCTGATGGGTTTCGGCCACCGCGTCTACAAGAACTACGACCCGCGCGCGACGGTGATGCAGAAGACCTGCCACGAGGTGCTGGACGA
>Ga0209415_10003563_pt1 | contig 28958 bp, 27 predicted proteins | sample PeaSoiSIISIP2007_FD_187696 | JGI IMG/M metagenome (GOLD analysis project Ga0209415, IMG submission 187696) | Peat soil microbial communities from Weissenstadt, Germany - SII-SIP-2007 (SPAdes) (version 2) | ecosystem: Environmental > Terrestrial > Soil > Wetlands > Peat | place: Germany...
CGGCGTGAACGCCGGGAAACGCATGTCTTTGAAGTAGGCGACGCCGAGGGTCGCCTCCGCCACGCCGCGCGGCAGCGTTTCCGCCTGCTCCGTCACCAGCGGCAAAAGCGAATAGGCGCGTACCGCCGTCGGGCCGCACCAGCTCAGGGCGACCGCGAGCGCCGCCACTCCACACCACCCTCTAGCCCTGCGTCGCCTCATCCAGCGGCCTCGTTCGTACGGTCCCGGTTCGGTTATCCGTGGTGCAGCCGAATTGCAAGACCCCCCTCCCTGTGCTTGCATTTTGTCCGTGCACGGACTGCGAACATGGGTCGCCGGCGCGTTGATGCTGGCTGCGATTGCAATGCCGGTGCGGGCGGGGGATGAGAAGGTGGTCCTCCACCTCGAGCTCGACATCCCGGACGCCGCGCGCGGCGGACAGACCGGCCTCACGATTTTCGCCGACGTCGAACGCGGCTGGCACATCAACGCGCACAAGCCCAACGAGCCGTTCCTGATTCCGACCGACGTCACGTTCACCTTGCCACCCGGCGTCTCGACCGACGCGTTGAACTATCCGCCGCCGGATCGGCAGGTGTTTGCCTTCGCGGAAGGCAAGGAGCTGCTGGTGTACGAAGGCAAGGTGGGCATCACGAGCGCGCTCAACGTCCCGGCGGACTTCATCGGCACGCGCGTACGGATTGCAGCGAGGATGCGCTACCAGGCGTGTAACGACAGCACGTGCCTGCCGCCGGCCACTGCGACGACGGAGCTGCTCGTGCCGGTGAGCGCGGTCGCCGCCACGCCGCTGCCGGCCACGCCACCGCCCGAGGCCGGCGCGGCGTCACCGGGCGGCGCCAACTTCGACGTCGGTGCATGGATCGCCCGGCGCGGGCTGCCCGTTACGCTGCTGTTCGTGGCGCTGTTGGGACTCGGACTGAACCTCACTCCGTGCGTGTATCCGTTGATTTCGGTGACCGTGGCCTACTTCGGCACGCAAGGGCGGCATCGGGAGACGCGCGCTGCGGCGTTGGCGGCGCTCTATGTCCTCGGTATCACGCTGAGCTTCGCGATCGTCGGGGTCGCCGCGGCGCTGTCGGGTGGCGTGTTCGGTGCGGCGCTGCAGAGGCCGCCGGTGTTGGTGTTCATCGCCGCGGTGCTGGTGGCGCTGGCGTTGAGCTCGTTCGGATTGTATCAGCTGCAGCCGCCGCTGTGGCTGTTGCGGCGCATCGGCGGCGCGGTGCACGGCGCGTTCGGCGCGTTTTTCATGGGCCTGACCATGGGCGTGGTGGCGGCGCCGTGCGTCGGGCCGGTGATTCTCGGCCTGCTCGTCTTCGTCGGCAGCCGGCAGAGCGTCGTCTTGGGGCTGGAGCTGTTCTGCGCTCTCGGTCTCGGTATGGGCTTGCCGTACCTCGGCCTCGCCACGGCGGCGGGATCCATCAAGGCGCTGCCGCGCTCCGGCGAATGGCTGGTATGGATCGAGCGATTGTTCGGTGTGATGCTGCTGGGCCTGGCCGTGTACTTCCTGGCCCCGATTCTGCCCGCGCCCGCGCGGCGCGTGCTGTTGCCGGCACTGGTCGGTGCCGGCGGCGTCTACCTGGGATTCATCGACCGTTCCGGCCGCGGACTGCGCTACTTCCGTTCCGTCCAACGGCTCACCGGTGTCGTTGCCGTGGCGGCCGCCGTGTGGGTGGCGTTGCCGCAACGCGCCGAGAGCACGATCCGCTGGCAACCGTTCGAACCGGCGCGCGTCGACGCCGCGCGGCAGGCTGGGCGGCCGGCGATCATCGACTTCGTCGCCGCGTGGTGCATTCCCTGCCACGAAATGGAGCGCACGACGTTTGCCAATCCGACGGTGCAGTCGGAGGCGGCACGTTTCGAAATGCTGCGGGCCGACATCACGCAGGAGACCGACACCACCAGCGCGCTCGTCGATCGCTTCGACGTCCACGGCGTGCCCACGGTGATCTTCGTCGACAGCTCCGGCAACGAGGTGCATCGCCTGGTCGGCTACATTGCACCGGACGAGATGCTCACGGTCATGCGGGACATCCATTGAGTAGCGGCGCGTGCCATTCTTGGCCACCTCCTTGCGCACGTGATCGCTTGTTCCGCCGCCGTGTGCGCGCTAAACTCCGCCGACAGTGAATACCTCGTCCCCTGCGGTTGCACACCCCTCGGCACACGGCGAGCCCCTGCTCGATTTTCGTTCGCTCGAACTGCCTGACGTCGTCTTACAGGGCGTTGACGCCGCCGGTTTCACCGCCTGCACGCCGATCCAGCAGCAGGTGCTGCCGGTGGCGCTGGCCGGCAAAGACGTTGCCGGCCAGGCGCAGACGGGCACGGGCAAAACCGCGGCGTTCTTGATCACCATTTTCACGCGGCTCCTGCGCCACCCGGCCCCGGCGGCGAAGGAACCGGCGCCGCGCGCGCTGATCATCGCGCCGACCCGCGAGCTGGTGGTGCAGATCCTGCACGACGCCGAGCTGCTCGGACGCTTCACCGGCCTCTCCATGCAAGCCGTCTACGGCGGCATCGATTATCGCAAGCAGCGCGAGCTGCTGAGCCAAGGCTGCGACATTCTGATCGGCACCCCCGGCCGGCTCATCGACTACTTCAAGCAGCACGTCTACAGCTTGCGCCACGTCGAGACCCTGGTCATCGACGAAGCCGATCGGATGTTCGACATGGGTTTCATCGCCGATCTGCGTTTCCTCCTGCGGCGGCTGCCGCCGTATCACAAGCGGCAGTCGATGCTGTTCTCGGCGACGCTGTCGTACGCCGTGATGGAGCTTGCCTACGAGCACATGAACGATCCGCTCAAGGTGACGGTGAATCCCGAGCAGATCACCGCCACCAACGTGCGCCACGTGCTGTACCACGTCGGCAAGCACGAGAAGCTGCCGATCCTGCTCGGCCTGCTGCGGCGCGAGCGCCCGACGCGCACGATGATCTTCGTCAACACCAAGCGGGCGGGTGAGTGGCTGGCGCAACGGTTGAGCGACAACGGACATCCGGCGAAGGCGATCACCGGCGATCTGCAACAACAAGTACGGCTGCGTCTGGTGCGGGATTTCAAGTCGGGCGATCTCCCCATTCTCGTCGCCACCGACGTGGCGTCACGCGGCCTGCACATCGACGACGTCAGCCACGTCGTCAATTACGACTTGCCGCAGGATCCGGAGAACTACGTCCATCGCGTCGGGCGCACCGCGCGCGCCGGGGCCTCGGGAGAGGCCATCAGCCTGGCCTGCGAAGAATACGTGGAATCGCTCGAAGACATCGAGCAGCTCACCGGTTTCAAGATTCCGGTGCAAGCGGCGACGGAGGATCTGTTCGTGCATCCGCTGCCGCCGCGGCACGGTGAGCACCGCCCGCATCGAGCGCCGCACGCCGCGCCTGCGCACGCCAAGGGCCGCCACCGCTCGCGTCGCGGCCGCCCCCACCCGGGTGCGGCGCCCGCATGAATCCGATGGCATCGCACCGCGCCGTAGCGCGCCATCTGGAATGAACGACGCGGGCGCACCGCGTACCGCTAAGGAGGAGTGAGTCATGTTCGGCACCATTAAGAAGATCGTTCGCGATAAGGGCTTCGGCTTCATCGTCCCCGACGATGGCAGCGACGACGTGTTCTTTCATCGCTCGCGCTTGGCTCCCAAGGTCGTCTTCGAGGATCTGCGCGAAGGGGACGAAGTGGAGTTTCAGGTGACCAAGGGTGAAAAGGGACCGCAGGCGTTGAATCTGAAGAGCCGGTAGTGCGTGGGAGCGTGAGAGCGTTGGAGCGGAGAACGCCGTCGACGTGGGAACCTACCCTCAGCCCCGCGTCCACGCTCACACGCTCACACGCTCTCACACTCTCACGCGCCTACAGCGGCGCCGCACTGAGCGGCGGGCTCATCGCCGCCTGCTTTCTGCGGTTCGATCTGTTTCCGCTCGCCTGGGTGGCGTTCGTCCCGCTGCTGTGGGCGATCGCGCAGGCGCGCACGCCGCGCGAAGCGGCCCGCATCGGCGTCGTCGCCGGGCTGGTGACCAATGTTCCCGCCTTCTACTGGCTGGTCTACACCATCCACGTCTTCGGCGGTTTTGGATATCCGCTGGCGATCTTCTTCTACGGGTGCCTTTCGCTCTACGCCGCAACCGAGTTTGTCCTGTTTGCGGTGGCGCTGCAGCGCACGGGATCCGGGCCCCTGACGTTGGCCGCGCCGGTGCTGTGGGTGTCGTTGGAGTTCCTGTTTCCCAACCTCTTCCCGTGGCGCATGGCGAATTGCCAGCTGCATGCGCCGCTGCTGATGCAAATCGGCGACGTCACCGGCCCGTTCGGCTTGAGCTTCGTCATGCTGTGGGTTTCCGCCGCACTCGCGGAGGTGCTCCGTCGGCCGCGCCGACTCGCGCCGCTGGCAGCGGCTGCCGTTGCAACCGCCGCGGTGGCGCTGTACGGCGCTGTGCGGCTCCCGATGATCGACCGGGCCATGCATGCGGCGCCGACCGTGCGCGTCGGCCTGGTGCAAGGCGACGTCAGCCTCAAAGAGAAGGGCGACGAGCGCTACTTCGACATCAACCTGGACAAGTACCAGCAGCTCTCCGAAGGTCTGCAGGATGACGCCGACGTGATCGTCTGGCCGGAGACGGTGTCGCAGCGCTGGGTGCAAGCGGACGCGACCAGATTGGAAAGCAAAGACAACCCCTTCGATGACCTGCGGCGGACGCTCATTTTCGGTGGGCTCGCCTTCCGGCTGCACGGCACGGAGGACCCGGAAGAGTTCAACAGTGCCTTTCTCATCGGACCGGGCGGCGCGGTGCTGGCCCGCTACGACAAGCACATCCTCATGCCGTTCGGGGAATACCTGCCCTTGGCGTCGTACATTCCGCGGCTCAAAGAGCTGAGCCCGGAGACCGCCGGCTTCACGTTCGGGACCGGCGTGTCATTGTTCACGATCCCGGGCACGACGACGATCGGGCCACTGATCTGCTACGAGGATCTCGTCCCAGGCATGTCGCGCCGCGAGACGAGCGCCGGCGCCGAGGTGCTGTTGAACATTCTCAACGACGCGTGGTACGGCGACACGGCGGCACCGTACCAACATCAGGCATTGGCATTGTGGCGGGCCATCGAGAACCGCCGCTATCTGTTGCGCGGATCGAATTCAGGAGTCACCAGCATCATCGACGCGGCCGGCCGTGTGGTTGCCGAAGGCGGCTTGTTCCGCGCCGAAGTCGTGAAGGGCACGGTGCCGCGTTTGCGCGTGCGCACATTCTACACGCGCTACGGCAACGTCTTCGGCTGGTTGGTCGTTGCAGGCGCAGCGCTGCTGCTCGCCATCAGCCGGCGGCGCCTGCCTCCGGCGAGCCTTACGAACAGTTGACCGCTACTCCGGTCCCCGTCGTGCGCGGTTGGCAGGTGTTGAACCGCACCTCGACGGTGTAGCCGTTGGCGTCACTGACGGTGACGGTCACCGGCGCGCTGAGGGTGGGTGGGTCGTTCGTCGCGATGCGCAGCTTGCTGGCGTTCATGCTCGTCTGCTCGGCGGTCGCGAAGGCATAACGCAACACCCCACCCGCGACGCGGTAGGTATCGGCGCCGTGCGGGCAACCGCCACGATTGACGCGCCCGCACCGCCCGGCGCAGCTGGGCGCGGCCGGATCGATGGTGCTCGTCAACGTCTTCCCCTTGGCGTCCTTGATGGTGAACGTGATCGGGGCCTTCGTCGCCAGCGTGCCGTCGGTGACGGAAGCGTCGCCGGCGCAGGCCGCCGGTGTATCGCACGATGTCGCCGAGAACACGACCACTGCAATCGTCGACTTCTTCGACCAGCGCAGCAGGAGTCGGCCGTTACCTTTGCACAGGTTGGCGTGCACGGTCGTCGGCACAGCCGTCAGCATTGCCATCCCGAGTCCCAGGAGGAGTCCGGTGCGAGCCTTGAACATGTTCATGTCCCTTCCGACCGCCGCGCGGCCGTCTCAGTTGTACCTGGCGCTGCCGCCTCTTTCAACGCGCCCCCGGTGTTGTCTCTGTCGCAACTCTCGGTTCCTTGCTATCAGAAGACCATTGATGGATGCAGTTACCTCCGGGCGCGTCTCGCAGCGTATTGGTCTGTTGGACACGCAGTCACCGCTCTTTCGTTTTCTTCGCTACGTGGTGCCGCACAAGCGGTACATCGCGGGCGCCGCGGGCGCCGGCATCTTGAAGTTCGTCATTCCGCTCGCGTTTCCGCTGGCGCTGAAATACCTCACCGACGTGGTGCTGGCGCGCGACCCGCGCGCCGCCGGCGAAGCGACCAACCTTATAGTGGAACACTGGTGCGCGGGCGTGTTCCAAGTGGCGCCGTGGCTCGGCGAAGGCAACGTCGGTCGCCTCACGGTCGTCGGGCTCACCGTTCTGGTGCTGTACGCGATTCTGGGGGTCGCCACTTTCTATCGCAGCTACTGGGCCGGGCAGGCGGGGCACCGTCTGATCTTCGATCTGCGCTACGCGTTGTACCAGCACATTCAGGGGATGTCGCACTCCTTCTTCGACGAGCGGCGCTCCGGCGCCATCGTGGCGCGCTTCGTCAGCGACATTCAGCTGGCGCAGAACTTCGTCGGCTCGGCGCTGACCAACGTGTGGATGGACAGCGCCTCGCTGGGGTTCGTCGTCTGGATCCTGTTCGTCCTCGAACACCGCCTGGCATGGGTCGCGCTGGGCGTCATCCCGTTTTATGTCGGCCTGATCCGCTACTTCAGCCCGCGCATCAAAGCGGCCAGCTTGTCGGTCCAGGAGATGCTCGAGGATTTTTCCGGCGAGCTGCAGGAGAAGATCGCCGGCGCCACGGTGGTGAAAGCCTTCGGGCGCGAGCAACACGAGGCGCAGCGATTCTACGACAGCAGCCGCACCCTGTTGGACCTGACCTTGCGCAACGTAGCGTTGTCCTCCGCCAGCCAGGCGGGCACGACGTGGCTCACCAGCGTGGCGCCGCTGGCCGTCGTCTGGGTGGCGAGCGCGATGATCCTGCGCGGGACGCTGAGCGTCGGCACCATGATCGCCTTCTACGCCTACCTCGGCAGCCTGTACTTGCCGCTGCAGCGTTTCAGCGAGCTGAGCGTGGTGATCAGCAACTCGCTGGCCGCCATGGACCGCATCTTCGAGTTCTTCGACATCCGCCCGGAAGTGGCCGAGGCGGGCGATGCCCGCCCGCTGACTCGGGCCGCCGGGCGTGTCACGTTCAGCAACGTGAGCTTCTCGTACGCCACGCGCCGCAACGGCCACTCCGTGCTACGCAACGTCAACCTGGACGTCCTGCCGGGCGAGACGGTCGCCGTAGTCGGTCGCAGCGGCGCCGGCAAATCGACGCTGGTCTCGCTCATTCCGCGCTTTTACGACGTCGCCGAGGGCGCCGTGTGCGTCGACGGGGTCGACGTGCGCCACATCACCCTCGCCTCGCTGCGTGACCAAATCGGCATCGTGCCGCAAGATCCGATCCTGTTCAGCGGTCCGTTGCACGAGAACCTGCTGTACGGCAAGCCGGATGCGACGGAGGCGGACCTGCTCAACGCGGCGGGCGCCGCCAACGCCCACGAATTCATCGTGCAGCTGCCCGAAGGATATCTGACACTTGTCGGCGAACGCGGCCTGCGGCTCTCCGGCGGCCAGCGGCAGCGCGTCGCCATCGCGCGGACGTTCTTGAAGGACCCACCCATCCTGATCCTCGATGAGGCGACCGCGGCGCTCGATTCGGAATCGGAAAACCTGATCCACGACGCCTTGCGACGTTTGATGCACGGGCGGACCACCTTCATCATCGCGCATCGTCTGTCGACCGTCATGAACGCCGATCGCATCGTGGTGATCGAGCACGGCGAGATTTGCGAAATCGGGCGCCACGCCGACCTGCTGGCCCGCGGCGGCGTGTACAGTCAGCTCTACGAGGAGCAGTTCCGTCCGGTCCGCCCAGTGATTCGCGTCGAGTCGTGAGCCGCCCAACCGGCACAAGGACTTTCTTTCTGCGCATGCCTTCTCTATTTTGCCAGCGATGAAGCTGCCGGTCGTTCGCTTCACGGTGCTCTTTTTTCTGTTCTTGCTGGGCTTCAGCGTGCTGAGCGTCGCTACGGCCCTGCAGAATCACCTGCATCTGGCCGAAATCGGCATCGCCGACGCCGCCGCGTGGATGGCGCATCGCGTCGGCAGCGCCGCGACGGTGAATGAGAACTTGATCACGGTGAGCGGCCTGACGTTGGACATCAACCACGAATGCACCGGGGTGTTCGTGCTCTTCGTGCTCGCCAGCTTCATCGGCGCCTATCCGGCGCGGCTCGGCGCCAAAGTGGTCGGAATCGTCGTCGGGGTCACGATGCTGTCCGCGATCAACGTCGTGCGCGTTGCCACCTTGGTACGCGTGGTGGAGTTTCACCCGAACCTGTTCGTCTATTTCCACGAGTACATCTGGCAGGGCACCTTTTTGATGCTGGTGACGCTGTACGCGGTGACGTGGGTGGAGTGGGTGCGCCGATGAAGTGGCGTTTCGCCGGCGTCTTTCTGCTCGCCTTTGCGCTGTTGCTGGTCCTGTGGTGGGCGGTCGATTTCCCCAGCCGCTATCGCACGGCGGTGCTGGCGACGGCGCAATTGATGAGCCCGGTGGTGAACGGCTGGTACCTGGACTACGGCCGGCCCGACAAGGTCGGCGACGTGGTGTTCCGCGCCGGCGACCAGGAGTTGGCGATGCTGCTGCAGCTGCCGGCGCTGTCGATGGGCCTGGTGCCCCTGTTGTCGTTGATCATTGCAACGCCGCGCCAAGGCTCCAAACGATTGGCGCTCAACGTCGTCCTCGGCGGCGTCCTCTATTTTCTGCTCGACGTCGCCGTCATCCTTGCCTATCCGCCCATCATGGACCGGCCCAACATGGTCAAAGACACGCTCGGCGTGTTCACCGGGCTGATGGCGTTTGTGGTGGCGCCGCTCGGTCTCTGGTTCGTGCTCACCTATCCGGCCCTGCAGTCGCTCTGGCAACTGACAGCGCGATCGTCCACGAAGTAGCATGCGCGGTGCGGCGGCGATGATTCGTGCGGTGATCTTCGATTGCGATGGGGTTTTATTCGATTCGTTTCGTGCCAACGTCGCGTATTACAACGCGGTGTTGGCGACGCTGGGCCGGGCGCCGTTGGATGCCGAAGGCGAGCGCAAGGCGCACGCAATGTCGTCACCGCAGCTGTTCGCGGACCTCTTCGGCGACGACCCGGCGCTGGCCGAGCGCGCCCGGACGCTGGCGCGCGACCTCGATTACGGCCCGTTCTATGCGCGCATGCAGCCCACCCCGGGGCTGCACGATCTGCTCGCCGGCCTCAAGCAACGGTACCGACTGGCGATGGCCACGAACCGCGGCGTCACGCTCCAGGGCGTCTTGCGGCACTTCGCCCTCGCGTCCTTGCTGGAGCTCGCGGTGGGGATCTACGACGTGGCGCGGCCGAAGCCGTTTCCCGACATGATCGAGAAATGCATCGCCCATTTCGGCATCGCACCGCGCGAGGCGGTGTACGTCGGCGACACCGCCTCCGACTACGAAGCGGCGCGCACCGCCGGCGCCCATTTCGTCGCCGTCGGCGAGCAGACCGGCGCCCCGTTGCGCGTGGCGCGGCTCGCCGAGCTGCCGCCGCTACTGGCGCACTGGCCGGACGACTGAGCCCGGCCGCTCGGTGGCGAGCCGTTCGAGGAAATCGACGACCGGCACCTCGACGTGCGCACCGCTGACGTGGTTGATCTGCCGCGCCGCCGACGGGCTGGTGACGTTGATCTCCGTCAGGTATCCGTCGATCACGTCGATGCCTGCCAGCCACAAGCGCCGCTCGAGCACGAGCGGTTGCACGGCGGCGACGATGGCCTCCTCGCGCGCCGTCAGCGTCGTCGCTTCCACACGCGCTCCTTGGTGGATGTTGGCGAGATGGTCGGGACTGCGGGGCACGCGATTGACCGCGCCGATCGGCGCACCGGCGAGGAGCAGAATGCGCTTGTCGCCGGCCGTCACGCCGGATAGGAATTTCTGCGCCATCACGTAGCGTCGGCCGTGTGCCGCGACGTACGCGCCGATGACCTGCGCCGCACCCTGCGCGTCGACCAGCTGTACGCCGCGACCGCTGCAGTCATCCAGCGGCTTCAAGACGATCCGGCGGTGCGCCGCGGCGAAGGCCTCGATGCGCGCGACGTCGTCGGTGACCAGCGTTGGCGGCGTGAATTGCGGCGCGCTGAGCGGCAGGAGCTTCTCGTTCACCATGCGCAAGCTCACCGGATCGTTGACCACCGGCACGACCGCGGTCGCCTGCTCGAGCACGTGCGTCGCCACGATGTAATCGGCGTCGACGGGCGGGTCTTTGCGCATCAACACCAGGTCGAAATCAGCGAACGCGTGATCGGCCGGCGAGCCCGGCGGGTCGAACGGCGGGCGCGCCGCATCGACCGCGATCGTGCGGGCCCGCGCCCCGGCGCCGTGCTCGGTGAGATAGAGGTCCGGGAGCGTCGCCACCGACGTCCGATGCCCCCGGCGCGCCATTTCCTCCATGAGCAAGAGCGACGTGTCGGTGGCGAGGTTGAGCGTCTCGAGCGGATCGATGATGAACAGGAAATGCATGGCTCACCGCCGCGTTCGGCGGGGCTTCGCGGCGAGCAGCGCCCGCACGCGTTCCAGCGCGGCATCGTTGATCGAGCAGATCACCTGCTGGCCCCGCCGTTCGCAGGTGATCAGCCCGGCGCGGCGCAGCTCCTTCAAGTGATGCGACACCGTCGACAGCGCCAACTGAAAGTCCTCGGCGATGGCGCACACGGTGTTCCCTTTGCGATCCGTGTGGCAGCACAGGCCGTCGGCATGAATGCGCTCGAAGATCGCCAGGCGATTCGGATTGGCGAGCGCCCGCAGCGCGCGCGCCAGATCGTGATGGGCGGCGGTGGTCCGCATTTCGATGACCATCGAAATAATCGCTTGCACCGCGTGAGTCAACCCCGCCGCGCGCAGTGCCACGAACGGCGGCGTGCCGCGCTCCGATGCGCCGCAGGAAACAACTTGTCTGACTGGGTGAAAAAGGTTAGGGTCCAAGCGTTGTGATGCAAGGACGCTGCGGCAACGGCTCACGCCGCGACCAGCCCTGGCTGCGAGAAACGAGGTGACCCATGGACGAACGGTATCCGTACATTCGATTCGTCATTGATGCGGCGCAGGTCATCGCCGGCGCGGTCGCGCTGATCGTCCTGCTCGGCGGGACGGTGAGCTCGTGTCACTGTGGAGGCTTCCACGGCCTAGTGTCGTTCGTGATGTCGGTCGGCATTGCGGCCGTCGCCTACGTCGTGGTGATGGTGTGCATCGAAACCTTGCGTGTGTTTCTCGACATCGAGAGCGCCGCCCGTCAGACACTTGCGGCGCAACGTCCGCCGGCGGCGCCGGGCTCGACGGCCTAGGGGATGGCCCATCGGCTCAGTGGAAAGATCCTGGCTTTCGGTGATCATCTGCGTGACGCCAACCGGCAGTTTCTCATGGGGTCTCTGATGGGTAAACGTCAAGGATGGTCGGGTATTCGTCCAACGCGCTGGTCATTGTTTGTGATCTGGGCAACGCTGTGGGGTTTCGCGTTCTACGCGCCACCGCCGGCGCAGGCGCAAACGTGCGCCGGCGATTGTAATGGCAACGGCCAGGTGACGATCGACGAAATCGTCACGCTGGTGGACATCGCCCTCGGCACCGCACAAATTGACGCCTGCCAGGCCGGCGACCTCGATCTGAACGGTCAGATCTCGATCGACGAGATCCTGACCGCGGTGAACAACGCGCTGAGCGGCTGTCCGTGGGCATTCCAGAACCCGTCGCCCAGCGGCGAGGATCTGCTCGCGTTGAGCTACATCGACGCGCAATCGGGGTGGGTGGTCGGCACGACCGGCCAGATCCTGCACACCACCGATGGCGGCAACAGCTGGATGGTGCAGTTGACCGACACCACGAACGATTTGTACAGTGTTAAATTTGCCGACGCGGCGAACGGTTGGATCTCGGGGAATCTCGGCACGATCCTCCACACCACCGACGGCGGGAATACCTGGAATCCACAAAGCAGCAACACGCAGGTCGCTTTGAACGGCATCGACTTCGCCGACGATTCGAACGGCTGGACGGTGGGCGATGCGGGAACCATTCTGCATACCAACGATGGCGGCAACAGCTGGAATCCACAAACCAGCAACGCGCAAGTGGCGTTCAACGGGGTGGACTTCGTGGACGCCTCGAACGGCTGGGCGGCTGGAGACGCGGGAACGATTCTGCACACCACCGACGGCGGTAACACGTGGACCCCGCAAATCAGCAACACCGGCAGCGAGCTCTGGGCGGTGGCGTTCGCAGATCTCCAGCATGGCATCGCGGTCGGCGCCACCGGCGTCATCGTGAACACAACGGACGGCGGCACCAGGTGGGCGGTCGTCGCACCCGCTCCTACGACCAATGATCTGTACGCGGTCGTGCTCGCCCCTGATACGCAAAACGGCTGGGCCGTGGGCAACGCCGATGTCAACAGCTCCATGGGCACGATCTTGCACACCACCGACGGGGGCACCAGCTGGACACTGCAGCCTACGACCAGCGATAATTTGCTCTACGGGGTAGCGCTGGCGAATCCGCAGACCGCGTGGATCGTCGGCAGCAGCGGCACCCTGTTGCACACCACAGATGGCAACACGTGGCTCTTCCAGAACCCGGCGACGACCAACGCCCTGCTCGGCGTCGTGTTTCCGTCCACGACCGCGGGCTTCGCCGTCGGTGATCTGGGCGCGATCGCGCATACGACAGACGGCGGCAATACGTGGATGGCGCAGGCCTCGGGTACCACGGAAGTCCTGTGGTCCGTCTCGTCGGTCGATCCGCAAGTCGCCTGGGCCGCCGGAACCTCCGGCACGGTTCTGCAAACGACGGACACCGGCATCCACTGGAACCCACAAACAACAAACACCCAAGCGACGCTCTACAGCATCAAGTTCGTCGACGGAGCGACCGGCTGGGCCGCGGGTGACATCGACTCCAACAGCGGGTCGGGTACGATTCTGCATACCACCAACGGGGGCGCGACGTGGAATCCTCAGGTCAGCAACGTCGCGCAAGCGCTCTTCGCCGTCACCTTTGTCGGCGGCAACCAGATCGGCTGGGCGGTCGGCGATGTCGACTCGAACAGTGGGTTGGCCACGATTCTGCACACCACCAACGGCGGGGCAAATTGGACTCCGCAAAATAGTCAAATTGGCGACCCGCTCTTCGGCGTTGCGTGTTCCGACACGCAAACATGCTGGGCCGTGGGCGGTAACCCCGACACCTTCACCGAAGACATTCTCTTCACCACCGACGGTGGCACCACCTGGGTGCCCCAAACGGTGCCGTCCAGCGAGCCGCTTTTCGGCGTCGCGGTATTCGATGGACAGACGGCGTGGGCGGTCGGCGGCTCCGGCACCATCCTCGGAACAACCGATGGCGGCACCAGCTGGGTTGTCCAAGATGACACCGGCATCACCGCCGACCTCAATGCTGTGTCGTTCAACGGGCCGCAAAACGGTTGGGTGGCGGGGGACTTCGGCGAGATCTTGGGAACCACGAACGGCGGGCGTTGAACGCAGCCGGCGCACCGCCGATCGACTCTCCGCGAGGCAGGTGCGGCGGCGCTATAGGTCGTCAGCTTCGCGCTCTGCGGTCGCGCAGCAGCTGCCCCGCGGCAACGCCGGTCTCGCGGTCGTCCTCGATCGTCACCGCACCGTTCACCAGCACGTAGCGGTAACCCACCGCGCGTTGAATGCGGCGCCATTCGCCGGCTGGGAAGTCGTGGACCTTTTCCACCGGCGTCAGGCTCAGGCGATCGAGATCGTAGACGACGATGTCCGCGGCTTTACCTTCCTCCAAGGTGCCGCGATCGGTAAAGCCGGCGCAGTAGGCCGGCAACGTCGATAGCTTCCAGTGCACGTCTTCGAGCGACATGATCTGATGGTCGCGTGCGGCGCGGATGATGGTCTCGGTCGGGTAACGTCCTGCCGTCAGAAAGCGTGTGTGCGCGCCGCCGTCCGAGACGCCGGGGATGACGTACGGATCCAACATCAGCTCGCGGAAACCGTCGAGGCCGGCGTTGGCCGGCAGCGAGAAGAACGTCGCTCTCAGTCCGTCGGCGACGGCGATGTCGAGCAGCGTGTCCACCGGATCCTTGCCGAGCCGCTCGGCAATGTCGCCGATCGTTTCGTTGACGAAGGACCGCGTGGCGTCACAGAAGGTCTCGGCCACAACGATCTTCTCAATGGTATTGAGCGTGATCCACGGCCGATTCTGCCGCAGCGCCGGCCGGCGCGCCGGATCGGAGAGCTTCTGCAGGCGCTCCGCCACCGTGCCGGTGGTCGCGTCGCGCCAGCACTCGACCTCGTCGAACAGGTTCCACTCATCGAACGCGAACGTAAACCCGGCATCCGTCGTCACGCCTTGCCCATAGACGGGCAGCCCGCGGGCGTGGCAGTCGCGCAGCCAATCGAGCTGCCCACGATGGATATACGGATTGCGGTCGAAGGCCAGGACGACGTTCCACAGCACCGGCCGCCCGCTCACCTCGGCGAGTTGCGCGATGTGGTCCAGCGTCGTGCCGTCCGCCTTCGCCAACGTCATCTGCATGAACCCCTCGTTGCGCTCGGCCAGGACCTGCGCCAGTTGCAGGCAGGTGGCGTCGTGCATCATGTCGCTGACCATCGGCGTGCCGTCGAAGTCGCGCTGCACCTCGACACCGCTGCCCGGCTCGAGGCGCTGCGCCGACCAGCCGCCGGCGCCGTGATCCATCGCCTCGTGCAGCAGACGCCGCATCTCGGCGTGCTCGGCGTCCGTGGGCATCACGCCGGCTTTGGCGCGCTCGAGGCCGAGCACCCAGACGAGCAACGGCGTCACCGGCATGAAGGGGCGGAGGTTGATCGACTTCGGGATCTGATCGAGCCGATCGAGAAATTCGGGATAGGTGATCCAGTTCCACGGCAGGCCCGCCTGCATGGCGTTGAACGGAATCGCCTCGACGCGCGTCATCGAGCGCATGGCGCGCTCGCGGTCCTCGGGCCGTACCGGCGCGAAGCCGAAGCCGCAGTTGCCGATCACCACCGACGTCACGCCGTGCCAGCCGGACAGGGTGCAGTACGGATCCCAGAAGACCTGCGCGTCGTAGTGGGTGTGCAAGTCGACGAAGCCCGGCGCGACGATCATGCCGTCGGCGTCGAGGACGCGGTCGGCGTCCGCCGGCGGGATCCGTCCCAGCTTGGCGATGCGCCCGTCCGCGATCGCGACGTCACAGCGGCGGCGCGGCATGCGCGTGCCGTCGACGACCATTCCGCCGCGGATGACGGTATCGTATCGAGCCATGGCAATCCCTCCCGGCGAACGCTTCCGTGCTATTGCCGTTGGCTGGCATTGTCAACGCCCGCTGCTCGATTCGTATGGTGCGACGCGTCAGAATAGGTATGGCCGGTCTCTCGCGACGCTCTCACCGTGCTCGTTCGATCTTTCGATCTATGGTACTCTAGCCATATATGAAGGCCAGACTGGTCTTTCATGAGAAACGGCTCGTCTGGTCGACGTCGCTGAACTCGGCGGGGGTTGTGGAGCTCAAAGTGTGGGAAGTTCCAAGGTCGGAGAAATATCCGGCGGGGCGCAAGTTCTCGCTGTTCCCGGTCGCGCAGGGAGGGGTGCTGGTCGGTGTCGACAATCACAAGCCCAAGGGACCCCATTTGCATGTGGGCAAAGAGGAGCGGCCGTTCCACTACACGGACGACAACCAGCTCCTGAATGACTTCTGGGCGCTGGTCAGAAAGGCAGGTTTCGAGCCATGAAGCTCAAGCGGGTACGTATCGCAGTCGAGCCGCTATCGCAGACGCATGTACGCTGGAAGAAGGCGCTGGCGGGCAAGTCCATGTCCAGCCGAGCGGTGATCACTGTGGCGAGCTGGGACGTGCTGGGCAAAGTACTGTCACCGCGGCGCCTGGAAATCCTGGCCCGCACCCCGGCACTTCGGCCGAAGTCGATCGCCGCGTTGGCGCGCAGCCTGAAGCGCGATTTCAAAAACGTCTACGCCGACGTCATGTTTCTGGCGGACGTTGGATTGATCGAACTGAAGGCGGAAGGCAAGCGCAAGACGCTAATCCCGATCGCTCGGTTCGGCGGGATCGAAGTCGACCTCGGTGCTGCGGCGTAATATAAGACGTTGAGACTATGTCTGATGATATCAGCATGCAGTGAAGGCGCTGGGCGCTACCGCTGATGCTGAGTCGATAGGCTGCGCCCTCTCAGCTCTCCCACGGATACGTCTCGAACGGGTACGCCGCGCAGCCCTGACGGCCGGCGGTCGGGTAGTCCTTTTTCGTGAACGTCGCGGACCAGGCCGCCAGGTCGTGGAAGATGCGGCACTTGTCACGCTGCGTCGGCAGGCGTGGGTCGTCGTCGACCGCCGCAAGCACGCTCGCTTGCGTGACCGATTCGGAGGACATGCGCGGCCCGCCGCCCGCTGGCGTATCGAGGACCATGAACTTCGGGCTCGCCGGGCTGCTGTCGTCCCAGCTGGTCCACGCCGGCAACGTGCCGTTGCGGCCGCGATCCGGCGCGCCGCTGTAGGCGAACTGCGCCCAGTACGACATCATCTGCTTGGCGAGCGCCAGGCGGCCCGCTTCGTTCTGCGCGGTGAACAAGACGTTGCCGTTGCGGCCGAGGTCGAAATGACCGAACACGAACGGGATCTCGAAGCCGTGCGCGGCGCCGAGCAGGACCGACAGATCGCTGCCGAGGATCGTCGGCTCCTCATGCCAGTCGAAGCGGAACACGAAGACGCTCGGCCCCTGCGCCGCGCGCATGCGCGCCGCCGGCTCGTCGGCACCGTTCGCTTTCCACATCTTCGCCAGGTACTCGGCGGTGAGGTTGTAGCTGCGCTCATCGCGCACGCGCCGCAGGATCCACAGAATGCGGCGGACCCGCGCTGGGTCGCCGAACATGAACAGCTTGTTCTCCTCGCGGTTGGTGCCGAGCATGACCGGCACGGCGTTGTAGCCGTCGGCGTGGGTGAAACGCTGCATCGGGTCGCCGTCGGGCAGCACGACGCCGTCGCGGAATACTTTCGGCATGTCGATCATGCCCATGCCCGGCATCGGCGTGTAGGCGGAGAGGATCTGCGCGCCCGTTTTACCGCGCAGGTAATGCTCGGCGTCGGCATCACCCATCGACCGGACGCGAGCCTTGGCCGCAGCGTGATCATCCGCGCTTTTGTCGGCGGCGAGCAACCGCGCCAGCACCTCGATGGAGCTACTGGCGTCGCCCGGCTCCGGGTCGTCGGTGAACCGCTCCGCAGCGGTGACGCCGGACATCCGCAGCCCACCACTTTCGACGATGGCGCGATGGAACAGGCCGCGCGCCTGCGGCGACAGCAGCAACGTGAACACGTTGGTGCCGCCGGCCGACTCGCCGAAGATGGTGACGTTGCCGGGATCGCCGCCGAACGCGCCGACGTTCTCCTGCACCCATTGCAAGGCGCGCACGAGATCGAGCGTGCCGAAATTGCCGGAGCGATCGAGGTCGGTCGCGCCGTCGTCGCGCAGCGCCGCATGACGGAACCAGCCGAGCGGCCCCAACCGATAGTTGAACGTGATCACGACCAGCTTCTGGGACGCGGCAAGATTGCCGCCGTTGTAGAAGCCGCCCTCGCCGATGGTGTTGCCACCGCCGTGGATCCACACCATGACGGGCAAGCGTGCCGCACCCGTCGGCACCTGCGCCGGTGCGAAGCGCGGCGTCCACACGTTGAGATAGAGGCAGTCCTCGCTGCCGACCGGTTCGTCTTCGCGTGCGCCGGAGACGCCGAACATCGGACTCGGGTACTGCATGCAGGGCGAGCCGAAGGCCAACGACTCACGCGTGCCCGTCCACGCATCGGGCGGCTGCGGCGCCCGCCAGCGCAAGGAGCCGACCGGCGGCTTCGCGTACGGGATGCCGAGCCACGCGTAGCTGTCGTAGCGCGCCGCGAAGCCAACGACTTCGCCAGCGGGTGTCACGCGCCGCGCAGCTGGATCAGCGACGTTAGGCTCGGGCGCACGGCGTCCGCAACCGAATACGCCCAGCGTCGTTACGAGCAGCAGCGTCGCAAACAGATCCGTAAGGGTAGCTCTCGTGCGTGGCATGACCCCTCCTTCTGGTTTCGCCGGAGCATACAGCGCCGGCAGGCGCGATGGGAAGGACGCCGAGACGAACGTAGAAATCGCGAAGGGCCGCTACGGCCGCAACACTACCTTCATCACCACCGTCTTTCCCGCGCTGACGCGTTCGGGACGCGGGCGGAAAAAGCCGAGCCAGGCGATCCAGTACTTCTCCGAGTATGCCGCACCGAGACGCTCGACGACCTGCAGATCGGTGACCAGCTCCGCCGCGCCTTCGAAGAACGGCCCGTCCTTGCCCTGCACCGAGACATACACCGGACTGCCGTTGCGGATGCGCTTCGCCTTGTGCGCGTCCGGCGCGGTGCTGGTGTACAGCACCTGATGCGCCGCATCCCACCAGAACCACACCGGCACGGCGGCGCTGCGTGAGCCGTCGGCGCGTCGCGTGGCGATGTAGATTTCCTTCTGCGTCTGCAGCGCCGCCTGCACGGGCGATTCCTTGGGCATGCTCATCCTCCTGGCGATCAGTGAAAGTGCGGCATCACCTGCTCGGCAAACAGCCGCATCGAGCGTACGACGAGATCGTGCGCGACGCCGCCGGGTCCCATCCACAGGAGAACGCGTTCGACGCCGGCAGCGCGCAGCATGGTCAGCTTGTCGATGCAGCCGGCGGGGTCGTCGAACAGCAGCACGTTCTGCAACCAGTCGTCGTACGAGTAGTCCCGCAAGCGGCCGCCGCGTTTTTCGTAGAGCTCGTAGCCGCGCGGCATCGCGGTCGTCGTCGGCGTGGTCAAATGCTGCAGGATGCCCAGATCCCACTCCAGGGGCGCATCGCCGGCGGACGCGGGCGGCGGGCTTACTCGGGCACGGTGGCGTACACGGTCGACAGCTGCTGCAGCACGTCTTCGGTGGTCACCGGCCGCCGCTCCGTCGTCGGCGCCTTGCCGCCCTTCGACTTCACCGACAGGTCCACGTTGGGCGACTCGGCGCGCAGCGCGCCCGCGGTGCACTTCTCCTTCGGCCGGTGTTTGAAGGCGTCCAAGCGGAAGATGCGCAACGCGTTCTCGTGCGTGATCTTGGCCACGTCATCGGCGGGTACGCCCACGAAGCTGCGCGCCAAGATCTCGGGTGACCGGGGCCACGTCGTGTCGGAGTGCGGGTAGTCACACTCCCAGGTGATGGTGTCGATGCCGATGGCGTGGCGATTCTTCACGCCGACGGGATCATCGATGAAGCAGGTAATGATGTGCTCGCGAAAGACCTCGCTCGGCTGCTTGCCGCCGAAGTCCTGATGCGTCCAGTAGTGGTGATGCCCATGCACGTAATCGGCGCGTTCGAGGAAGTAGGGGATCCAGCCGATGCCGCCTTCGGAGAGGGCGATGCGCAGGTGGGGGAAATCCTTCAACACCCGCGACCACAGGAGATCCGCCGCGCAGTTGACGCAGGCGATCGGTTGCACGGTGATCATCACGTCCACCGGCGCCTCCATCGACGAGAATTTCATGCCGGCGCCGGAGCCGATGTGGATGCAGACGACGGTGCCCTCGTCGGAGCAGGCCCGCCAGAATGGATCCCAATGCGGATTGTGCAGGCTCGGCAGCCCGAGCGCGTCGGGGCTCTCCGTAAAGCTCACCGCGTGGCAGCCCTTCTTCGCCACGCGCCGCACTTCAGCGGCCATGAGCTGCGGGTCCCACAACGGCAGCAGCGCCAGCGGGATGAAACGGCCGGGATACGTCCCGCACCACTCGTCGATGTGCCAATCGTTGTAGGCGCGCAGAATGACGTGCGCGAGCTGCTTGTCGGCTTGGCGGAAGAACAGCGCGCCGCACAGCCCTGGGAACGACGGGAAGCACATCGACGCCAAGACACCGTTGGCGTTCATGTCGTGGATGCGCTCATGGACGTCGTAAGTACCCGGGCGCAGCTGGTCGAAGGAGGTGGGTTCCATGCCGTACTCTTCAGGCGGGCGGCCGACGACGGCGTTCAGTGCCAGGTTGGGAATCTGCTCACCTTGCCACACCCAGACGTCACTGCCGTCCGCCTTGCGGACGTGGCGCGGTGCCTGCGCCTTGTACTGTGCGGGCACGTGCTGCGCGAACATGTTGCGCGGCTCGACCACATGGTCGTCGACGCTCACCAGGATGAGATCTTCGGGCTTCATAGGGTGCTTCCTCCTGCCGGCCGTATCGGGTACGAGACTAGCGCAGCTTAACCGCGAGTGCGAAGGTCAAGTCAAGCCCCCGCCCGCGCTTCCTTCGGCGCGGCGACTTGTGGTAGCGTGTGATGACTGTAAGGACCTGACATGAACCCACGCATCACCACGATCATCGTCGGCAGCATCATCCTTATCCTCGGCTTCGCAGGCCTGGTGTATCCCGATCGCATCATGGGTCTGTTGGGGTTTTCGATGCCGAACCCGTCGCACGGCGCGGCGGCGTTGGGCGAAGTCCGTGCCACGTACGGCGGACTGTTCGCGGTGATGGGTGTGTACACGCTGCTGGCGGCGATGGACCCGGCGGCGCATCGCGCCCGGCTCACATTTGTCGGCCTGATGTGGCTGGGGGCGTGCGCCGGCCGTCTCCTCGGCGCCTCGATTGACGGCAATCCGGGTCTACCCGGCTGGCTTACCGCGCTGTTCGAGCTGATCATGGGTGGCACGCTGGTGGCGACGGCGTGGCTGGCGACAGGCAACGCGGCGCCCAGCCCTTCCCAACCCTGATCTTTTCGACTCCGCACTCGCTCGTGGCAGCCTGGTCGCGTCATGCTTCCACTGAAGCCATGACGGTTGCCTGGCCATTCTATGATCTATGTCATACAATGGGCTCTCGCCGCGCGCTATTTTGGCCGGCGAGTGGTTAGGGAATTGATGCCGGAAGATCACCATTTCACTGTCGGGTCCGCAGGAGGATCGCATGAGAAAATTCGATTGTGAGCATTGCGGCGTTCGCGACCACAGCATCATCAAGGATCTCCCCATCGAGCAGATCAAGGAGTTTCAGGCCTGCGGCTCGACCGCGATCTACCGGCGGCGGCAGGTGATCTTCCACGAGGGTACACCGGCCAGCGGCCTGTATATCCTGTGTCATGGCGCCGTGAAGCTCTATCAATCGGACCGCTTCGGACGCGATCACATCCTCGACATCGCCGTGCCCGGGGACGTGCTCGGAGAGCTGCCACTCGATCCGACCGAAACGTATTCGGTGTCCGCCGAGGCGCTCGCCGACTCGCAGCTTTGTTATCTGCCGCGCGAGCGGCTCGTACCGTTCATCCAGACGCACCCGATGACCGGGGTGCGTCTCATCGAAGCCTTCAGCAAGGCGGTGAGCGCCGCGCGGAAGAAAGTGCGCGCCTTGGCACTGAAGCGGGCGGAGAACCGCCTGGCGGAGCTGTTGATTCAGCTGGCACGGGCGGCCGGTGAGCCGATGAAGAACGGCGCGACGCGGCTGCGGCTCGACTACTCGCGCCGCGAGATCGCCGAGATGATCGGCGTATCCACCGAAACGGCGATCCGCCTCCTCGCCCGGCTGAAAGCGAAGCGGGCGATCAGCACCAATCACCGGGAGCTGATCATCACCGACACCGACAAGCTGACGCGTCTGGCGACCCACGACGACATTGCCGCCGCGTAGCCCGCGCCGACGTCTTACAGCTCGACCCCGAGGCGCCGCCGCAGAAGCAGCGCCACCGCCGTGGAGGCGATCAGGAAGACGACGATCCAGTGCACCGGCCACCCGCAGATCGACAGATCGAGGGGCGGATAGGCGACGTCGATCCGCTGGATGCCGGCCGCAGCATCGATCGGCGCCTCGGCGGGCGCGGCAAACAGCGCCGCAATCCCGGCAACGGATCGTGCGGGCGCCGCACCCTGCGGCGCGGCGGTGACCCGGACCTCCTTCTCAACCCGCTGATTGCCGTTCACCATGGCGATTGCATGTCGGCCCACCCCCACGGTGCGAATGCGCCAGTCGATCTCATGGCGCGCCGGGATGCGGACGGCGGCCGAGTCGACGACAACCCCCGCCGTCCCTTCCAGGCGCCAGCCATCGGACGCCCGCGGGTCGACGGTCGCCCTGAGGATCGTGCGTTCACCTGGATGGAGCGCACGCGCCGCGTACCGCGCATCGAGCTGCGCGAACAGCAGCGCAAACGGCAGCAGGAGAACGAGAAACGGCACCAGCATGTTGCCGAGGTAGCGGGCGAGCGCGCCCAGCAACGACCATTGCGCGCGAAACGTGACGGCAAGATCGTCGCGGTACAGCCGCACGGCGAGCAGATGCGCCTGCACCTGCTGGCGCGCCGCACGAATGCGGCGTGGGTTCGACGTGACGCGAAAGCCGAGCAGCAACAGGATGCCGCTGAGCGCGGAGATCAGCGCCAGGCCGAGCATCGGCGGGAACGCCGCGAACGGATCCAGCAGCAGTGCGAAAACACGCGCCGCGCCGCGGTGCAGCGTTGTCATCAGTCGATGTAGCCCAGCCCTTCGAGCCGCTTGCGGATCGCTTCCTCGTCCTTGGCGTCTTCCAGATGACGCACCTGCTGCTCGAGGATATGCACCACGAAGGCCTGCACGGATGCGTAACCGGCCTGTGCGGCAACTTTCGCAATGCGGTCGTATAGCGTCTTGTCGAGCGCAATCTTCTTGCTGTTGAACATTATCGCCCCTCCGGTTCCTTATCTTGCAAGAACGGCTTCCCCACCATTTCCTTCGGTATCGCAATCCCAAACGCGCCGAGCACCGTCGGTGCCATATCCTGCAGACCCAGTGTGCGCGCCGCAATCGGCCGGTTGGAGAGCAGCACCCCCGGCACTTCGTCCGCCGCCATGCAGTGATCCCCGCTCCACTTCTTGTGATTATCCGCGATGAGCATGGCCGGCACGGCGCCGAGCGCGGACTCATTCGACACGCGGTAGCCGCGCCGGTAGCCGATGAGCAGATCCGGTGCGAGATCACGATACGTCGGGCCGTAGACCTCTTCGCGCCGGTAGACGCGCGACACGATGTGGTCGCCGGTCTGCGGATCAACCCACGCCAGCAGGCGCTGCCTCAGGTCCGCCAGCAACGCTTCGCGCTCACCGGGCTGCACCACGCCGAAGCGCTCACGTCCCTGCTGGTTCACATACAGCCCGTTCAGCCCCAGCCCGTAGGCGCGCGTGTGCGCCCAGTCGACGTCGCTGAACAGCTCGCCGCCGACCGCAACGCCCGCATGGAGCGCCAAGAAACCCTCGCTGCGCAGCCAGCTGTTCAGCTCCACCGAACGCTTCCACGGCGCGAAGCCGTGATCCGACATCACCAGCAGCGTGGTGTCGGTCGAGCCGATCGCGGTCAAGGCATGTCCCAGCGCCGCATCCACCTGGCGATAGGCGTTGAGGATGGCATCGGCGTGGTCGCCGGCGGTATCCAGTGTGCGCCAGAACATATGCGAAACCTGATCGACGCCGCCGAAGTACGCGAACAGAAACCCGCTCTGGAAGCGGGCGAGCTCGACGTCGAGCATCCGCAGACGCTCGGCGTAGATGTCGTTGGCGGCGGCGAGCCACTGCGCGTCGCTGAGCACGTCGGCGGTCAGCGCGGCGGTGTTCTCCGGCAGGCCCTGCGTATAGAAATATCCGAGGTGCTCGAACAGATCGTGCGTGTAGCTCGGTGGCGTCGAGATCGGCAGCGCCGGAATCTGCGGATCGATGTTGACGGGGCTCGTGTACAGCCGCAGGTGCGGCCGGACCTGCTCGAGATGGAACCGCACGATGCCGTGCACGGTGGCGATGCCCCCCAGCAAATTGAAGTCGACCGGCACCCAGCCGCTCCACTCGCCCGCCTGCAGCAGCACTTCCTGATTGCCGATCTCGATCTTCACCGCATCGGACTCCCGATCGACATAGACATCGAAGGCGCGTTCGGCGCGCTCGGCGCTGCTGCGGAACGGGTTCACCGGACCCGGGAGAGCGGCATGCACGTGGTTGTCCACCACCTGCACCGCATGCATGAGGCCGCCCGGGACGCCGCGTTCCGCGCCATCGGCGAGATCGGCGCTGTAGAATGAAAACGTGCCGTAGGTGCCGCGAATGTCCGGTGTACCCATGTCCGAAAGGGTTCGTGCCGTGCTTGGCTCGGGCGGGAAATTGGCCGGGATCTTGAGCACCGTCGCCGCGATGCCGTGTTGTGCCAGCACATTCCAGAATGCCGTGCCGTGACGCAGCAGCTCCGTTCTTCCGCCGCCCAGCGGCAACGCGTACGGACCGAGCGGGATGCGATGCTCGTTCTCCTCGACGCGCGACGTCGACAGGTACGGCAGCACCGCGCTGCCATCCGGCGGCGCCGGATCGCGGTGGACGAAGTCGTAGATGCCGTGCCCACCCGGATCCATGCCGGTGATGAAGGTCGACCACGCCACGGGGCTCTGCGGCGGAATGGTGGTACCCAGTCGGACATAGTTGCCGGTTGCGGCAAGGCGCTGGAAATTCGGCAATTGCCCGGCGGCCATGAAGCGATCGAGCAGCTCCGGATCGACGCCGTCGAATCCGAGGACGAGCACGCGGTGCGCGGGAACCGGGTGTGCGGGCTCCCCACAACTTGCGAGGAGCGCGGTCAGCAAAACCAGAGCGCGAGCTCTCATGCGGCGAGGGCGATCCCCAGTGGGCGGCCTTCCATGTGCGGTGGTGGTTGGATGCCGTAGAGGCCGAGGAGGGTCGGCGCGACATCGACGATCGAGGGAGCCTCGGCGGTGATCGGGCGATTGCAGAACAGCACGCCCGGCACCAGGCTCGGGTCGACGCAATGGTCGCCGCTCCAGCTCTTCGGGTTGTCGGCCACGACGGCTCCGGCTACCTTGCCGACCGCGGCTTCCCACGACACGCGGTACCCGTCCGCATAGCCGACGATCAGATCGGGCGACTGATCGAGGTACGGCCCGGTGTACCGCCGCGAGACGTCGACGGCCTCGCGGACGACCGGACGGTCACCGTCGGGATCGCGCAACGCAGCCAACTTGGCGGCGATCTCCTGCTTCAGCCGTTCCGCCTCCGCGCCGGCGCTGACGATGCCTTGGGCTTCGCGCGCGCGTTGATTGAGATACAACCCCGCAAGCCCGACGGCGTACGCCCGCGTCTTCGACCAGTCGACGTCGCGCAGATACTCCGCCTCGCCGCGCGCCCCGTCTTTGAGCACGAGATAGCCCTCGCGCTGCAGCCACGCGTTGAGATTGACGCCACGGCGAAACGACGCGAAGCCGTGATCCGACAGCACCATGAGCACCGTCTTGTCGTCGACCTGCGAACGGATGCGGCCGAGCATATCGTCCATGCGGCGATACAGCTCTTCGACCACCATGGCATACCGCGAACGATCGCCGGGTCGGTCGGCGCGGGGATCCGGGTCGTTGTAGCGGTAGAACATGTGCTGCACGCGATCGGTCGCGTCGAACACGCAGATCACCACGCCGGTGCGGGTCTTGTCGAGCGCATCGAACAGCTGGCGCTCGCGCTCGGCGTGGATCAGGTAGGCCTGCTCCAAGAAGCCGTCCTCATCGAGCACGCGCTCGTTGAGCGCCCAGGTATCCTCCGCGAGGCCGAGGGTCGCGAAGCTGCCGAACAGCTTGGCGAGGTAGGTGCCGTAGTAACGCGGATGCGAGATCGGCAGTGCCGGCGACTCGGGATCGATATTGATAGGCGTCATGTAGAGCGCGAACGGCGGCCCGCTGCGGACGATGCGGAAGCGCGCGATGCCGCGCGGCTTGACGCCGAGCCCGGCATCGAACACCAGCGGCACCCACTCCGAGTACACACCGGGCCGCAGCACGAGGCGCTGATCGCCGACTTGGAGTTTGGTCGTTCCGTCCTCTTGAACATGTGCCGCAAGCGGGAGGCGCATCGGTTGACCGCCGCGCCGCAGCGGATGCTCCGGCCCGGGGATCCAGCCGTGCAGCCGCGCGCCGTCGCGTTGCAGCGGCACGCGCAAGCCGCCGGTGTGCGCGGCGTCGCTGCGGTCTTCCGTGAAGAACGTGAAGCTGCCCTGTGTGCCGCGCAGATCGGGCACGCTCATCCCGGAGAGACACGTGCCGTGAAAGCGTTCCGGCGGAAACGTGACCGGCACGCGAATCACCGACGAGAAGACGCCGTGCGTACCGAGGATCTGCCAGAAGGGCGGCGCCTTGCGAAACAGGCGAATGCGCGGGCGGCCGAGCGGGATCTGAAACTTGCCGATCGCCAAAGCCCGCCCCGCTGGCTCGATCGCCGACGAGGAGAGAAACGGCAAGTAGCTGCGGGCGTCGCGCGCCAGGAAATCGAAGATGCCATGCCGCGCCGGATGCACGCCGGTCATGAACGACGACCACGCCACCGGCGACAGCGGCGGATGCGTCGTGCCGAGCCGGCGAAACCCGCCCTCGGCGGCGAGCGCGGCGAAGTTCGGCAGCTTGCCGTCCGCCATCCAGCGCTCGGTGAGCTTCGGGTCCATCCCGTCGAGGCCGATCACGATGACACGACGCGGCGCATGTGGCGGCAGCGACTGTCGGCGCAGTGCCCGCCACAACACGCGAAACGGGTACGACACCAACGTGAACACCGCTAGCACGAACGCCCACAACAGGATGAAGAACGAACCGACGAAGGCAAATCCGGCGCCCGGTCCGACATACGCATGCGCCGGTGCGGCAACCAACAGGCCCAGCGCCGCCGCGCACAGAGTGGCGGCCAAGCGATCACGTCGCTGCGATCTATCCACCGCGCCCCCAAGTGGCGCTAACCGGTCGCACCTCGACATGCAAGCCGCGCGTCGCATACAGAGCACAGACGGCGGGCGAAAACCAGCATCCGCGCGCCGCGATCTGTGCATGCTCTCGCAGTCTGGGTTCAGTGGCGGTCGAGCAACTCCAACTTCTCGCGCGCCGCGAACTCGTGCCGCAGCGCTTCGTAGTCGTCGCGCGTGAACGGGCGAAACGTCGTGTCGCCACGCTGCCGCCAGTAGATTGCCGCGTCGGGCAGGCGGCGGCGGTCGAAGTGCAGCTTCTTGGGATTGCGCACCAGCACTTTCTGCGTCTGCGTGTACTCGAAGTCGTCGACGACGCGGACGAAGTCGGGGAACCACTTGCGGTCCATACTGGCCCCACGCACCTGCGCTTCGCACCAGTCGTGGAACGCTTGCGGGTCGAAGACGGCGCCGTCCCGCAGCTTCAACGCTGCCATCACCAGCTCGTCGGAGACCGCGCACGGCACTCCGAAGGCCACGGCGAGCGCGACGTCCGGGTGCTCGCCGAGTAGCCGCCCCACTTGCCCGGCGGAGAAGTTCTCCCCGTCCTTGCGGATCCAATCCTCCGTACGCCCGTCGAAGAACAGGTAACGCCTCTCGTCCTTGATGAGAATGTGCCCGAGATCGCCGGAGTGGTAGACACCGTCGCGGTACTTCGCACGGTTCGCCTCGGCGTTGTCGAAGTAGCCTTGAAACAGCCCGGTGTCGTCGGCGACGCGGCAGATCTCGCCGACGCACTGGTCGTAGTTCAGCAGCTTGCCGTCCGGAGCAAGCGCCGCCGGCGCACACTCCTCTCCTTGCGCGTTGAGTATCTTCACGGCCGGGTCGGTGACCTCGCCGACGCTGCCGCGCGGGTCGCCCTTGCGGCGGAAGACACTGATCGCCGCTTCGGTGGAGCCGTACAGCTCGAACATGTCCTCCAGCCCCAGCCACTTGGTGAACCGGTCGATGTCCGGCGGAGCGGCGCCGTTGCCCGCCGCATAGCGCAGCTGGTTGCGCGGGTTGTGGGTGATCTCCGCTGCGATGCGTGCCTCGTCGCCGCCATACTCCTTTTCGATGGCCGCCAGGACGTAGTGCACCGGCTCCCCGACGTAGTTCCAGAACGTCACGCCGTAGCGCAGGATGTCGGGGACGAATTGTGTGGCGCTGAAGCGCTCGCGTAACGCGATGCTGCCCCCGACCCAAAAGGCGGGCATGAAGCCGACGAACATCGAGTTCGAATGAAACAGCGGCATGCATGCGTAGCCGACGTCTTCGTGGGTGAGACCGACGTTGAAGGAGACCATCATGCCGGTGCCGCACAGCTTCATGTGGTTGTTGTTGATGCCCTTCGGCAGGCCGGTGGTGCCCGAGGTGTAGATCACCATCAAGTTGCGATCCGCCGGCACGTCGATCGCTGGGGCGTCAAGCGATGTGCCGGCGGCTCCGACTTCGACGTCGAGGCAGGCGCGCAGATCAACGTTCTTCGCGACGCGTCTGTCTTCGGTCCCCAAGACGAGAACGTTTTCCGGAGCGATGTGCTTGAGCTGGTCGCGGACACGGTGGACCTCGGCCTGCAGCTTCTCGTCGACGACCAGCAGCCGGGCGCGCGACTGATTCAGCACGCCGGCGAGGACCTCACCGCGCAGCCCCGTATTGACGCCGAAGAGCGTGAAGCCGGCGTAGGCGCAGCCGCCGAACAGCGACACGAGCTCGCAGTGGTTCTCGAGCAGCATGGCCACGTGCCCCGGATGCGCGTCGTCGCCGCACCCGAGGCGCCGGAGAAGGAAGTGCGCCATGCGCACCGACTCGTCACGATACTGGCGATAGGTCCAGGTGCGGTCGCCGTGCATGAGCAGCACCTTACTGGCGATAGCCGCATGCGCCGCGCGCGCCTCGATCTGGGCGCCGAGTGTGAACGGCGCATCAAAAGTAAGCGATTCGGTTGCCACGCAACCCTCCTCTGCGAGTGTGTTGGGCTGATTCTTATGGCCCCGGTGCTGGCAGTCAAGGCCGATGCAGAGTTGCCTCCAGGTAGTGGCCGCCTGTCCGTGACACTTACACAAGTCCGGGTCATTAGCAGTCATAGATGTCCGCTCGGTGAGACTTCAGATCTCTCTT
>Ga0209415_10003565_pt1 | contig 28950 bp, 25 predicted proteins | sample PeaSoiSIISIP2007_FD_187696 | JGI IMG/M metagenome (GOLD analysis project Ga0209415, IMG submission 187696) | Peat soil microbial communities from Weissenstadt, Germany - SII-SIP-2007 (SPAdes) (version 2) | ecosystem: Environmental > Terrestrial > Soil > Wetlands > Peat | place: Germany...
AGATTCATCACGCAGGTCGAGGACGCCTTGATGCCCATCTTGTGCTCGATCGAGCCGCAGCGCATGCCGTTGCGGGGACCGAGCGCGCCATCGTCCTTCGCGAGGAACTTCGGCACCAGGAAGAGGCTGATGCCGCGCGTGCCCGGCGGGCCGCCGGGGATCTTCGCCAGCACGAGATGCAGGATGTTGTCGGCGAGATCGTGCTCGCCCGCGGAGATGAAGATCTTGGTGCCCGTGATCTTGTAGACACCGCCGTCGCCCGCGGGCTCGGCCTTGGTGCGGATCTGGCCCAGGTCCGTGCCGCAATGCGGCTCGGTCAGGCACATGGTGCCGCTCCAGGTTCCGTCGGCGAGCTTCGGGAGATAGCGGGATTTGAGCGCGTCGGAGCCGTGCTCGTTCAGCGCGTTGTAGGCGCCGTAGGAGAGGCCCGGATACATGCCGAAGGCGAGGTTGGTGGCGCAGATCATCTCCTCGACGAAGGTGTGGAGCGTGCGCGGCAGGCCCTGGCCGCCGTGCTCGGGCTCGCAGCCGAGCGCGGTCCAGCCGCCTTCGCGGAAGGTGTCGTAGGCCTGCTTGAAGCCCTTGGGCGTGCGCACTACGCCGTTCTCGAAGGTGCAGCCCTCCTCGTCGCCGCTGCGGTTCAAGGGCAGCAGCACCTCCTCGCAAAGCTTCGCGCCCTCCTCGAGCACGCTCTCGAAGAGATCGGGCGTGGCCTCCTCGTAGCCCGGCAGCTTCGCAAGCTCGCCGACATCGAAGAGCTCGGTGAGCACGAAGCGATAGTCGCGGAGGGGGGCTTTGTAAATGGTCATGGGGACGCTCTCCCAGCGTTTTCAATCCCTCTCCGCCCCTCAGGGGCGGAGAGGCAAGGTGAGGTGGGGCGGTGCAGCAGCGGCGATACAGGTAGATCGCGCACGATTCCCACCACCGGTGAGTCCCTCACCTCACCCATCCTCTCCGCTCCCAGGAGCGGAGAGGGGTTGTTTGAGGGTACTGGGCGAATGGAGCGTGCATCGGCCGACGCTAATTCCTCAGCGGCTTCCCCGTTTCCAGCATGTGCTCGATGCGGGCCAGCGTGCGGGGGTCGCGGATCAGCGAGAGGAACGCCTCGCGCTCCAGCGCCAGCAATTTGTCCTCGGTGGTCTCGTCGAGCATGTCGGCGTCACCGCCGGTGAGCACGTGGGCGAGCTTCGCCGACACCACCATGTCGTAGTCGGTGGCCTTGCCCTGGTGGTGGAAATCGTCGAGCGCCAGGCCGATCGCGGCGGCGCCGGTCGGTCCCGGCAGGCTGATCGGCTGCGGCTTCGGCGGCTGGTAGTCCTTGGCGAGCGCGAGCGCCTTGGCCTTGGCGTCGGCGAGGAGGCGGTCGCGGTTCATGGTGATGCCGTCGCCCGGGCGCAGCAGGAGCAGGTCCTGCGCCTCGGCCGCGGATTTCGAGACCTTGGCGAGGCCGATGGTCTCGAAGGCCGCGACCACCGGCGGCAGCGGACCGTTCGGACGCTTGGGATTGAGCGCGTGGCGGAACACCAGCTCCTTGCAGCCGCCCCAGCCCGGCACCAGGCCCACGCCGGTCTCGACCAGGCCGATGTAGCTCTCCGCATGGGCCTGGACTGCAGCCGAATGCAAAACGATCTCGCAGCCGCCGCCCAGCGCCATGCCCGCGGGCGCTGCGACCACCGGGAAGGGCGCATATTTGACCGCCTTGTAGACCGCCTGGCCCTTGGTCTCGAGCTCCTCGATCAGCGGCCAGAGCGCCAGGTTCGCGGCGAACAGGCCCAAGCCGATGTTGGCGCCGACGGAGAAATTGCTGCCCTCGTTGTAGACCACCAGCGCCTTCGCGGTGCGCTTCACGGTGTCGAGCGACTTCTGCAGGAGATCCATGACGTCGCCGTCGAGGGCGTTCATCTTGGTGTGGAACTCCAGGCAGAGCACGCCGTCGCCGATGTCCCAGAGGCTCGCCGAGCCGTTCCGCGCGACGGGCTTGGACTTGCGCTTGACGTCCGCCAGCAGCAGCACGCCGGGCCGGCGCTCGACGCGCTTGTAGGCGCCGTCGGTGCCGAGGTAGTCGAGCACACCGTTCTCGACACGGTAGAATGTCCGTCCCTTCGCCGTCCGCAGCAGCGGCGGCACGGGGACCTTGGCTTTGTCGAGGCCGGCGATCACGGCGTCGACGCCGATCTTGTCGATGAGCTCGAACGGCCCCCATTTCCAGGCGTAGCCGAGCCGCATCGCCTCGTCGACGCCGACGATGTCGTCGGAGATCTCCGGCACCAGCGCCGCCGAATAGGCGAGCGTCAGCGCGGTCACGCGCCGCGCGAACTCGCCGCCGCGGTCGGCATGCGCGAGCACCGCGCGCAGATCGCGCTTGCCCTCGCGGATACTCTCGAGTTGCGGCTCCTCGGTCTTGCGATACTGGCCGGTCTTGAGGTCGATCGCCTCCAGGACCCGGCCGCCGTCCGCGGTCTTGGTCATGCGGAAGAAGCCGCCCTTGCCCTTCCGGCCGGTGTAGCCGTCGGCGATCATCTTCTTGATGAGCTCGGGCTCGCGGAGATTGCGGATATAGAGATCGTCCGCCGGCAGCGTGCGCCGCATGCTCGCGGCTATGTGCGGCATCAGGTCGATGCCCACGAGGTCGAGGAGCGCGAAGACGCCGGTCTTCGGGAAACCGAAGGGCCGGCCCATGATGGCGTCGGCCTCCTCGACGGTGAGGCCGAGATCCATGGCGGCGCCCACCGCCGCCTGCAGCCACATGCCGCCGATGCGGTTCGCGATGAAGCCCGGCGTGTCCTTGGCGTGCACGACGCCCTTGCCGAGCTGTACGTCGCAGAATTCCTCGAGCGCTGCGATCGCGTCGGCCCGCGTCTTGGCCCCGCGCACGATCTCCAGCAGGCGCATGTAGCGCGGTGGATTGAAGAAATGCGTGATGCAGAAATCGCGCTGGAAGCGCTCGGGCATGCCCTCGACGAGGTCGCGCAGCGGAATGGTCGAGGTGTTGGAGGAGACGATCGAGCCCTCCTTGCGGTGCCGCTCGAGTTTCTCGTAGGTCGCGCGTTTGACCGCGAGATCCTCCAGCACGACCTCGACGATCCAGTCGCAGTCCGCCAGCAGCGGCAGGTGGTCCTCGAGATTGCCCGGCGTCACCAGCCGCGCGTTCCGCGGATGCATGAAGGCCGCAGGGTTGGCCTTGAGCAGGCGCGCGATCGCGGCCTCCGCCACCTGGTTCCGGTTGCTCGCACCCTTCGGCACGATGTCGAGCAGCACAACCTCGAGGCCGGCATTCGCCACGTGCGCCGCGATCCCGCCGCCCATGACGCCAGAGCCCAGGACGGCGACTTTCTTGATGGGATTCATGCCGCCCGCTCCGTTATAGATTTCCCTCTCCGCCCCTCAGGGGCGGAGAGGCAAGGTGAGGTGGGGCCGTGCCGCCACGCGACCGAACGATCACTGCGCGCAGGCTTCGCCGCGAGGCCACGCAAGTCGAGTGGCGTCTCTGGAACGCGCTCCGGCAAAACAAGCTGCCGTGGAAGTTCCGCCGTCAGCACCCGATCGGCCGGCGCGTCGCCGATTTCGCGTGCCCCGCGCGCAAGCTCGCGATCGAGCTCGATGGCGGCCAGCACGCGGATTCCCGGAGCGATGATCTCCGCACCGAGGAGCTGGCGCGACATGGCTAGCGCGTCATCCGGTTCTGGAATACGGACGTGATGGAGAACATCGAGGGGGTCGTCGAGGCTATTCGGCGCGAGCTGGAGAAGGACTGATTTGGCGGCTCGTCGGCACGCACGTGCGCGGTGGCGACGCCCCACCTCACCTTGCCTCTCCGCCCCTAAGGGGCGGAGAGGGATGGCCAAAGCATAGCCCTCAACCGGAAGCATGAAGCTCACACCGCCTCGAGAATGGTGGCGATGCCTTGGCCGCCGCCGATGCATTGGGTGGCGAGGGCGTAGTGCTTGCCGTCGCGCTTCAGAAGCTGGGCGGCTTTGCCGGTGATGCGGGCGCCGGTGGCGCCGAGGGGATGGCCGAGGGCGATGGCGCCGCCGTCGAGGTTCACCTTCTCCTCGGGAATGCCGAGCTCGCGCATGCAAGCGAGCGCCTGGGAGGCGAAGGCCTCGTTGAGCTCGACGACGTCGATGTCCTTGATTTTGAGGCCGGCGCGCGCGAGCGCCTTCTGGCTGGCGGCGACCGGGCCGATGCCCATGATGTCCGGCGCGCAGCCGGCGACGGCGATCGACTTGAGCCGCGCCAGAGGCTCGAGCTTGTGGCGCTTGGCGTAGTCCTCGGTGCAGACCAGCACCGCGGAGGCGCCGTCGGTGAGCGGAGACGATGTGCCGGCCGTGACCGTGCCCGCCTGATCGAAGGCGGGCTGCAGCGCCGCGAGCGCCGCTTCGGAGGTGTCGGCCCTAATGCAGCCGTCCTTGTCGATGGCACCGTTCTTGGCCTTGATCGCGACGATCTCGCCCGCGAGCCTGCCGGCGGCCTGGGCCGCCGCGGCCTTCTTGTGGCTCGCGACCGAGAACGCGTCCTGATCCCGGCGCGTCACCTGATACTTGCGCGCGACGTTCTCGGCGGTCTGGCCCATGGACATGTAGGCCGCGGGAAAATCCTTGGCGAGGCCGGGATGCGGGCTCGGGTTGAAGCCGCCCATGGGCACGCGGGTCATGGATTCGACCCCCGCGCAGATGAAGGCCTCGCCGGCATCGAGCTGGATCGCGCCCGCGGCCATGTGGATCGACTGCATGGAGGAGCCGCAGAACCGGTTCACCGTGGTGCCCGCCGCCGTGATCGGCAGGTGCGCGAGGAAGCTGATGAGACGCGCCACGTTGAGGCCCTGCTCGCCCTCGGGCATGGCGCAGCCGACGATCACGTCCTCGATGTCCGCCGGGTCGAGCTTGGTGCGCTCGATGAGCGCCGAGATCACCTGGGCGCAGAGCTCGTCGGGCCGCACGCGCGCGAGCGCGCCCTTCTTGGCGAAATGGAACGGCGAGCGGGCATAGCCCGCGATGACCACAGACTTCACGAGGGTTCTCCTTCCCGGCGCGCGCCCGGCGCGACGCCCTGTGACTGTTTTTCCTGGAGCCGAGCCACCACGATGGCCTCGAGCTCCCTGAGCTCGCTCAGTGCCTCCGTAATCTCCGCCCGCTGGCGCTCGAGATCGGCGATCCGCTGCCGCCCCTTGTCGAGCGCGACGCGGAGCTGTTCGACGTGCTCGGGATCGACATCGTAGAGATCCAGTATCTCCTTGATGTCGGCAAGGCTGAACCCGAGCCGCTTGCCGCGCAAGACCAGGATCAGCCGCGCGCGGTCCCGGTGATCGTAGACCCGGTTTCCGCCGATGCGCCGCGGGCGCAAGAGATCCTGATCCTCGTAAAACCGGATCGCCCGCGGAGAGATGCCGAACTCCGTCGCGAGGTCGCCGATGGAATACAGTCGGCCCGCCTCGTCGCCGACCGGCCGCTGTGGGGCTTGTACAGAAATCACGGTATCACGCGTACGTAATAGAGCTACCGCGCACGTTAATCATCTGACGCGCTCGCGTCAACGGGCACGCGATCGAACACCTAGGATGAGAATATCCGAGTCCGGTACTTGGTACTATAAAAAAGGGATCAGAAAGCCCATCAATGCCCGGGTTTATGCCCGTGCGACCGCGCGGCTTCTTCCTGCTCGAGCGCCCGCTTCGAGGGCTTGCCGATCAGCGTTCGCGGCAGACTCTCGCGGAACTCGATGAGCTTCGGCATCTCGATGGGCGACAGCCGCTGCTTCAGGAACTCCGTCAGGTCCTCGGCCGTGAGGTGCTCGCCCTCGCGCAGCACCACGAAGGCCTTCACGGTCTGGCCGCGGTAGCGGTCGGGGACGCCGATCACGATGCATTCGCGCACCTGCGGATGCTGAAAGATCGCCTCCTCCACCAGGCGCGGATAGATTTTGTAGCCGCCGGCGATGACGACGTCCTTGATGCGGTCGACCAAGAAGAGGTAGCCGTCCTCGTCGAGATAGCCGATGTCGCCCGTGCGCAGCGTCCCTCCGCGCAGCACGTCTGCGGTGGCCTCCGGCTGCGCCCAATAGCCCAGCATGACCTGCGGCCCACGCACGCGGATCTCGCCGCGCTCGCCCAGTCCCAGCACGCGGGTCGGCTCGTCGACCGAGACGATCTCGACCACGGTGCCCGGCATCGGAGGCCCCACGGCGCCCGGCTTGTTGACGCCCTTCAGCGGATTGCAGGCGACCACCGGCGAGGTCTCGCTGAGGCCATAGCCCTCGACGAGCACGCAGCCGGTCAGGGCCTCGAACCGGGACTTCACCTCCACCGGCAAGGGCGCGCCGCCAGAGATGCAGGAGCGGATCGACGTGAGATCGTAGCGGTCGATGTGCTTGGCGTTGTTGATCGCCGTGAACAGCGTCGGCACGCCGGGGAACGTGGTGGGACGCTTGTGATGAATGGTCTTCAGCAGCTCCTTGAGCTCGAAGCGCGGCAGCAGGACGATCTCAGCGCCCACGGCGATGGAGAGGTTCATCACCACGGTCATGGCGAAGACGTGGAAGAACGGCAGCACCGCGATGGCCCGCTCCTGGCCGGGCTTGAAGTCCGGGAACCAGGCGATGCATTGGCGCGCGTTGGCGACCAGGTTCGCGTGGCTGAGCATGGCGCCCTTGGGCGTGCCGGTGGTGCCGCCGGTGTATTGCAACACCGCCACGTCGCGCAGCGCGTCGATCGGCGGCGGTTCGAAAGACCCGTCGTTGTCGACGAGCGCGGCGAAGGCGACATGCGCCTCATCCGCAGGCACGTCGGCCTGATCGCGGCGGCGCAGCGCGCGATAGAGCACGTCCTTGGGAAACGGCAGGATGTCCGCCATCGGGCAGACGACCAGGGTCTTGAGCGGGTTGCCGTCGCGGAGCCGCTCCAGCACGTCGTAGGTGAGCTTGAGATCGAGCGTCACGACGATGCCGCAGCCGGCATCTGCGATCAGCTGCCGGATCTCGCGCTCGACGTAGAGCGGGTTGATGTTCACGACCGTGCCGCCCGCGCGCAGCACGCCGAAATAGGCGATCACGTAATAGGGCGTGTTCGGCAGCATGAGCCCGACCCGCACGCCGGGGCCGACGCCCAGCGCGGCGAACCCTTTCGCCGCGCGGCGCACGAGATCGCCGATCTCGCGGTAGCTCGAGACCTTGCCGAGGAAGTCGAGGCAGGGCCGCTCGCCGAAACGCTCGACCGTGTCGTCGAGCAAGCGCGTCAGCGGGTGCTCGGGAAAGCTCGCGTCCCAGACGATGCCCGGCGGATAGCTCTTGAGCCAAGGCCGGGCGGGAGGCTCCGTCATCCCGATGCCCCTTCCAGCCCTAGTCACCCGAGGTTACCGGCTCGGGCCTCCCGCGAGCAACAGCCGCGCGGCAGCCTTCGGTCAGAACCGGAACCGCGTCTGCAGCGAGATCAGGTCGATCATGTTGGTGAACTTCCCGGAGAGCCGATCGGTGCCCGACGTCAATGTGGCCGGCGGGATGGTGCTGTTCACGCTGGAGCTGATGCTGGCGTCGCGCATGAAAATATGCGCGATGCCGAGATCGACCGAGAAACCGTCGCTGAACTTGTAGCCGGCACCGAAAGCGAGCCAGAAGCGGTCGCTGTCCGGCAGGCGCACGGTGCGGAATTGGTCGCTGGTGGGCGTTTGGTCATAGGCGACGCCGGCCCGGAGGGTCCAATTCTCGTCGAGATTGTAGGTTCCGCCCACGGCGATGAACCAGGTGTTCTTGAAATTCTCGGGTGTCGGCGCCGTCAGGTTGGTATTGCTGAGGGGTCCGCTGGTGCGGAACACGCCAAGGCTCTTGAACACGCTCCAATCCGTCCATTGCACATCCAACGCGACGCGGAATTGGTCGGTGATGCTCTGCGTGATGCTGAGGTCGGCGTTGTCGGGCGTCACGATGGTCGCGGTCGCGCTCGAGCTCTGCAGCCGGGGATTGAGCGAGAGCGGGAATACGATCCCCGTAAAGTCGGCCGATCCACTGATCGTGTGACGCACCTTTGAGCGATAGGTCAGGCCGATGTTGGTGCCGGGCAGCGGCTCCACAAGGATGCCGCCGTTGAAACCCCAGCCCCAGTCGTCGCCGTGGACCCTGAGACGGCCGTCCGGAAGCGGACCGAAAGGCTGGGGCGGCGCTCCCGCGATCGCGTTCTGGTCGACGGCCTGCGTCAGATCGGCGCTGAGATACTGCGCGGAAACGCCGCCGCCCACGGAAAGCCACTGATTCACGCGATAGGCGACGTTCGGATTGAAGTCGAGCGTCTGGAGCGCGGACTTGACGCCGAAATACCGGCCCACCCAGCCGTCGGGATAGATGGTCGACAGACCAAACGGCACCGTCATCGCCACGCCCGCCTTCAGGTCGGGGCTGAAGCTGTGCATGACATAAGCGGCCGGCACGAACGCCGCCTGCCCCCCGTTGCCGCTGCCGCCGCCGGAGATCGGAAAAGTGCCGGGCGTGGTGAAGCCGGTCGACGCGTTGCAGATGAAGCAGGTCTCGGCGGCGCCGCCCTCGAAGCGCGACGACGGCAGGATCAGGCTCGCATCCACCTGCGCGCGGTCGCCGGTGAAGTGCGTCATGCCCGCGGGATTGTTGAAGATCGTCGAGAGGAAGGTCGCCGACGAGGCGTTGCCGGCGAAGGCCGTGCCGAGCGCCTCGGCGCTGTTCTCTCGGATGGCGAAGCCGGAAGCCGCAGCCTCGCGCCCACCGAGCACGCAAACGAGAGCCGCGCCCAGAATCGCGACTACGCCGGACAAACGAGTCATGCTCACTCCCCCCAGAGAGACGCGCGGTTCGCGATCGCCTTGCACGGCGCGCCTCCCGCATGGCGCGCGCCGTCGCCCCTTCGTTTGAAAACAATGTACTCGGCGCCGCCGGGCAGTGGCAATGGGATCCTGTCCCAAGGTCGCCCCGTCAGTGCGCCAGGATCACCGGGATCGTCGCCTCCATGATGATGTGGCGCGTGGCGCCGCCGAAGATCAGCTGACGCAGCCGGCTCTGGGTATAGGCGCCCTTGATGAGCAGGTCGGCGTTGAACGCCTTCGCCTCCTCGAGGAAGACCTGGCCTGGGGTTCGGCCGCGGCCCTGCACGTGGCGGGCGGTGACGGAGAGCCCGTGGAGCGAGAGGGAGCGCGCGAGCTCCTCGCCGGTCGGACCCGGCGTCATGCCTTCCTCGACGCTCACCACCTCGATCTCTTGCGCGCTCGTGAGGAACGGCATGGCGAGCGCCACCGTGCGGGCGGTCTCCGTGCTGCCGTTCCAGGCGACCGAGACGCGCTCGCCGATGGTGGTGCCCGCTGCCGGAGGCGCCATCAGGACGGCCCGGCCGCTTTCGAACAGTACGTCCTCCAGCGTCGCTTCGGCGAGCGAGGCGAGCTTCGCCGGCCGCTCGACCACGATCAGGTCGAAGATGCGGCCGAAGCTGCCGGCGACCGCATTCTGCCGCCCGCTCTCCTCGCGCCACTCGGCGCTGAGCTCGCCGGGCGCCGCCGGACCCAGCGGCACGCCGTGCTCGCGCATGAAGGCAGAGAACAGCGCGCGCGCCGCCTCGCGCCGCTCCTGACCCTCGCGCTCGAGCGTGCGGTCGACCTCGGACGAGATCGAGAAGCCCATCTCGCCGCCGAACACCACGGCATATTCCGTGGTCAGCGTGTTGAGGCCGACGATGCGGCCGCTGAAGCGTCTTGCCACCAAGAGCGCGGTCTCCAACAGAGCCCGCGCCGTTCCGTCTCCTACCACCGCCAGGATCGATTTCATGGCCTCGCTCCTCGGTGAGATTGTTTGTTGTCGTGTCTCTCGTGAAGTCCCTGACCGGAAAAGTATAGTGCGCGCCGGGCCAAGCCCCAAGCGGTACGCAAAGCCGATCGCACGCCCAGGCCGCCCACGGAATTGGCACGGCTCCGGCCGCGGTTGACAGGGCGCGGGAGCGCCTTGTTAGCTCTGGCCGGCTCTTGCGAGCATCGGGCCAGCGGCACCGGGAGGAAACGAGATGACGGACCCCGTCGGGCTGAGGCGCGGCCTCACCCATTATGGCGACCCCGACTTCGCGCTCTACCTCCGGCGCTCCTTCACGCGCTCCATGGGGTACTCGACGGAGCTCTTGGAACGGCCGGTGATCGGCATCGCCAACACGGCGAGCGGGTTCAACAACTGCCACCGCCTGGTGCCGGACCTGGTAGAGGCCGTGAAGCGCGGCGTGCTGGCCGCGGGCGCCTTGCCATTGGAGTTTCCGACGACGTCCCTGGGCGAGCCCTTCCTCAATCCCACGAGCCTGATGTTCCGGAACCTCATGGCGATGGACACCGAGGAGATGATCCGGGCCCAGCCCATGGACGCGGTCGTGCTGGTGGGCGGCTGTGACAAAACCGTGCCGGCGCAGCTCATGGGCGCGATTTCCGCCGATGTGCCCGCGATCCAGCTGGTGACCGGGCCCATGATGACCGGCCGGCTCAAGGGCGAGCGGCTCGGCGCCTGCACGGATTGCCGGCGATACTGGGCGCGCTACCGCGCGGGCGAGGTGAGCCGCGCCCAGATCGATGAAATCGAGGGTGGCCTCGCCACCACCGCCGGCACCTGCGCGGTGATGGGTACCGCCAGCACCATGGCCTCGATCGCCGAGGCGCTCGGCATGATGCTGCCGGGCACCGCCGCCATTCCCTCGGTGCACGCCGATCGGCTGCGCGCCGCCGAGGCGACGGGAACCGCGGCCGTGCGGCTGGTGCAGAGCCCCATCCGGCCGAGCCAGATCGTGACCGAGAAATCCGTCGAGAATGCGCTCCGGGTCTTGCTGGCGATCGGGGGGTCGACCAACGCGGTGCTGCACCTGACCGCGATCGCCGGGCGCGCGGGCGTCGAGGTGTCGCTCGACCGCCTCAACGCGCTCAGCGACTCCACGCCGGTGATCGTCGACCTCAAGCCCACCGGTCCGCACTATATGGAGGACCTGTTCGCCGCCGGCGGCATCGGCGCGGTGCTGCGGGAGCTGAAGCCCCTGCTGCACCTCGACGCCCTGACCGTGACCGGCGAGACCCTGGGCGAGCGCCTCGCCGAGAGCGACCCTTATGTCGACCGCGGCGTGGTCCGCTCCCTCAAGGAGCCGTTGCAGGCGACCGGCGGGCTGGTGGCGCTCTTCGGCTCGCTCGCACCCAAGGGTGCGATCCTCAAGCGCGCCGCCGCCGATCCGAAGCTCTTCGAGAGCACCGGCCGCGCGGTGGTGTTCAGCTCGCTGGACGATCTCGCGGCGCGCATCGACAGCCCCGATCTCGACGTGATGCCCGAGGATTTCCTCGTGCTGCAGAACGCCGGCCCCACCAGCGAGTCCGGCATGCCGGAAGCAGGCTATCTGCCGATCCCCGGCAAGCTCGCGCGCAAGGGCGTCAAGGACATGGTGCGGATCTCCGACGCGCGCATGAGTGGCACGGCCTACGGCACGGTCGTGCTGCACGTAGCGCCGGACACCGCCAGCGGCGGGCCGCTCGCCAAGGTCCGCAGCGGCGACCGCATCAAGATCTCGGTCACCGAGCGGCGTATTGACCTCATGGTCGATCCCGCGGAGCTCGCCCGGCGGCCGTTCGCGCCGCCCTCCGCGCCGGCGCGCGGCTATCGCCGGCTTTACCGCGAGCAAGTCCTGCAAGCCGACCAGGGCTGCGATTTCGATTTTCTGCGCGCTCGGCCCACGCGCGCCTGAGAGGAGACCGTTCCGTGATCCCGCGCATCGCCAGCCTTCTCCTTGCCATCGCCCTTGCCGCTCCCGCGCACGCGCAGGAGATCCGGATACCCGTGCTGGTGCCGCTCACGGGGATTCTGGCTCTCGAGGGCACGAGCCAGCGCAACGGCGCCTTGCTCGCGATCTCTCATCCGCCCGAGGGCGTGACGCCTCGAGCCGAGGTGGCCGACACCGGCGCCGCGCCGGAGCTCGCGGTAACCGCGCTCGAGAAGGCGCTCGATCCCGGCACGCCCCTCGCCGTGGTGGCCTCGATGTTCGGTCCGCAGATCCTGGCGATGCTGCCGATCGGCGCGGAGCGCAAGGTGCCGCTGCTTACCATCTCGGGCTCGGTCGCGGTGACCGAGCAAAACAACCCCTACGTCTTCCGGTTCTTCCCGAGCGACGCCGTGGTCAAGATCGCCCAGGCCCGCTACGTCGTGGACATCTTGAAGAAGACGCGTCCCGCCATCGTCTACCAGACCACCGCCTACGGGCAGGGCGGCAAGAAGGTTCTGGAGGAGACCTTCGGCAAGCTCGGCGTCAAGCCGGTGTTCTCCGAGGGCGTCGACATCTCCGTGAAGGACCTGCTGCCGGTGCTGACGCGCGCCCGCGGTGCCGAGCCGGACGTGCTGGTGCTGCAGCTGCACGCGCCCGCGACCGCGCTCATCATCAAGCAGGCGGCGGCCATGGGGCTGGGCTTGCCGGTCGTCTCGGGCTCCGCCATCGGCCAGCCCGCGACCGCGGCGCTGCTCGAGCCCAAGGAGCTCGCGGACGTGTGCGCGGAGAGCGCCTCCTCGCCGATCTCCGGCGGCTCGGCCGCGCTGCAGAAGTTCGTGGCGGAGTACCGGCAGACCTTCAACAGCGAGCCCGACGCTTATGCGCTCGCGCAATATGACGGCACCGAGATGATGCTCGCCGCCGTCAAGTCGGGCGCCGCGACGCCCGAAGCCGTGCGCCAGGCGCTCTCCACCATGAGCTACGACGGCCTCGCCATGACCTACAAGTCGGACGGCCACGGCAACATGGCGCATTCCGCCGTGATCCTCTGCTACGACGGCGCAAGCCGCGTGCCCAAGGTCATCCAGACCTACGACAACATCGACCCGTCGATGTAGCGCTCGCGGGTCGGCGCAGGTTGCTCCTCGCGGGTTTTCGCGCGAGGGTTGGGCGAATGGTCACGATCCTTCAGCTCGCTCTCAACGGGCTCGCGCTGGGCGCGGCCTATGCGCTGGTCGCGCTGGGCTTCGTGCTGGTACTGAACGCCACCGGCGCGGTCAATTTCGCGCAGGGCGACCTCGTCATGGCTGGAGGTTATGCGGCGGCGGCGTTGGCAGCCGCGCTGCCGCTGCCGGGCCTCGCCTTGCTGCCGATCGTGATCGGCACGATGGCGCTGCTCGGCCTCGCGGTCTCGGCGCTTGCCTATTTCCCGCTGATGCGGCGGCCGGCCACGGCGGTGTTCGTCAGCACGATCGCGATCGGGCTCGTGCTGCAAAACGCGGCGCTCGGCCTGTTCGGCCCCGAGCCACGGACGGCGCCGCCCGTCTGGGACAGCGAGCCGCTCCGCTGGGGTGCGCTCGCGCTTTCGCCCCAGGCGCTGGCGGTGATCGCGATCGCGACAGTCCTCGTGCTGGGCCAAGCCTGGCTCCTCGCGCGCACGCGCCTCGGCCGCAACCTCCGGGCGACGGCGCAGGACCGCGAGATGGCGGCGGCACTGGGCATTCCCGTCAACGCGATGATCGCGCTCAGCTTCGCGCTGGCGGCGGCGCTGGCGGGCGCCGCGGGCGCGCTGCTCGCCAACCAGTTCTTCGTCACGCCAACCGCCGGCGGCGCGCTCATCCTCAAGGCCTATATCGCCGTGGTGATCGGCGGCTGGGGCTCGCTCGCGGGCGCGGCCGTCGGCGCGCTGCTGGTGGGTCTTTTCGAGACGGTGGTGGCGGCGGCGGTTTCCTATACCGCGGCGAGTGCTCTCCTCTACGCGGCACTGCTCCTGATATTGCTTCTGCGGCCGCAGGGCCTGTTCGGTGAGGCGGCGGGCCGGCGGGCATGACCGTCGCCGACACACGCGCAAGCGCGAGACACGGTCTCGGCGACGACGCGCTCTGGACCGTGCTGCTCCTCGCGGCGCTCGCCGCCTACGCCGGCACCCGCGCCTCGCCCTACGACCTGCGCGTCCTCGCGCTGGCGGGCTGCCAAGCGCTCCTCGTGCTGGGCTACCAGTTCATCTTCGGCCATGCCGGCGCCCTGTCTTTGGCGCAGGGCGCATTCTTCGGGCTCGGCGCCTATGTAACGGCGATCCTCGGCGCCCGCTATCACTGGGGTTTCGCGGCGACGTTTCCGCTGTCGATCCTGGCGCCGCTCGCGCTCGCCGCAGTGGTGGCGGTGCCCTTGCTGCGCCTCGCCTCGCATTATTTCGCGCTCGCGACCTTGGGATTGGCGCAGGTCGCGCTGTTGTTGGTCGTGAACGCCGGCGACTGGACCGGCGGCGCGCTCGGCCTCACGGGCGTGCCGGGCATCGTCATCCTGGGCGAGGCGGTGCCGCGCGGCCTGCCGCTCGCGGCGGCTGTGTGGGGCATTGTCGCGCTCGGCGCCTGGCTTTCCTGGCGGGTCACTCACGGCATCACGGGCACGGCCTACGCGGTGCTGCGCACCGATCCGCTCGCGGCAGCGGCGACCGGCCTTGCGCAAACCCGGCTGCGCTTCTCCGCATTCCTGCTGAGCGCCGCCTATGCCGGTGCGGCCGGCGCGCTGCAAGCGCACACGGTCGGCGTGGTGTCCTCGGAGACGCTGGAGTTCTCGGTCATGGTCACCTGTCTCGCGATGACCGTGATCGGCGGCAGCACGCGGATAGCGGGCGCCCTCCTGGGCGCTCTGCTGCTGACCTATCTGCCGGAATGGCTGCGCTTTCTCGAGGGCCACGCGCTCCTGGCCTATGGCGCGGCGCTGCTGGCGATGATCATCCTCGCGCCCGAGGGGATCGCGGGCGTCCTCGGGCGAGCGTTCGCCGGCCGGCGGCGAGCGCCGGATCTGCCGGAGCCGGTGCCCGCGCCGCCGCAGGAATCGCGGTCGGCCACTCTCGAAGCGCGCAGTCTCAGCAAGCGCTTCGGCGGCGTGCTGGCTCTCGACCGCGTCGATCTCGTCATCGAGCCCGGCGAGATCCTCGGCCTGATCGGACCCAACGGCTCCGGCAAGACCACGCTCGCCAACGTGATCAGCGGGCTCGTTCCGGCCGACGACGGCGTCATGCGGCTGGGGTCGACGGGTCTGCGGGGCTTGAGCGCGGAAAAAATCGCGCTGGCGGGTATCGCGCGCGGCTTTCAAACGCCGGCGCTGCCGCCGAGCCTCAGCGTGCTGGAGCTGGTGGCGCTCGCGCGTGCGAGCGCTGCCGGGAAGATCGGATTTCTCTCGAGCCTCCTCGGGCGCGATGCCGGCAAGGGGCGGCGGCGATTCGAGGCGGAAGCGCTCGACCTGCTCGGCCGCGTCGGCATATCCAGCGAGGCCGACCGGCCCTGCGGAACGCTGCCGGCCGCGCTCGCCTGGCGCGTCGAGCTCGCGCGAGCGCTCGCGCTCGACCCCGGCATCATCATTCTCGACGAGCCCGCGGCCGGGCTGGGCGAGCGCGAGCAGGCGGAGCTTGGTGCGGCGCTCCGGGAGATCGCGGGCCACGGCATCGCTCTCCTGGTCATCGAGCACAACATGCCGTTCCTGCTGCCCACCGCGCATCGGATCGTCGTCCTTGATCAAGGCCGCGTCATCGCCAAGGGCAGGCCCGCCGAGGTCGTTCGCGATCCCTCGGTGATCGCCGCCTATCTCGGCCGCGAGAGTCTTCCGGCATGACCGACACTCTCCTCGCCCTGGAGGGACTCAACGTCGCGGCACGCGGTGCCGCAGCGCTCGACCGCATCACGCTCACGGTCGGCGCAGGCGAGGTGGTGGCGCTGCTGGGCGCCAACGGCGCCGGCAAGTCGACGGTGCTCAAGGCAATCATGGGCTTGATTCCGAGCACCGGCGAGGTTCGGCTCGAGGGTACCGAGATCAGTCGACTCTCACCGGCGCGGCGCGCCCGCCGCGGCCTCGGCTATGTGCCGGAGGGCCGCCGCTTGTTTCCGGGCATGTCCGTGCGAGACACCCTCCTGGTGGGTTGCCAGGCCGGCGGACGAACCGCGGCGGAGCGGCTGGCGGGGGTGTTGGAGATGTTTCCGGATCTGCGGCCGCGGCTCGCGACGCCGGCCTGGCAGCTCTCCGGCGGGCAGCAGCAGATGCTGGCGATCGGCCGCGCGCTGATGGGTGCGCCCAAGCTCCTCTTGCTGGACGAGCCGTCGCTGGGCCTGGCGCCGATGCTGGTGGACGAGCTCCTGGGGCGGATGCGCGCGCTGGCCGCGGAGGGCGTGGGCGTCCTGCTGGCGGAGCAGAGCGTGGCGCGCGCGCTCGGTGTCGCCAGCCGCGTCTATGCGCTGGCGCAGGGGCGCGTCGTCGCCCAAGGCCCCGCTTCGGAGCTGCGCCGCAGCCCGGTCTTGGAACGAGCGTTCCTCGGCGCTGACATTGCGGTATCCTCGCAAGGTCCGAATTCCCAGCCGGAGGCCACCCGATGAAGATCCACAATCCCACCGCCGTCCACGCCGCCCCCACCTATAGCCACGGCATCGAGGTGCCGCCCAGCGCCCGTTGGCTCTATATCTCGGGCCAGGTGGGCGCCGGCCGCGACGGCACGCCGCGAGAGGGCATCGAGGCGCAGACGAACCAGGCGTTCGAGAACCTGAAAGCCATATTGGCGTCCGCGGGGATGAGCTTCACGGACGTGGTCAAGGTGACCTCCTACCTCATCCACGAAGACCTCATCGATGGGTTTCGCAAGGCGCGCACCGTCCAGATGGGCGACCATCGCCCAGCCGCGACGTTGGTAATCGCCCGCCGCCTCGCCCAGCCCGGCTGGCTGGTCGAGATCGAGGCGATCGCGGCCAAGGCCTGACGAGGCGCGCGCGCCGGGCGCCGCGATGCCGACCGTCCCCTCTTGGACGAGCCTGGCCCTCCTGCTGGGCCTGAGCTTCTTTTTCGGGCTCGCCTTCGAGGAGTTCTACCGGAAGAGCGGCGAGGAGCGGCCGGGCGGCATCCGGACCTTTCCGCTGCTCTCCATCGGCGGCGGCGTGCTCTACCTGCTCGACACGACGCGCCTGCTGCCGTTCACGGCGGGGCTCGTGGTGCTGGGCGCCTGGCTGTTCGCGTTCTATCGCGAAAAGGTCGCCGCCCGCGGCGAAAAAGATGAGCCGAACGCCGGGCTGATGGTGCCGCTCTGCAACGTGCAGGCCTACTTGCTCGGCGCGGTCGCATTGGCGTTTCCCGCGTGGATGGCGGTCGGCGTGACGGTCGCCTCGGTCCTGTTCTTCACGGGGCGCGAGCGGCTCCACGATCTCGCGCGCAAAGTCGAGATGTCGGAGATCGTCACCGCCGGCCAGTTCCTGATCCTGACCGGGCTCGTGCTGCCGCTGCTGCCGGATCAGCCGGTGACCGAGCTCACGCACATTACGCCCCGCCAAGCCTGGCTCGCGCTCCTCGCGGTCTGCTCGGTCTCTTATGCGAGCTACCTCGTACAGCGAATTCTGGCGCCGGCCGCGGGCGATCTCTGGATGGCGCTGCTCGGCGGGCTCTATTCCTCGACCGCGACCACGGTGGTACTGGCCCGCCGCGCCAAAGCCGATCCCGGACTGGTTCCCCAGGCCCGAGCCGGCATCACGCTCGCGACCGCCGTCATGTATCTGCGCGTGCTCGTGATCGTGTCGGTATTCAATCTTCCGCTTGCGAAGGAGCTGGCGCCGGCCCTGGCGATCCTCGGGGTCGCGGGCCTGATCGCCGGTGCCGTGCAATACCGCTATGCGCCGTCGCTGCGTAAAACGCCCGAAGATCGCGCGCCGACGGCGCAGCGCAACCCGCTCGAGCTCGGCACCGCCGCTCTCTTCGCGGTGCTGTTCCTCATCATCACGCTGGTATCCACCTGGGTCGGGTCGGAATTCGGCCGATCCGGCATCTTCGTTCTGGCGGCCTTGGTCGGGATCGCCGACATCGACCCCTTCGTGCTGAACCTCGCGCAAGGCGGCGTCGCCGGTCTCTCGCCGAGCGTGGCGGCCGCGGCGATCCTGGTCTCGACCGCGTCCAACAACCTGCTGAAGGCGTCCTATGCCGCCGGCTTTGCGGGCTGGCGGATCAGTTTCCCGGCGGTTGCCTCGCTCGCGACGCTGGCCCTGTTCACCGTCATCGCCGCGTTCTTGGTCGGACGCGGTTGAAGAGAATTATCGCCGCAGCAGGAAACTCGCGGCCGCGCGCCGGCGCTCCCAGCCGGCGCGCTCCAGGGCCGGCGTGTCGTCGGCTTCTCGCGGATATCCGAGGCAGAGATATCCCACCAGCGCCCACTCCGGCGGCACGTCGAGGCTGCGGGCCACCGCCGCGGGATCGAGAATCGAGACCCAGCCGAGGCCCACGCCGTGCGCGCGGGCGGCGAGCCAGAGCGTGTGGATGGCGGTCACCGCCGAGTACTCGATCATCTCCGGCATGGTACGCCGGCCGAGCCCGTGGCCCTGCACGGTGCCGGGATCGGCAAATACCGCAAGGTGCACCGGCGCCTCGTCGAGCCCGGCGAGCTTGAGACGCGCGTAAGTCTGCGCCTCCGCTCCGTCATAGGCCGCGAGCGCCGCCGCGTTGGCACGCTCGAAATTCGCACGAATTTCGGCGCACCGGCTCGCATCCTCCACCAGCACGAAACGCCAGGGCTGGCTCAGGCCGACGGACGGTGCCAGCGCGGCAATCTCCAGGAGACGCTCAAGCAAGCCCTCCGGCAGCGCGTCGCCGCGGAACCGCCGCACGTCGCGCCGCCACGTCAGGAGCTCGACGAGGCGCGCGCGGAAAGCGTCGTCGAACTCGGGCACCGCTTAGAGCCTGGTCTCTTGGGGTGCAGGCAACGACACAACCGCCCCTCCCCCCTTGAGGGGGAGGGTAGGGAGGGGGGTCGGGGAGTTGCCGTGGCGTCGGAAACAACGCTGCGGCCGCACCCCCCACCCTGACCTCCCCCTCAAGGGGGGAGGGGCTTTGAGGGGCCAGAGCGCATCCATGTCGGCCGATCTCACCGGTCAGCGCTTGCCGCGGGCGTCCACCGGCCAGATGTCGACCAGCGTGTCGCCGCGCACGACGTGATAGAAATCATGCAGGTTGACGGTGGGATCGTCGTGCGGCGTCACGCACTCGATCTTGTGGCCGATCTCCGGTCGCGGCGCGCCCTCCGGCAGGATGAGCTTGCCGTGCTCGTCGCCGAACCAAGTGTAGGTCGAGCCCGCGGGCGCGCCGAGGGCGATCTCGGGTTTGGGTCCCTCCGTCGCGAAGGATTTGAGGCCGGCATCGCAGGTGACCCAGCCGGGCGCATTGGTGCTGACCACCGCGGTCTGCACGAAAAGCGAGGTCTCGAACGGGAGCTCGTTGCGGCCTTCTTTGAGCGCGCGGTTGTAGTCGACGTCCATGAAGACGTAGGAGCCGACCTGCAGCTCCGTGAATACGTGGGCCTCGGGATCGAGATCGAAGGTTCCGGTACCGGCGCCGGTCACCACGGGAACCTTGATGCCCGTGGATTCGAGCCGCTCTACGATGCCGGCGACGCGCGTCAGCATCTCGAGCGTGCGAGCGCGACGCTCGGCGCGCACGGCCACGTGCTGGAGATTGCCGGCATAGGCCTGGATGCCGCGGAACCGGAGGATGCCCGACTGCGCCACCGCTTGAGCGAGCGCCACCGCGTCCGCCTCGGTCGCGGCGCCGGTGCGGCCGTGATTGGCGTAGAAATCGACCAGCACGTCGAGCGGCTTGCCCACGGCGCGCGCCGCGGACTCGATCTCGGCGAGATTCCGGGGATTGTCCACCACGACCGAGAAGCCACGGTGGTTGTCGGCGTTGAGCGCGATGAGCCGCGCGAGTTTGGAGGGCGTCACCTGCGGCGAGGTGATGTGCACGCCGGGCACGCGAGCGCGCACCATGATCTCCGCCTCGCCCATGGTGGCGCAGCAGACGCCGAGCGCGCCCGCCGCCACTTGCAGCTCGGCGATACGGATCGATTTGTGCGTCTTGGCATGGGGCCGCAGAGCCGCGCCCACTGCGCGCGCGTGCGCCGCCATGGTCGCTATGTTGCGCTCCATCAGGTCGAGGTCGAGCACCAGGGCGGGCGTGTCGAGCCGCGCGCGGGACCCCGGAACTCCGATCAGCGGCGCGTTGGGTCCGAGGTCGGTCATGCCCGCGACTCCGCCGCCGCGCCATTGTTCGCCCGCGCGGCCGCGAGCGCCCCCGCGTCGACATCGCGCAGGTGGCAAGCGACATGGTGGCCCGGTCTCACCTCGCGCATCATGGGCTCCTCGACCTTGCAGCGCGGCTCCGCATAGGGGCAGCGCGTGTGGAAACGGCAACCCGGGGGCGGGTTGATCGGACTCGGCACGTCGCCGGGCAGGATGATGCGCTGACGCTTCGCTTCGGGATCCGGCATCGGCACCGCCGAGAGGAGCGCCTCGGTGTAGGGGTGCAGCGGCTCCGCGAACAGCGACTCGCGGTCGGTGAGCTCGACGAGCTTGCCGAGATACATGACGGCGATGCGGTGGCTGATATGCTCGACCACCGCGAGGTCGTGAGCCACGAACAGGTACGAAAGCTTGAACTCCTGCTGGAGGTCGCGGAGCAGGTTGATCACCTGCGCCTGGACCGAGACGTCGAGCGCGGAGACCGGCTCGTCGCAGACGATGAGGCTCGGGTTGAGGGCGAGCGCGCGGGCGATACCGATCCGCTGGCGCTGACCGCCGGAGAACTCGTGCGGGAAGCGCTGCAGCACGTCCTCGCGCAGTCCCACCTTGGCGAAAAGCGCGACGACCCTGTCCTTGAGCTCGGCGCCGCTGCTGACGCCATAGTTGATCAGCGGCTCCGCCACGATCCCGCCGACCGAAAGCCGCGGGTTCAGAGACGAATAGGGATCCTGGAACACGACCTGCAGCTCGCGGCGGAAGGGCCGCATCTCCGCGCGGCTCAGGTTGTCGATCCGCTTCCCGCGGAGCCTGATCGTGCCGGCCGTGGGCTCGACCAGCTTCAAGATCGCCTTGCCCGCGGTCGACTTGCCGCAGCCGGACTCGCCGACGAGACCCAGGGTCTCGCCCTCCGCGATGCTGAAGGTGATTCCGTCGACGGCGTAGACCTGGCCGACCGTGCGCGAGAACAGGCCCTTGTGCACGGGGAAGTGCTTCTTCAGGTCCTCGACCTCGAGGAGCGGCGCGGCGCTCGCGTCGGTCATGCCGGCACCAACCGGTCGGACTCGAAGCAGGCGACGACGTGCCCCGCCGCCTTCGTCTCGAGAACCGGCGCCTCGCGGCGGCAGCGCTCGGTGACGAAGGGGCAGCGCGGCGCGAAGGCGCAGCCGACGATCTCCTCGCGGAGCGACGGCACCATGCCGGGAATCTCGGCGAGCCGCGGCGCCATGGCGCGGCCGCGGCTCGCGCCCAAATGCGGGATGGAATTGAGCAATCCGACGGTATAGGGATGCCGGGGACGGCGGAACAGCTCTTTGACCGGCGCCTCCTCCACCTTGCGCCCCGCATACATGACCACGACGCGCTGCGCCATCTCCGCGACCACGCCGAGGTCGTGGGTGATCAGGATGATGGCGGCGTCGATCTTCTGCTTGAGCTCGCGCATGAGATCGAGGATCTGCGCCTGGATCGTGACGTCGAGCGCCGTCGTCGGCTCGTCGGCGATCAGCAGCTTCGGATTGCAGGCGAGCGCCATGGCGATCATCACGCGCTGGCGCATGCCGCCGGACATCTCGTGCGGATATTGCCGGGCGCGGCGCTCTGGCTCGGAGATCTTGACCAGGCGCAGCATCGCCACCGCCTTCCCGGCAGCGGCCTTGGCGTCGAGACCTTGATGCAGCATCAGCGTCTCGCTGATCTGGCGCGATACCGTCAGCACCGGATTGAGCGATGTCATCGGCTCCTGGAAGATCATGGAGATCTCGTTGCCGCGGATGTCCCGCATCTCCCTCTCGGGGAGCTTCAGCAGATTCCTGCCCTCGAAGCGGATGGCGCCGGAGACGATGCGGCCGGGCGGCTCGGGGATGAGCCGCAGGATCGAGAGCGAGGTGACGCTCTTGCCGCAGCCGGATTCGCCCACCACGCCCAAGGTCTCGCCCGGTCTCACGGCGAGCGAGACGCCGTCGACCGCGCGCACGAGGCCGTCGCGCGTGAAAAAATATGTCCGGAGATCCTCGATCTCCAGGAGCGGCTTCGCGGCGACGGGCAACGAGCCCGGCGCATCCGCTTCGACCGCGACGCCGCTCAAAGCCGGCCCCCCTCACATGCGCCGCGCGAGGCGCGGATCGAGCGCGTCGCGCATGCCGTCGCCGACGAGATTGATCGCCAGCACGGCCACCGACAGGAACACCGCAGGAAACAGCAGGATGTAGTAGGCGATCTGGAAGAGGCTCCGGCCCTCGGCCATCATGTTGCCCCAGCTCGGTATGTTCGGCGGCGTGCCCGCGCCGATGAAGCTCAGGATCGCCTCGGTGATCATCGCGGAGGCACAGATATAGGTGCCTTGAACGAGCAGCGGCGCGATGGTGTTGGGCAGGATGTGCCGCCGAAGCGTCTTGAAGAATCCGGTGCCGACCGCTACGGCCGCCTCGACGAAAGGCTGCTCGCGCAGGCTCAGCACGACGCCGCGCACCAGACGGGTGACGCGCGGGATCTCCGAGACCGTGATCGCCAGGATCACGTTGCTGGTGCTGGCGCGGGTCAATGCCATCAGCGCGATCGCCAGCAGTACCGGCGGGATCGACATCAGGCTGTCCATGATGCGCATCACCACGGCGTCCACCGGGCGGCTGAAGCCGGTGACGAGGCCGATCGCGAGCCCGACGCCCGTGCTGAAGAGCGCGACCCAGAACCCGACCCAGAGCGAGATGCGCGCGCCGTAAATCACGCGGCTGTAGACGTCGCGGCCGAGCATGTCGGTACCGAACCAGTTGGCCCCTGAGGGAAACCGCAGCCGGCGGATCGGCGACAGGGCCTGCGGGTCTACGGTGCCGAGGTAGGGCGCCAGCACGGCCATCAGGACCATGAGCGCCAGGATCGCCAATCCGATCGCGACCGTCGGGTGGCGCCGCGCCAACTCGAGGATGGCCGCGCGCTCCCGCCGCGCCGCGGAGACCGCCTCGAAGTCGATCGGCGCCGTGGTCATGGCGTCAGTATCTCACGCGGGGATCGAGCACGGTGTAGCTCAGATCGATCAGCAGATTGAGGATCACGTAAGCCGCGGAGAACAGCAGGATCACGCCCTGGATGATCGGATAGTCGCGGCGCAGGATGGCGTCGACCGTCAGGCGGCCGATGCCGGGAATCGCGAACACGGTCTCGGTCGCGATCACCCCGCCGATCAGCAGCGCGACGCCGATCCCGATGATGGTGGCGATCGGCACCGCGGCATTCTTGAGCGCGTGCCCGACCAGCACATTCCGGCTGGAGAGGCCCTTCGCGTGCGCGGTGCGGATGTAGTCCTGGCTCAGCACTTCCAGCATGCTGGTGCGGGTGATGCGCGCGATGAGCGCGGCGTAGATCAAGCCGAGCGCCGTGGACGGCAGGATCAGGTGCTGCAGGAACGGCCAGAACCCCTCGCGGATGCTGACGTAGCCCTGGACCGGCAGCCAATCCAGCTCGACCGAGAAGACCAGGATCAGAATATAGGCGAGCACGAAGGACGGCACCGAGAAGCCCAGCACGGCAAACGCCATCGCCGCGCGGTCGATCCAGGTGCCCGCGCGCCAAGCGGCCAGCACGCCGATCGGTATCGCGACGACGATCGACACGATGAGCGTCGTCACGGTGAGCGCCGCGGTGGGCTCGAGACGCTGCTGGATCAGCTGCCAGACCGGCAGGTTCGTGAAGATGGAGATACCGAGATCGCCGCGCAGCACGCCCCAGGCCCATTGCCAGAATCGCACCAGGAACGGCTCGTCGAGGCCGAGCTGATGGTGGATGCGCGCGATGTCCTGCGCGGTCGCGAGGTCGCCGGCGATGATGGCCGCGGGATCGCCGGGCGCGAAATAGAGCAGCGAGAACACGAACCCGGCCACGATGGCCATCACCGGAATGGTCGCGATCAGGCGCCGGACGACGTAGGAGAACACGCGCTATCGGGCCTCCGAGGAGCTCACGACTTCTCCACGTTCCAGAGGAAGACCACGGGCGCGACGATCACGCCCTTGAGGTTGCTGCGATAGGCCGTGGGGATCTGGAACATGCCGGTCGGCACGTAGGGCACGCTCTCGAAGGCCTCGGTCTGGATCGCCTCCGCGACTTTCTTCTGCGCGGCGAGATCGGGCGCCGCGAACCATTGGTCGCGCAGCTCCTCGATCTTGGCGTCCTTTGGCCAGCCGAACCACGCGCTCGCTCCGTTCCCGCGGAGCGCGGCGTTGAGCGCGGGATTTGCCATGTCCGGCGCCACGAACCAGGTGAAGAAGATGTTCCAGCCGCCCTTGTCGACGGGATCGTGGGAGGCGCGGCGCGTGATCAGCGTGCCCCAATCCATCGCGGCGAGCTCGGCGTCGACGCCGATCTTCTTGAGCGCTTCCATGGCTACCAGCGCCTGGGCGTTGACGATCGGCTGGTCGGTCGCGGTCATCACCACGACCTTCTGGCCGGCGTAGCCGGCTTCCTTGACCAGCGCCCTCGCCTTCTCGACGTCGCGCTTGCCCGCGAGCGGTGCGTTCGCGGCGTCGTTGGCGAGCGGCGTGCCGCAGGAGAAATAGGAGTAGCAGGTCTTCCAGTACTTCTGATCGCCGGCCAGCGCGGTCATCATCTCCTTCTGATCGATCACCCACTCCACCGCCTGGCGCATCTTGGGATTGTCGAACGGCGGCTGCTCGTGGTTGAAGCGCAGCACGCCCACGCTGCCGAGCGGATCGACGTTGGCGACCGTGACGTCCTTGTTCTTGGCGAGCATCGCCACCAGGTCCTGCGGCAGTTGCTGCCACCAATCGACCTCGCCGGCATTGAGCGCGTTGGCGGCGGTCTGCGGATCGGGGATGTAGAGCCACTCCACGCGGTCGACCTTCACGACCTTGCCGCCGGCGGCCCAGCTCGGCGGCTCCTTGCGCGGCACGTAATCGGCGTTCTTGACGAAGACCGCCTTGGCGCCCGGCACCCACTCCGAGGCCGCGAACTTGAACGGACCCGAGCCGATCGACTCCTTGATCTGCGTGTTGGCGTCGGTCTTGGCGACGCGCTCGGGCATCATGAAGGGGACGTTGCTCGAGAGCTTGCCGACCGCATCCAGCAGCAGCGGGAACGGCTTCTTGAGCGTGATCGAGAAGGTACGATCATCGACCGCCTTCATCTCGCCGATCACGCCCGGGAGCGTCTGGCCGAGCACGTCGCGCTTCATCCAGCGCTCGAGCGAGGCGATGCAGTCCTCGGGCCGCACCGGCGCGCCGTCGTGCCATTTGAGTCCGTCGCGGAGCGTGATGGTGTAGACGAGATTGTCCTCGCTCACCGTCCACTTCTCGGCCATTTGCGGCTGCACTTTGAAATGCTCGTCGAGCGCAAACAAAGTGTCGTAGACCATGTAGCCGTAGTTGCGCGTGATGTAAGCGGTGGTCCAGATGGGATCGAGGCTCTTGAGGTCGGCCTCGGGAATGAAACTGAGCGTCTTGCCGGAAGATTGGGCATGCGCCCCGGCCGGCGGCAGTGTCGCCGCCAGCGCCGCCGCCACGATGCCGCGCCAAGCAAGCCTGCGAATGCGTCCCATCAAAAAGCCTCCGATTTCGGGGATCTTACGACCCTCGTCAGCACCTTACGCCATTCGCCATCCCTCGCAACACCCCCGCCGCGATGGCCCGTGAACCCGCTCTGCCAAAGCCGTCCCCGCGGCTGGGCGCGCGTCCGCTCGGTGTCGCGCGCGATTGCTCCGTCCTGGATTTTGCCGGATAGTGACGCTGTTCCTTGAACCGCGCGCGCCGCAGAGGAGAGTGCCTTGACGAGTCCGTCCGCCGATCGCGAGCTCGCTTTTTTCTCCGCCACCCATCTGATCAACGGCTTCGCCAAGAAGACCCTGTCGCCCGTCGACGTGACCCAGGCGATCCTGCGCCGGATCGAGCGGCTTGAGCCGAAGCTCAACGCCTTCGTCCTGCGCGATCCCGAGGGCGCGCTCAAGGCCGCGCGGGCGTCGGAGGCGCGCTGGCAGAAGAGCGAGCCGATGGGCCTGCTCGACGGCGTGCCCGTCACCATCAAGGACTTGTTCCTGACCCGCGGGTGGCCGACGCTCCGGGGCTCCACGCTCACCGACCCCGACCAGCCGTGGGAAGAGGACGCGCCGCCGGTGGCGCGGCTCAAGGAGACGGGCGCCGTCATCCTCGGCAAGACCACCATGCCGGAATACGGTTGGAAGGCGCTGGGCGATAGTCCGCAAAGCGGCATCACGCGCAACCCCTGGAACCTCGAGCACACGCCGGGCGGCAGCAGCTCCGGCGCCGCGGCGGCGATCGCGGCAGGCCTGGGTCCGATCGGACTCGGCACCGACGGCGGCGGCTCGATCCGAATCCCCTGCGGCTTCACGGGCATTCCCGGCCTCAAGCCGACCTTCGGCCGCGTCCCTGCCTATCCCGCGAGCCCCTTCGGCATGCTCGCGCATACCGGGCCGATGGCGCGCACGGTTCAGGATTGCGCGTTGCTGCTGACCGTTCTCGCCGGCGCGGACGAGCGCGATCCCTATGCGCTGCCGCGGGACGGCGTCGACTATCGCGTGGGCCTCGAGACCGGCATCAAGGGATTGCGCATCGCCTACAGCCCGAGGCTCGGCTATGCCGCCAACGTGCACACGGAGGTGGCGGCTGCCGTGGAGCGCGCGGTGAAGGCCTTCTCGGAGCTCGGCGCCGAGGTCGAGACGGTCGATCCCGGCTTTGCCGACCCTCGAGGCGCCTGGCTCACGCTCTGGTACTCGGGTGCCGCGAAGGCGCTCGGCCATCTCAGTGTCGAGCAGCGCAAGCGCCTCGATCCCGGACTCCTGGTCCATGTCGAGCGCGGCGAGAAACTCTCCGCGGTGGATTTCCTCACCGCCGACGTCGCGCGCACGGATTTGGGCCGGCACATGAAGCTCTTCCATCGGCGCTACGATCTCCTGATCACGCCCAGCGTCGCGGTGCCCGCGCTCCGGGTCGGCAGCGATCTCAGCGATCCGCTCCGCGAGAAGGAATGGATCGACTGGACGCCGTTCAGCTATCCCTTCAACCTGACGCGCCAGCCGGCGGCGAGCGTGCCGTGCGGCCTGACATCCGCGGGACTGCCGATCGGCCTGCAGATCGTGGGCCGGCTCTACGAGGACGCGACGGTGCTGCGGGCGGCACGCGCCTTCGAGCGCACCAATCCCGCGCCGCGACCCGCGCTCGACTGAGCGGGCTTGCGGATTTGGGTGGGGCGCCATGAAGGTCACCCTGCTCGGCACCGGCTGCCCGCAATGCGATCCCGATCGCCTCGGACCCGCGAGCCTGGTGCAGCACGGGAGCCGGCAGCTCCTCATCGACGCGGGCTCCGGCGCCACCCAGCGGCTGGTCTCCGCCGGCAGCAGCGGGCGTGCCCTCGACGCCGTCTTCCTCACCCATCTGCATTCCGATCACATCGTCGATCTGTTTCAGCTGGTGATCTCGAGCTGGCACCAGGGCCGCGACCGGCCGCAGCGTATTTACGGCCCCGCGGGCACGCGGCGCTTCGTCGACGGGTTGATGGCGCTCTGGCGCCCCGAGCTCGAGCAGCGCATAGCCCACGAGCTCCGGCCCTCGGCGGCGGCGCTCGAGGTCGAGGTGACCGAGATCGACGAGGGCGAGGTCCTGCGGATCGACGACGTCGCGGTGCGCGCGGTCGCGGTGAACCACTTGCCGGTCAAGCACGCCTTCGGTTTCGCGATCGAGGCGGGCGGCCGGCGCGCGGTCTTCAGCGGCGACACGGCGCCTTGCCCGGCGCTCGCCGCCGCCGCGCACGGAGCGGATCTTCTGGTGCACGAGTGCTTCATCCACGGGATCATGCGGCCGGAGCCGGGCCTGCGGACGCAGGCAGGCCTGGAGAACGTCGCGCGCTACCACACCGCCTCCGGCGAGATCGGCAAGATCGCGGCCGGGGCGCAGATTCGCTGCCTGCTGCTCAATCACTTCGTGCCCACGCGTTTCGACAAGGACTCGGTGCTCGCGGAGGTGCGCCGCGACTACCGTGGACCGGTACTGATTGGCGAGGATCTCATGAGCGTCGATCTCGCGACCGGCGTTGTGGTCTACGCCGGCGCGCGCATCGGACTTGCCCTCTGAGCGTGCGACATGGCGGCCAGCGGCACACTCATTCTGGTGGTCGGCCCGAGCGGCGCCGGCAAGGACACGCTGATCTCAGGCGCGCGAGCCGCGCTTAAAGGCGATGCCCGCTTCGTGTTTCCGCGCCGCGCCATCACGCGACCCCAAGTGGTGGGCGCCGAGGACAGCGAGACCATGGCACCCGGCGCCTTCGCGGCGGCGATGGCGGCGGGCGCTTTCGCCCTTGCCTGGCGCGCGCACGGCCTCAGCTACGGCATTCCCATCACGATCGAGGGGGCGCTCGGCCTCGGACGCCACGTCATCGTCAACGTCTCGCGTTCGGTGATTCTGGAGGCGCGCCAGCGCTACCAGCCGCTCCATATCGTCGAGGCCTGGGCGCCCGCGGAGGTGCTGGCCCAGCGTCTCGCCGCGCGCGGCCGCGAGAGCGGCCCCGAGATCGCCGGCCGGCTCGCGCGCGCGAGCCCGATCGCGGTCGAAGGACCGGACGTCACGCGCATCGCGACGACCGGCAGCGCGGCCGAGAGCCTGGAGCGGTTCCTGGAAATCCTGCGCGCGGTGGCGCTGGAGACTTAAGCCGCGGCCTTCTTTTTCTCCGCGGCGCGCTCGATGCGGCGCTTGAGGCGGCGAGCCTCGGCGGGGAGCTTCCGGTCCGGCACGCCCAAGAGGTACGCGTCGATGCCGCCGTTGGCCTCGACGGTGCGGATCCCGTGTACGGTCAGCCGCAGGCGCACCGAGCCGCCGAGCGCGTCGGAGAGCAGCGAGATGGTCTGCAGGTTCGGCAAGAACCGGCGCTTGGTCTTGTTGTTGGCGTGGCTCACATTGTGGCCGACCTGAACGCCCCGGCCCGTGATCGCGCACCGTCTTGCCATGGCAGCACCTTGAT
>Ga0209415_10003566_pt1 | contig 28949 bp, 24 predicted proteins | sample PeaSoiSIISIP2007_FD_187696 | JGI IMG/M metagenome (GOLD analysis project Ga0209415, IMG submission 187696) | Peat soil microbial communities from Weissenstadt, Germany - SII-SIP-2007 (SPAdes) (version 2) | ecosystem: Environmental > Terrestrial > Soil > Wetlands > Peat | place: Germany...
CAGCTCGACCTGGAGATGAGCTTCGTGCGCGAGCAGACGGTCATGGACTTCGTCGAGGCGATGGCCATCGAGGTTTCCAGGACCGTGGCGCCCGAACGGCCGATCCAGGACGTCCCGTTCCGGCGGTTCACCTTCGAGGAGGCGCTGGAGCGCTTCGGCTCCGACAAGCCCGACGTGCGTTTCGGGATGGAGCTCGTCGATCTGGCGCCCGCGCTTGTCGGGCCGGCCGGGGGCGCAGCAACCGGTCCTGCTGCGACCGCGACCGCCGCGGATGGCGGTCCCGGGGCGCCGAATACGGGCTTCGGCGTGTTCGACGAGGTCCTCGCGGCGGGCGGCAGGATCAAGGGGATCGTCGCTCCCGGCATGTCGGGCGCCAGTCGCCGCGACATCGACGAGCTGACGGCATTCGCACGGCGTTACGGCGCGCGCGGACTCGTCCACGTGTCGGTCGACGCCGACGGCTCCCTGCATTCGCCAGTTGGCAAGTTCCTGGGCGCCGCGCGACTTCGCGCCCTGGTCGAGGCCGCGTCGGCTGCGCCCAGCGACCTGCTGCTGATCGTGGCGGACCGGGCCTCGGTGACCGCCGACGTGCTCGGGCGCCTGCGCCGGGAGCTCGGAGAGCGGCTGCGCCTGTTCGATCCCGTCGTGCTGTCGTACTGCTGGGTGTACCGGTTTCCGATGTACCAGTGGGACGCCGAGGTGCAGCGCTGGGACGCCACGCACAATCCGTTCTCCGGGGTCGTGCCAGAGGACGAGCCGCTCCTCGTCACGGCGTCAGGCGATCCGTACGAGCCCTCGCCGGACGATCCGGCCGGGCGAGCCCGCGCGATGCAGTACGACATCGCGCTGAACGGCTGGGAGCTGGGCGGCGGCTCCGTGCGGATCCACCGCCGGGAGCTGCTCGAACGAAGCTTCGCGCTGCAGGGATATTCGCGGGAGCGGATGCACGACCTGTTCGGCGGCATCCTGGAGGCGTTCGACTTCGGCGCGCCGCCGCACGGTGGTATCGCCCTCGGCATCGACCGCTGGGTGGCCCTCCTCGCCGACCAGACGAACATCCGGGAGGTGATGGCCTTCCCCAAGACATCCTCCGGGACGGACCTCATGCTCGACGCGCCGTCGGCTCCGGATCCCGGACAGTACGCCGACCTGGGCCTGCAGTACGTGGGCCCGCCGCAGTCGGGGGCAGCGGGCGTGGAGGCGGCGTCGTCCTGACCGGTCCGCGACCTGACCGGTCCGCGACCTGTGCGACAATCTGACGGCCCATGACCGACCTGTCCCATCCGACCATGCCCGGCGCCGCCACGACTCGCGTCCGCGAGGACGTCCGCAACGTCGCCATCGTCGCGCACGTGGACCACGGGAAGACCACCCTCGTCGACGGCCTGCTGCGCCAGACGGGCGCCTTTCGCGCGAACCAGGAGGTCGTCGACCGCGTCCTCGACTCGCTCGACCTCGAGCGGGAGAAGGGCATCACGATCATGGCCAAGCACACGGCGGTGGACTTCGAGGGCGTCCACCTCAACATCGTGGACACCCCCGGCCACGCCGACTTCGGCGGTGAGGTGGAGCGCAGCCTGCTGATGGTCGACTCGGTGCTGCTCCTCGTCGACGCGTCCGAAGGGCCGCTGCCACAGACGCGGTACGTGTTGCAGAAGGCGATGGCGCGCCGGCTGCCGGTGATCGTGTGCCTCAACAAGATCGACCGCTCCGACGCCCGGCCTGCCGAGGTCCTCGACGCGGTCTACGAGCTCTTCATCGACCTGGGCGCCGACGAGCACCAGATCGACTTTCCCGTCGTGTACACGAATGCCAAGGCGGCCACGGCCACGCTCGATCCGGCCGTCCCCGGCACGGACCTGCGGCCCCTGCTGGACCTGCTGGTGCGCGTCACTCCACCCACGACCTACGAGGAGGGATACCCGCTCCAGCTGCTGGTCACGAACCTGACGGCCAACGAGTACGTCGGTCGCATGGCGGTGGGGCGCATCTGGAACGGGACGATCCGCGTAGGCCAGCGGATCGTGATCGTCCGGCAGGAAGACGACACGACCGAGGGCACGGTCGACCCGGGGCGGACCGTGACGCTGGCGGGCACCGTGACGAGCCTGACCACCGCCGACGGAATCCAGCGCGTCGACGTCCGGGAAGCCGGGCCGGGTGAGATCGTCGCTGTGGCCGGCATCCCGGATGTCACCGTCGGCGACACGATCACCGACCCCCTCGATCCACGCCCGCTCCCACGCCTCCAGGTGGACGCGCCCACGATCAGCATGACGTTCGGCGTGAACACGTCGCCGCTGGCTGGACGCGACGGCCGGTTCGTGACGAGCCGGCACCTGCGGACCCGCCTCGAGCGGGAGGTGCTGGGCAACGTCGCCATCGAGTTCCTCGCCATCGGTTCCGGCGATTCGTTCGAGGTCAGGGGGCGCGGCGAGCTGCAGCTGGCCGTCCTGATCGAGACGATACGGCGCGAGGGCTACGAGATGCAGGTCTCCCGGCCGGAGGTGATCCTGCACGACGTTGACGGTGAGGTGCGGGAGCCGTACGAGCGGATCACGGTGGACATCCCACCCGACTTCATCGGCGAAGTGTCCGAGGCCCTGGCGGCCCGGCGCGCCCGGCTGGAGCAGATGACGACCGACGCCGACGGCCGCGTGCGCATGGAGTACGTCCTGCCGGTGCGCGGACTGATCGGCTTTCGCGGCCAGCTCCTGACCCTCACGCGCGGCACGGCGTTGATGCACCAGATCGGCGAGGGGTACGGCCCGTGGGCGGGCGAGGTGACGCACCGGACCTCGGGCGTGCAGGTCGCGGACCGGCCCGGCGTCACCAGCACGTACGCGCTGCACAACCTGCAGGAGCGGAGCGAGCTATTTGTCGGCCCGGGCGTCGACGTCTACGAGGGAATGATCGTTGGCGAGAACGTCCGCGCGGGCGACATGGACGTCAACGCGACCAGGGAGAAGCACCTCACCAACATCCGGTCGTCGACCCAGGAGCAGACGCTGCGCCTCACGCCTCCGCGGGAGCTCACGCTCGAATCGGCGATCGAGTTCATCGCGGCCGACGAGCTGGTCGAGGTGACGCCGCGCTCCATCCGGCTGCGCAAGCGCACGCTCTCGGTCCACGACCGGCGGCGTGCGGCGGGCCGCGAGCACGAGCGTCGGGTCCTGGAGGAGCGCGAGCTGGCCGAGCGGTAGCTCGCCGGGGGATCCGGCCCCCGCCCGACTGGCGGATACAATCCGGCGCATGTCGATCTACCTGGACCACGCCGCGACGACGCCGCCGCGTCGGGAGGTCCTGGACGCGATGCTCCCGGTCCTCGCTCAGGCCTGGGGCAACCCGTCCTCCACGCACGCGTTCGGCCGGAGCGCGCGCGTCGCGCTGGATGACGCGCGGGAGTCGGTCGCGCACGATCTCGGAGCGGATCCGCGCGAGGTGGTGTTCACGAGCGGTGGCACGGAGGCGATCAACCTCGCGATCAAAGGGGCCGCGTGGGCGGGCAAACAGCGGGGACATCACCTCGTGACCTCTGCCGCGGAGCACGAGGCCGTGCTGAACTCCATGCGCTACCTCGAGAAGTTCGGCTTCGAGGTGACCCTGCTGCCTGTGGACCGGTACGGCCGCGTGGATCCGGACGAGCTGTCGGCCGCCATCACAGACCGCACGGTGCTGGTGAGCCTCCAGTACGCGAACAACGAGGTGGGAACCGTCCAGCCGATCGCCGAGCTGGTGCGACGCGCCAGGGTGCAGCGCCACGTCACGATCCACCTCGACGCGGTGCAGGGGGCGCCATGGGTGGACCTGGACACCGCCGGACTCGACGTGGACCTCATGTCGATCGCCGGCCACAAGCTCGAGGGTCCCAAGGGAATCGGCGCGCTGTACGTGCGTCGCGGCACGGCGCTGCTGGTGCAGCAGCAGGGCGGCTCCCAGGAGCGGCACCGCCGGGCCGGGACCGAGAACGTGGCCGGGGCAGTCGGCCTGGCGAGGGCGCTCCGGCTCGCGCACGATGAGCGGGCCACGCTCCTGGAACGCGTGGAGGTGCTCCGCGACCGGCTTCGGGACGCCGTCCTCGCCGTGCCCGGAGTCGAGCTCACCGGACACCCTCGCGACAGGATTCCCGGGCACCTCTCCGTCATCGTTCGGGATGCCGATGGCCAGTCGCTCGTGCTCGCGCTCGACCTCGACGGCATCGCGTGCTCGAGCGGGTCGGCATGCGCGTCCGGGTCCACCGAGCCGTCCCACGTCCTGACTGCGATGGGCTATCCGCCCGAGGAGGCACGCGGAGCCCTGCGATTGTCCCTGGGCCGGACGACGACAGCGGATGAGATCGAGATGGCCTGCCGGGTCGTGCCCGCGACCATCTCGCGCGTGCGCGAGGGGACGGCCGCGCTGACGGCCGATCGGCTCGGCCGGGCCGCCGGTGGGCGCTGATCCTGTGGGCCAGCGGATCGTCGTCGCGATGTCGGGAGGCGTCGATTCCTCCGTGGCCGCGGCGCTCCTCCACGAGGAGGGCCACCAAGTCGTCGGCGTCTGGATGCGGCTCCACGACGGCGCAAGCGGCCGGGACGAGTTCCGCAGGAGCTGCTGCTCGCTCGACGCGGCTGACGACGCGCGCCGGGTCGCCGGCCAGCTCGGCATCCCCTTCTTCATCCTCGACCTCGAGCGGGAGTTCGCGACCGGCGTGATCGACCCGTTCGTGCGGTCCTATCTGGGCGGGCGCACGCCCAATCCCTGCGTCGACTGCAACACGAACGTGAAGTTCGGGGCGCTGCTGGGTCGCGCCAGCCTGCTCTACGGCGCCGAGGCCGTCGCGACCGGGCACTACGCGCGCGTGGACTCGGTGGCCGGGGAGGCCGGGGAGGCCGGGGAAGGCCGCGACGGGCGGCGTTGGCGGCTCCTCGCGGCCGCCGATCCCGGCAAGGACCAGAGTTACTTCCTCTATGGGCTGCGCCAGCACCAGCTTGCCCGGACGCGCTTTCCGCTCGGTGGCCTGACGAAGCCCGAGGTGCGGTCGATCGCGCGCGCCCTGGGGCTCGCCACGGCCGAGACGCCGGAGAGCCAGGAGATCTGTTTCGTCGCCGCAGGCGACTACCGCGAGACGCTGCGCGAGCGGTCCGGCTGGCACGAGACGCCCGGGCCGGTCGTCGACGTGGACGGGGCCACGGTCGGGGAGCACCGTGGGGCGGCGGCGTACACCGTCGGGCAACGCGCGGGGGTCGGAGTCGCCCTCGGCGAGCGCCGCTACGTGGCCTCGATCGACCCGGCCCGCAACCTGGTGCAGCTGGGGCGCCGCGAGGACCTCGAGCGGCGCTCGTTCCCCGTCGCGGACGTGCACTTCGTGGCGGGCGCCCGTTCGTCCGCGACATTCCGCTGCGCTGTGCGCATCCGGCACCGCGGCGACCTAGTACCGGCGACGGTGCACCCGAACGCGGAGGACGGCGGCTCCTGGACAGTCGAGGCGGACGAGCCGCTCTGGGCACCGGCGCCGGGGCAGGCGGCGGTCCTCTACGACGGGGAGGAAGTGCTGGGCGGAGGCCGCATCGCCAGCCGCTGACCGACAGCTCCGGTAGCGGGCAATCCTGCGGATCGCGGCGAGCTCTCGCGCGGCGCGGCTATCCTTCGCCAATGCCGGCCGTCGAACCCGCCGTGATCCTGGCCGTCCTGGTGGGGATCTTCAACGTGGCGCTCTTCGTCCTGTTCGGCGGCCAGGCACGGGGCCGACTGCCGTTCTTGGTCCTGGCGGCCATCCTCGGCGCGTATGCCGGCCAGGCACTTGGAGTGCGCCTCGGCGACCCAGTGCGCATCGGTGATTTCGGGCTGCTCAGCTCGTCGGCCGTTGCCTGGGCCGGCATCTGCGTGGTCGCGATCGTGAGCACGCTGGGACCGACCGGACACGCCTGACCTCGAGTGCCTGCAGCGAGCGGGTAATCGGCTACACGGCGCCGCCGATGCGGCCGAGCAACGCGCTGATCTCGCCGCCCAGGAAGAGGACGGCGACGATCGCCACCAGCGCGATCAGGGCCAGGGTGACGGCGTACTCGGCGAGGCCCTGGCCGACCCCGTCGCGGCGCATCCGAGCCATGGCGACCGTGTTCTTGTTGAGCCCCCGTGGACCGGTCACGAACGATGGGGCTCCACGGGGCGATGAGTCCGAGGCGCTACCGTAGCCGCCCGGCGGCCGAACCCGCCATCGGCAGAACTGCGTAGCCGTCCGTGCGGCGCGCGGTCTGGACGCGCCCAGGCAGGCGCGACTGGCGAGCCCTACGCTCCGGTCGCGACGCCCACGATGTGGGTGCGCTGGAGGAGCCCGAAGGCGAAGCGCCCGGCGAGGCGGCGATCCGCCAGCCATCGCACGCGGATGTCGGTCATGGGAATGAATCGCGGATCGTTCGCATCCACGAAATCCCGCAGGGAGGCCTCCTCGTGCAGGTACGTGGTGCCCGACACGAGATGCGCCGCCGTCATGGCGGTGAGCCGGTGCGGTTGCCTCCCGGCAAACTGCACCGCCGGCGCGAGGCCAGGGTCCACCGCCTTCTGCCCCACGAGCATGACGTCATTCAGGCGCAGCCGCAGATTGGCGAGCGTGACGCGGGTCGGCTGGCCGTTGCGCGTGAGGATCGTCACCTCGCGCAGCTGGAAGAAGCCGTCCAGGAAGTTGACGTAGTCCGCGAGTTGCGTGAAGTGGCCGAGATCGACCAGGCCGGTGGCGCGCAGCTGCATGCCGACGAGATCAACCTGCGACATAGACGGCGCCAGACGCTGGAGTCCGTCCGCGGCTGCGCTCGCGTCGAGCCCGGACCAGCCGGGCGTCTCTGCCACGACCTCGGGTGCGTGAGACGGCACATCCGCGTCGACGGACGCGACCGCCCATCCTCGACCCGACAACAGGCCGATCACGTAAGGAGCTCCCGGTCGGTCGGCCGCGCAATCGTGTCAGGCCGGTCGTGGACCTGGAACGTGGTCTCGACGTCGTCCGAGGAGTCGAGGGTGGTCTCGGGCAGGTGTCGCATGCATGCGCCTCAGTGGGCGTGGGTGGACGCGGCCCATCGCGATGCCCGCAGCGTAGTGTCGAGCCGGGGCCGGGAGGCATGGCTCGGATGACCTACCGCCCGCAGACAGTCGTCCCGGGTGGAATGCCCTGGTTGCACTCCCTCCGTCAGGACGCGCCGGCCCGGCCCGGATCGTCGTACACGGCAAGCTGGATCCCCTCGTCGAGAGAGAGCGTCCGCCCCATGGCGAACTCCCGGTCGAACGCGACGTCGCCGAGCGCCTCCCGGGCGCGCCGCTCGGGATCGGGAATCCTGATGACGTCGAGGACCGTCGCAAAGTCGCCGAGCGAGTCGCGCTGGGACGCGATCGCGCCGCAGATCCGTGCCGCCGTGGCGGCATCGCCGGACGCCGTGGCCGTCACGGCACCGATCACGAGCGCGTTGATCACGTTGGCGACATCACCTGCCGATCGGAATATCAGCGTCGCCTCGGCGAGCTCGGCGCGGGCGTCCGCGAACCGGCCGAGATACTGGTCGAAGATCGCGAGCCACAACAGCGCGCTTGCCGCCCGGAACCGCTCGCCTCCTGCGCGGAAGGCGTGCAGATTCTCGACGTCGAGCTCTCGGGCGATCGTCCACTCCGCCTTTCCGGCGTGGTAGAAGACGAGGCCTTCCCGGACTCGGGCCATGCCCATCTGGTCGCCGAGCCCCTCGAAGACGACGAGCGCCTCCTCGTGCATGGTCCGCCCTTCGGCGTCACGGCCGAGGATGTTGGCGACGAATCCGAGGTTGTACAGCGCTTCCGCAACGAGTCGCGGATCGGCGAGCGTCCGGGCGATCGCCAGCTCCTCGGAGTAGGCACCCTCGGCGCTCGCGAAGTCGCCCTGCCAGTACACGAGGCCGCCGATGCCTTCGAGAGCCTTCGCCCGCTCCGCGGTCGGCGCCGAGGCCGCCGGACGGGCCAGCAGACCCGCGAGCACCTCCCGGCCCTCCTGGAGATGCGAGCGCTGGTGCCAGAAGCGCCAGAGCGCCCCGCCCATCGCCAGTGCGAGCGCCATGTCGTGGTCTGCGGCCCAGCCCAGGGCGGCCCGCAGGTTGTCAAGCTCGCGGTCCAGGCGCGCGAGCCATGCTGCCTGGTCGTCGGTCACGATGCGCGACTCCGCATCGGCCACGAGCCTGGCGAACTCCACGGCGTGCCGCCGGGGAACGACCTCTGCATCCTCACTCTCGGCAAGCCGCCCGGAGGCGTACTCCCGGATCGTCTCGAGCATCCGGAACCGGGGTTCGCCACGGGCGTCCTCGTCGATCCGGACGAGGCTCTTGTCCGCGAGCGACGCGAGACCGTCAGCGACGTCGACCCCGAGCGCGGCGTCGGGATCGCACACCGCCGCCGCGATCTCGATCGTGGCACCGCCCGGGAAGACGGACAGGCGCCGGAACAGGGCGCGCTCGTCGGCGTCCAGGAGCTCGTGGCTCCAGTCGATCGCGCCACGCATCGTCTGCTGGCGTGCCGACAGGTCGCGGCCTCCGCCGGTCAACACGGCAAGGCGCCGGTCGAGGCGCCGGAGGAGCGCGTCCGGCGCGAACAGCCGTGTCCGGGCGGCGGCAAGCTCGAGCGCGAGCGGCAGGCCATCGAGCCTGGCGCAGATGGCGGCGACGGCGGCAGCGTTGTCGGACGTGAGCTCGAAGCCCGCACGCGCCGCCCGAGCGCGATCTACGAAGAGGGCCACCGCGTCAAACCGGGCGAGGTCGTCGAGGGACGGCATGTGGCGCGTATCCGGCACGCCGAGCAGCGGAACCGGGTACTGGTGCTCACCGGTGACGCCGAGCGCCTCGCGGCTGCTCGCCAGCACACGGAGGCCGGGCGCGGCGCGCAGCAGGTCGGCCACGACGGTCGCGCCGGCGACGACCTGCTCGAAGTTGTCCAGGACGAGCAGCACGCTGCGGTCGCGCAGGTGCTGGCGCAGCGTCTCGACGACCGGGCTGGACGGGTCCTCGCGGACGCCCACGGCGGACGCGATGGTCGCCGGGATGAGCGCGGGGTCGACAATCGAGGCGAGCTCCACGAAGAACACGCCGGCCGGGAAGCGGTCCCGGCATCGCTCGGCGACCGCGATGCTGAGGCGGGTCTTGCCGGTTCCACCCGGTCCCGTGAGCGTCACGAGCCGGGCCCGATCGAGCAGTGCGCCGACTTCGGACACCTCGCGCTCCCGCCCGACGAACGTTGTCACCTGGACTGGGAGGTTCGTCGGGGTTTCGAGCGATCGCGGGGCTGGGAAGTCGGAGAGCAGGCCGTCCACGACGAGCTGAACCAGCCGCACCGGCCGATCCAGGTCCTTCAGCCGGTGCTCGCCGAGGTCGCGGAATGACACGCCGTCCGGGGCGGCGCCCTCGACCAAACCGTAGGTGGCGCCCGACAGCAGCACCTGCCCGCCGTGGGCCGCAGCGGAGATCCGCGCGGCACGGTGGACGTCGAGCCCGGCGTAGTTGTCCCCGCCGAGCATCCCTTCCCCGGTGTGGATGCCCATCCGGACGCGCACCGGGGCGCCGTCGGGCCATGGCTCGGCGGCCAGCGCCCGCTGGGCGGCAACCGCGCCGCGGAGCGCGTCGCCGGCCGAGCGGAACACGACGAAGAACGCGTCGCCCTCGGTCCCGATCTCGATGCCCCCGGCGTCGCCGAACGCCTGCCGGAGCAGGGAGTGGTGCCGGTCCAGCAGGTCGGCGAAGTGAGGCCCCAGGGCGGCCGCGAGGCGGGTGGAGCCCTCCACGTCGGAAAAGAGGAACGTGACGGTCCCGGTCGGCAGCGCAGGCGATGGTGACCGGCCGGCGCCGCTGGTCACGAGACGCCTGCCTGGCGATCGGGGCCTCGCACGTCGGCCGATCCGGTCAGTCGGCCGTCCACGTGAAGATCGTCGGAGGCGGGGCACCCGGAACCACCGACAGGTCCAGGCCGCGGACGTCCAGGAAGTACTCCACCCACCACCGGTCGTGCGGGGAGTCCGTGAACCGCGTCCGCACCTTCGTGGGGTCGGCGACCTCAAACGAGTAGATGGCCACGTCGCCCCGCGGATCCGCCTGCAGGGTGACGTTGTAGAAGCGAAAGGTGCCCTCCCGGGAGAGCCGATCCCACTCGCTGCGGTGCGGTTCCAGCTCCCGTGCGAAGCTCCTGACCCGGTCCGACTTCCCCGCAAGGATCGGGAAGGCGCCCGAGAACACGTGGCCCATGACGTTCTGCTCCTTGGGCTCTACAGCCCGGCCGGCGGGTCGGTCTCGGGGTTGGCCCGGCGCGACGAATGGCGACCGTGGCGGGACGCCGCGCCGGTGGGACCTCACGGTCCGCTGCCGCCCCCCCGCATCAGCGGAGTATGCGCGACCGGCGGTGAGAGGTGATCGGCCAACCTCGCGGGCCTCCCGGCGGCGCGTGTGCCGCTACGTTCGCAGGGATCTACGGTACCGTTATCGGGATGCCGGACCGTGACCCGCGGATCGTCCCGCTGCCGTCGGACGAGATCCGCCGTCGTTTCCTCGCGTTCTTTGCGGCGCGCGGCCACGAGGTCGTGCGAGGCGCCAGCCTGGTCCCTGCGGGCGACCAGACGCTGCTCTTCACGAACGCCGGGATGGTGCAGTTCAAGGACGTGTTCACCGGCCGGGAGACGCGCGCCTGCCCCCGGGCAGTCGACGTGCAGCGCTGCCTGCGCGTGGCGGGGAAGCACAACGACTTCGAGCAGGTGGGTCGGACGCCGCGGCACCACACCTTCTTCGAGATGCTCGGAAACTGGAGCTTCGGCGACTATTTCAAGCGCGACGCGATCCACTGGGCATGGGAACTCCTGACGGAGACCTACGGCATTCCCGGCGAGCGGCTGGCCGCGACCGTCTATAGCGACGACGACGAGGCCTACGCCGTCTGGCGCGACGAGATCGGCCTGGCTCCCGGGCGGATCGCGCGCTGGGGTAACGTCGACGACGGAGACGAGAAGAACTTCTGGCGCATGGCCGAGACCGGGCCGTGCGGGCGGTGCAGCGAGATTCACTTCGATCGCGGCCCCGCACTCAGCGAGGGGCCGCACTGCATCCCCGACCACTCCGAGACCTGTCCGCGCTGGCTGGAGATCTGGAACCTCGTCTTCATGGAGTTCGACCAGCAGCCAGACGGCCGCCGGGAGCCGCTGCCGTTCCGCAGCGTCGACACGGGCATGGGGCTGGAACGCCTGGCCAGCGTCGTCCAGCAGGTTCCGTCCAACTACGACACCGACCTGTTCACGCCGATCCATGCGCGCATGCGCGACCTGCTGGGCCATGATCCCGACGACTTCGAGGCCGAGCGGTTCAGCTACCAGGTCATCGCGGATCACGCCAGGGCGGCCACATTCCTGATCGCGGACGGCGTTCTTCCGTCGAACGAAGGGCGAGGGTATGTGCTCCGGCGGATCGTGCGCCGGGCCGTTCGCCACGGGCGCCTGCTCGGACGGCGTGAGCCCTTCCTCTCGCAGGCCGCCGGGGTCGTGATCCACGTCATGAGCGGCGCGTACCCGTACCTGGTGGAGCAGCGGGCCGGAATCCTCGAGGCGCTGGGTCGCGAGGAGGCGCAGTTCGCCCGCACGCTGGAGTCCGGAACCGGCCACCTCGAGGCGGCGCTCGGGGCTCTTGGCGTCGAGGTGCCCGGCGCGCGCCTGGTGGGGCGCCGGCCGGAGACGCTGCCGCCAGGCGCGCCGCGGCTCGACGGGGGCGTCGCGTTCCGACTCCACGACACGTACGGGTTCCCCATCGACCTGACCGTGGAGCTGGCAGCCGAGTACGGCGTGGCGGTGGATCGCGCCGGGTTCGAGGAGGCCCTGGCGGAGCAGCGCGCGCGCTCGCGGGCTGGCACCAGGGGCGAGTTGAGCCGTGTGGCACAGGAGGCGAGCCTGCTCGAGTCGATCCTGCGCCGCGTGGGAGAGACCGAGTTCGTGGGCTACCAGGCGACCGAGGCCGAGGGGCGCGTCGTCGCGATTCTGCGCGACGGGACGGAGTACGGTCAGCTGTCGGGCAGCGACCAGGCAGAGGTCGTGCTCGACCGAACGCCGTTCTACGCGGAGGGTGGCGGACAGGTCGGCGACCGCGGCGTCCTGTCCACGGCCGGCGCGCTGGTGTTCCATGTGGACGACACGCGGATGCCGGTTGGCCAGCTGATCGTGCATCGAGGCCGCCTCGCGGGAACACTGCGGGTGGGAGACGTGGCACTGGCGACGGTGGACGGGCGACGCCGCGCGGCGACCATGCGCAACCACACGGCCACGCACCTGCTGCACCGCGCGCTGCGCAACGTCGTGGGGCCGTCGGCGCGTCAGGCGGGATCCCTGGTCGCGCCCGAGTACCTGCGCTTCGACTTCCCGTTCGACCGGGGGCTGACGGTGGAGGAGACAGCGGCAATCGAGGAGCAGGTCCGTGCGGTCATTCGCGACGACCGTCCGGTGAACGTGGCGCTCGTCTCCTTCGCCGAAGCGATCGAGGCCGGCGCCGACGCGTTCTTCGACGAGAAGTACGGGTCGGAGGTGCGGACGGTCGTCGTGCAGGACTACAGCCGCGAGCTGTGCGGCGGGACGCACTGCCGCGCCACCGGAGAGATCGGCGGGTTCTTCGTCACGGGGGAGCGCTCCATCGGGTCGGGGATCCGGCGCATCGAGGCAGTGACTGGCGAGGCGGCCGACGCCCTGGTTGCCGCGCGCTTCGCCCTGCTGGCCAGCACGGCAGCAGCGCTGGGCGTGCACGACCCCGCCCAGGCGCCCGCGCGTGCGGCCGAGTTGCAGGCGCGCGCGAGGGAACTGGAACGCCGCCTGCGTGCCGGGTCATCGAAGGCGATCGCCAGGCCCGGCGAGGTCGCGAAGGCGGCCGTGCTCGTTGACGGCGTGCCCGTCGCCGCCTACGTCGCCCCGTTCGAGGACCAGGAAGAGATGAAGCGCTGGGCGCGCGACCTCCGGGGCGCCCTCGGGTCGGGCGTGATCGCCGTCGGGCTGGATGCGGACGAGCCCGTGCTGTTCGTCACCGTCAGCGACGACCTGGTCCTGCGCGGGGTATCGGCGGCGGAACTCGTGCGAGCCGGCGTCGGGCCGATCGAAGGGCGTGGCGGCGGCCGGCCGGGGATGGCGCAGGGCCGAGGCGCCCGTCGTGAAGGGCTGGCCGAGGCGCTCGAGCGTGTCCGCGCCGCCGTCGCGCCGGCTCCGGACGGGAGCGCCTGAGCACGATGTCGTTGTGGCGCCGGCTGCTGGGGCGCGACCGGGCGGCTGCACCCGCCGCGTGCACTGCGCTCGACGTCGGCACGGAGTTCGCCAAGGCGCTCGCCTTCGAGATCGACGAGTCGGGTACGGCTGTCGTGCGGGGTGTCGGGCGACAGCGGCAGGGTCTTGCCCACATGCAGTCGGGCACGGTGGCCGACATCGCCGCCGTAGTCGACAACTGCGCGGTCGCGCTGCAGGAGGCCGAGGAGATGGCCGGCTTCCGGCCCAGCCAGGCCGTGGTCGGCATCGCCGGCGAACTGGTGAAGGGCTTCACGACGACGCTCTCGCAGGAACGGAAGCGGCCTGACCAGCCCATCAGCGAGGCCGAGCTGCAACGGCTGATCGACGGGGTGCAACACGAAGCGCTGAGGGAGGCGGAGCGCGCCGTCACGTGGGAGACGGGGCTCCCCAACGTCGACGTGCGGCTCGTCCACGCCGCGGTGACCGGCGCGGCCATCGACGGCTACCCGGTCAGCAACCCCGTCGGCTTCCAGGGACGGCACGTTCGGATCGCCATCTTCAACGCGTTCGCCCCGCTCGTGCACCTCGGCGCTCTCCAGAGCGTCGCGGCCCAGCTCGACCTCGAGCTCCTGGCGGTGGTCGCGGAGCCGTTCGCGGTGGCGCGCTGCCTGGGTAGTGAACAGGTGCAGCAGGGGGGTGGGCTGTTCGTCGACGTCGGCGGCGGCACGACTGACGTGGCGCTCGTCCGCGCAGGGGGGATCGAGGGCACGCGCATGTTCGCGCTCGGCGGGCGAGCGTTCACCAAGAGCCTGGCCGACCAGCTCGGCGTGCCGTTCCAGCGGGCAGAGGCGATGAAGATCGACTACGCGCGCGGACTCGAGGTGCCCGACCGCGACCGGCTCGGGGCGGTGGTCGCGGAGGACGTCGCGGTCTGGTCGGCCGGAGTCGAGCTGGTGCTCGAGGAGCTGGCGGCGGGCGACCTGCTCCCGGGGAGGATCTACCTGTGCGGCGGGGGCGCGGGGCTGCTCGAGGTGCAGGCCGCCCTGCGCGACCCCGGGTTCGCCAGGCGGCTGCCGTTCGCACGGCCGCCTGAGGTGACCGTCGCCGAGCCGGGGGAGGTCCGCGGGGTGCGCGACGAGACCGGCCTGCTCGTCGACCAACAGGATGTCACTCCCATGGGGCTCGCGTACCAGGCCGTCGAGATGGCCGCCGAGGAGTCGGCGCTCGACGCCGCGCTCCACCGGGTGCTGCGGGCGATGAAGGTCTGAGGCAGACTGGCCGCGATGCCGATCCACTACCTCGACGTCGACGATGAGGTGACCACGGCGGTCGCGCGGCTGCGGTCGTCGGCCGAACCCCACGTCGCGCTGGTGCTGCCCGCCGGGTCCCGCCTGGCGACGAGCCGGATCAACTTCCGGCTCCTCGCGCGCGAGGCCGCCGCCCGCGATCTGCAGTTGGCGATCGTGGCCCCGGAGACCGCCGTCCGCGCGATCGCCATCGCGGCAGGGGTGCCGGCCTACGCCACGGTCGGATCCTACGAGGAGGCGCTCGCGGACGAGGCCGCGCAGGAGGCGCGGGAGCGGCGCCGCATGACGGGCGACGCCTCGTTTTCCGGCGCCGCCGGACGCCGCCCGGCAGACGGCGCGGCCATGGACCAGCGCCAGGCGAGCCCGTCCGGCCGCTCGCCGGAAGGTTCCTCGCCCGCGACGCCGGGTGTGGCCTCGAGGGGCCTGCCGCTGGATGCGTCGGACGCGATACAGGGGCAGGAGACCAACCGGCGCGCCGACGGCGAGGGCCCGGGTCGCGGCGCGCGGGCCGCCGGCGAGGTGGCGGCGGAAGGCGCCGTCGAGGGCAGCGTCGACGGCGCATCCAGGATGGGCGCCCGGTCGGCGGGCGCGCTTCCAGTCGCCCCCCGCGTCCATGAGCCGCCTCGGCGGCGGCGTGCCCGGCTGGTGCCGTTCGCCGTCCTGCTCCTGCTCGTGCTTGCGGCCGGCGGTGCAGCTGCCTACGTGGTGCTGCCAAGCGCCCAGATCGTGGTCACGCCGGTCGCCGTGGCCCAGGGGCCCATTCAGCTCCGGGTGACCGCCGACCCTGCCGCCAGCTCGGTCGACGAGGCCCACCTGGTCATCCCGGCCCAGCAGGTGAGTCTGCCGCTGGCGGCCCAGGGGACCTTTCCGGCCACTGGCCAGAAGGTGACCCAGGTGGCGGCCACGGGCTCCGTCACCTTCGTGAGCAACGACACGATCGACCCCGTGACGATCCCGGCCGGCACGACCGTCGCTACACCGGACGGCGTGCAGTTCATCACGTCGGGCACCGTCGTGACCCCGCGCGCGACGGTCAACGGCACCACGATCACGCCCGGACGCGCGACCACGGGCATCATCGCGGTCGCCCCGGGGCCGGCCGGCAACGTCGGTCCGCACACGGTCATCGTCGTCCCGACCCGGCTGGAGGCCTTCCAGGTCACCGTGGACAACCCCTCGGCCACGAGTGGGGGGAGCCGGACGGTCACGAAGGTGATCAGCCAGCAGGACTACGACGCCGCGGTGACGCAGCTGACGTCCCAGATCGACACGCAGCTCGCGACCGGCGCCGCGAACCCGTCGCCCGCACCCATCGGCGCGACGGTGATCCCGGCGACCGCGACGCTCGGCAACGTGGTCACGGCGCCGGCGGCCGACGCGCTCGTCGGCGTCGCGGGTTCCTCGTTCCAGCTCAGCGCAACCGCGATCGGCTCGGTCCTCGCCGTGTCGGAGCAACCGCTCGCGGGTCTCGCGTCGTCCTACCTGGGCGCCCAGGTTCCGGCCGGGTGGTCCCTGTTCACGGACTCCGTGCACACGAGCGTCAGCGACCCGATCGTGCAGGACGGCCACGTGCTGTTCACGGTGACCGCGCAGGGTGAGCGGTGGCGAGCCGTAGACCCCGCTGCGCTGCTGGCGCAGGTCAAGGGGCGGAGCGTGGCGGAGGCGCGGACCATCCTCGCCCAGTACGGTGAGGTGTCGATCACGACCTGGCCGTCGTACGTGACGACGATTCCGACCCTCGACGCGCGGGTGTCGCTGACGGTGGCGTCCCCGAAACGGGCGGGTTCGTGAGCCGACTGCTCGGCCTGGACGTAGGCGATCGGCGCGTGGGGCTCGCGGTCGGCGACGATGCTCTGGGCGTGGTTCGACCGCTGGCGGTGGTGCGTCGCGGCACCCCGGCCGAGGACGCGGAGCACCTCGCCAGGGTCGTCACCGAGCAGCGCGTCGACGAGATCGTCGTGGGGCTGCCGCTCGACATGGACGGCGGCGAGGGCGAGCAGGCACGGTTGACGAGAGCGTGGGCCGCGGAGATCGAGCGGCGCACGGGGCTCCGGGTGGCGTGGCGCGACGAGCGCCTGACGACCGAAGCCGCCGAGGCCGCGCAGCCCCGGATGCGGCGGGACCGAACGACCGGACGGCCGACCCGTTCGGCAATCGTCAACCGCCGGGCGCGCGTGGACCGTGACGCCGCGGCGCGCATCCTTCAGGCCGAGCTTGACGCGCGTGGACGGGTGACGGAAGGAGGGGCCGCGCCCTCGCGAGCTGGTCTATGGCGAGGACCGGAGCGGCCGCCGGACATGACGGACGCGTGACAGGGCAACGGCCGGCCGACGGGACGGACGCGTGGACCGGCGAACGGCCGGCCCATGGGGTCCGCAGCGGCCGCTACGCGCCGCGAACGCGCGTGCCGCGTGGCGGACCCGTCGTGGGGCGGGTCGCCGCCGCCCTTGCGATCCTCGCCCTCGCGGGCGCCCTCATGTGGCTGCTCGTTTCCGTGGTCATCGGGCCGGCCGTCAACCGCGTGGTATTCGACTTCGCGGAGAGCAACCCGTCCCTGCTCCACATCGGCCCGGTCGCGAACATCGTGCGGGACCGCCTGGGCGACGAGCTGACCAGCTCCGCCGGCACCGACCCGACCGTCGTCCACTTCACCGTGTCGCTCGGGGCCACCGCCGCGGACGTCGCCAGGGACCTGCAGCAGGCTGGCCTCGTCCGCGACCAGTTCGCCGTGACGTACCTCGTGGTCACGCGGGGCCTCGCCCAGCAGATCGAGGCCGGCGCCTACGACCTGAACAAGACGATGACCCCGGCAGGCATCCTCGCGCGCCTGCAACAGGCTCCGGTGACGACCGTCACCGTCCAGCTGCGAGAGGGCCTGCGCATCGAGCAGATCACCGCCTACCTCGAGACCCTGCCGCTCAAGATGGACGTGCAGGCGTTCTACGAACTCGCGATGCATCCGCCGGCCTCGATCCTGTCCGCTTATCCGTTCCTGTCGAGTCTGCCGGCGGGGCGCTCGCTCGAGGGGTTCCTCGGGGCGGGCACGTTCGACGTATACCAGGACGTGACGCCGGAGGACCTGCTGAAGGACCTGCTCGACCTCTGGCAGACGGAGATCGGGACCGGACCGATCGAGGCGGCACAGAAGGAGGGACGCGACTTCTACCAGGTCCTGAGCCTGGCCAGCCTCGTCGAGCAGGAGGCACGCGTCGCGTCCGAGCGGCCGCTGATCGCCGGCGTCTACGCCAACCGCCTGGCCAGGGGCATGATGCTCGACGCCGACCCAACCGTCATCTACGGGTTCGACACGGTTCAGCTCTCGAAGATCCCGTTCGCGGACTGGAAGAACTACGTCTTCTGGAACGCACTTCCGAACCCGGGAGCGGTCAAGCTCCCGAAGGGCCTGGCGGGCTTCCAGACCTACGCGACCACCGGCATGTTCCCGGGGCCGCTCTGCACGCCGAGCCTCGCCTCGGTCGAGGCCGCGCTGAACCCGGACACGAAGACCGGCTATCTCTATTTCGTTGCCAGGACCGACGGCAGCCACACCCATGCGTTCGCAAGGACGTACGCCGAACAGCTCGCCAACATGCGCTTGTTCGGGTATATCCAGTAAACATCGGGTGGGCTAGGACGACGGGAACCGCGGTTCAGGTCTGGTCGAGCTCCGGGCCGCCGTTGGCCGCGGCCGGACCCAGGATGCTTCCGTGCGCCGCCGCTTCGCCCGACGCGAACCAGCCGCGAAGGCTCCCGCGCCAGAGCGCGCGCTCGTGGAACTTGCCGGTCGGGTTGATGCCGCCGAGGCCTCCGGCCGTGACGAGGGTCTCGAGCAACGGGGCCAGCTGCGACCCATAGACGTGCATGCACGGCTCCGGTCGAACACCGGGCCACGAGTAGCAGGAGACGACGGTCCGCCGCTCTCCGGTCGGGATGCTCGGCGGAAGGGTGTCCCAGGCCGGATCGTCCGGTCCGAACTCCCACTGATCGAGGGTGCCCTGGGGGATGCCCTCAACCCCGCGGACGACCGGGGGTACGACGTCCAGGAGATACGGGTCCACGGACAGGTCGCAGACCACGGCGTGCTTCGGCAGCAGGGCGAGCCAGGCGTTCGGGACCAGCGCTCGCGACGGATCACGGCGCGCCGTGGCGTCCACGAGCAGATCGGTCATCAGGAGGCGCGCCTTGAGGTACTCCGGGTCACCGGTGAGGTTGCGGCCGGCGGTCACTACTTCGACCCCGGGCAGCCCCATCCGCGCATACGCCTCGTTCCGGGCATCGTCTCCATACTTGGTTGCGAACTCGACCGCGTGCCGGCCTACCCTGCCCGCGCCCATGATCAGGACCTTGACCGTCGAGTGCCGGGGGCCGGCCAGCTCCGGCCAGGTCCGCTCCAGCGCGGCGAAGGCGGCGGAGATCCCGTTCCAGGCGACGCTGCGAAGGTTCTCGACCAATCGGCGGCCGTCGTCGTTGCGGATGAGGTCGAGGCTGATCGCGTCGATCCCCATCTCTCTCAGCATCCGGACGCGCGCGGGGCGGGTCGCGAAATGCAGCATGGACACGAGCATGGCGCCCCGGCGCAGCCGGTCGTACTTCCCTTCCGGTGCTCTGAGCACGAGGACGATGTCCTGCCGGTAGCAGTCGTCCTCGTCGGAGACCACCACGTCCGGCGACAACATGCTGTAGTCGAGGTCCGTGTAGCCCATCCCGGAGCCGATGCCGCTCTCCACGTGCACCTCGGCGCCGTTGGCGGCCAGGAGTCCGATCAGCGGCGGCAGGAAGTCGCGCCGTTCATTCGGCTCACGATGCATCCGTGGGATTCCGACGGTCACCTGGGTGCCGTTCGCCATCACCACCTCCTCACGCGAGCGCCGGGCACGCCGGCGCCGCAGGGCCGGCGTGCCCGAGCTGCCACTCGAACGATAGCCACTCGGCGACGCCACGGTCGAGCCGTCCCGGCGATGCCGGCGAGCCAGCACGGCGCCGAGCGCCCCGACGGCGCCGAGCGCCCCGGCGGCCGCGGTGCGATGCTGTGCTGATGGGCATGTCCAGCGAGCGCCAGCTGACGATCGGCTTTCCGCGCATGTACAACGAGCCGGGCGAGCGACGGGCCTTTCTGCCGGCGCTCGTCGGCCTGCTCGCGAACATGGATTGCGACGTCTATGTCGAGGCCGGCAGCGGGGCAGGCATGGGCTACTCCGACGACGACTACCGTGCTACGTCACCCAGGGTGCACATCGTCGACGAGGCCACGGCCTATCAGCAGGCCGTCGTGGTGGTGCTGCGGGCACCCGAAGGACGCTACGAGCTGGTCCGGCGCGGCGCCATCCTGCTCTCGATGCTCCACTTCGCGACGCGGCCGGAGCGCGTCGAGCTGCTGCGCCGCCTGGGCATCGAGGCGATCGCGCTCGACATGGTTACCGGCGACAACGGGCAGCGCCTGGTCCAGAACCTGCGCGACGTGGCCCACAACGGACTGGCTGCCGCCTTCGACGCCCTCGAGCGGCGCTGGCCGCCACTGCTCTCGCCCGCCCGCCCGCCCGTGAGCGTCACGATCATCGGCGCGGGCGGGGTCGGTAAGCAGGCCATCGAGTGGGCCGTCAGGTGCGGTGACGACGCCCGCAACGAGCGGATCATGCGCGAGGGTCTGCCCGGAGTCGAGGTCGTGGTGGTTGACCAGAACCTGTCGGGCGACGAGGTGTACTTCCGGCGCCGACTTGGCCAGACCGACATCCTCGTCGATGCCACGGCGCGCCGCGACACGTCGCGCCCACTGCTCCCCAACTCCTGGCTCGGCTGGCTGCCCGACCACGCGATCGTGTGCGACCTGGCCGTGGACCCCTACCTGCTCGACGACGATCCGCCCGTCGTGCGCGGGATCGAGGGGATCCCGCAGGGCAACCTGGACCAGTGGGAGTTCGGGCCGGATGATCCCGCCTGGGCCCGCCTGCCGCCCGTGATTCCGACTGCCAACCGGCGAACGGTTGTCTCCTGCTACTCGTGGCCGGGCGTCCGCCCGGAGGCGTGCATGGAGCTCTACGGCCAGCAACTGACGCCGCTGCTCCAGACGTTGATCTGGTACGGCGGGCGGACGGCGATCGGACCGGACGTCTCGTTCCACGGGCGGGCGCTCTGGCGAGCGAGCCTGCGCCGTTTCCTGGGCGAGGAACCGCTGGCCCGCTGAGTGCTCCAGGCAGGCGGCATCCGGCATCGAATCGGGGGGATATGGAGGACGAACCGGGCAAGAAAGGAGCCCCGGCGGTTGCCGGGGCTCGTGTTCGGCGGCGTTCGCGTGCCGCCGCTAGACGAGGTGGCCTCCCTGGATGATGAGGGCCACGATCGAGATGAGTGCAACGAGTCCGAGGGCGACATGAATCTTCGCGAGGGGATGCGTGCGCTCACCGGCACGGATGGACTTGGCCTGATCAGTCCAATACGTCATCTCCAACTCCTGGTATGCCTGCCGTCCTGCTGGAACGCTCCCGCATCGTCGAGCCGCAGGACCGGGCATGCAATGGCCCATCCGTACGTGGCCGCATCGCCGGTCGTCCGATGCCCTCCCGGCGTGGCCTCTCGCGGGGATGTCCGGGTTGCACCTGCCGCCCCGTCGGACGGACGCGGCACCGCCGCCGGCACGCTACAGTGGCTCCTCCGATCGGCTCCATCCGGTCACCTGCGCACCGATGCAGGGTTCCACCCATGACCGAACCACCCCTCGCCTCGAGAACGCCCGGCGCCGCCACAGCCGACGACCTCGCCCGCTGGGCCCGGGCCGACGAGGAAGCCCGTCCCGCGCGCCTGGCCCGCCTCCGCGACCGGCTGGTCGCGGCAGGAGTCGACGCTTACCTCGGCGTGAGCCGCGAGAACACCCGCTACCTGACCGGCTTCGCACTCGCCGAAGGGGAGGAGAGGGTCGCGGGCGACTCGGGACGGTTCCTCGTCGGCGCAGACGAGGTCATCGTGCTGGCCGACAGCCGCTATCGGCAGCAGGCGGAAGACGAGTGCCCCGGGGCCAGTGTCGAGGAGTCGTACGGAGACCTGCCGGAGCGCTGGCCGGGGCTCGTGACCCGCCTTCGCGCGCTCGGCGGCGGCCCGCCGCGCAGGGTCGCCGTCGAAGCGAACCTCGTCAGCCGCGCGCTCTGGGAGCAGCTTCAGGCCGCCGCGCCGGATATCGAGCTGGTGGCGGGCAGGGGCTGGGTGGAGGAGCTCAGGGCCGTCAAGGAGCCAGCCGAACTCGAGCGGGTCGGCGCCGCCTGCGCGGTCGCCGACGCGGCGCTCCAGCGGCTCCTGCCGTCGATCCGGGCGGGCGTCCCGGAGCGGGAGCTCGCCCTCCAGCTGGAGTGGGACGTCCGCACGCACGGCGCGGAGGCGCTCGCGTTCGACGTGACGTGCCTGTCCGGGCCGCGCGCAGCGCTGCCACACGGATCGCCGGGCGACCGCCGCGTGCGCATGGGCGAGGCGCTGCTCTTCGACTTCGGCGCCCAGGTTGGTGGCTACCGGAGCGACATGACGCGGACCCTGTTCGTCGGCGCGCCGTCGGCCGCGGATGAAGCGATCCACGACCTCGTGCACCGGGCGCAGGAAGCCGCCTTCGAACTGCTGCTGGATTCGGCCGCGAGGCACGAGTCGCCGACCGGCGTGGCGGTGGACGCTGCCGCCCGCGACGTCATCGAGCGCGAGGGGCACGGCGCCCATTTTGGGCACGGCCTGGGCCACGGCATCGGCCTGGCGACGCACGAGGTCCCTTCCATCAGCTGGCGCGCGGTCCCCGCCGCGCTCCCGTGGCCGACGGTGTTCTCGATCGAGCCGGGCGTCTACCTTCCCGGCCGAACCGGCGTGCGCATCGAGGACCTTGTCGCGTTCGATCCCGGCGCCGGAATCGTCGAGCGGCTCACCGGCTTTCCTCGCGGGCCGATGGTCGTCGGCGAATAGCGGAGGCGCTGGACGGGGACAGGGGCGGGCCGACAGACTGGCGGGCCGGCCCGCCCGCCCGAGTACAATCCACGAACCGACACGTCCGGCGCCGCTGCCTGCGGCCGCCCACCGACAGGAGTCATCCTGACCATGGTCTCGACCGGCGACCTGCGCAAGGGGATCGTCATCGAGCTCGACGGCGAGCTCTGGCAGGTCCTCGACTACCACCACATCAAGATGGGCCGCGGATCGGCGCAGGTTCGCATCAAGCTCAGGAACGTCAAGCGAGGGCAGACGGTCGAGCGGTCCTTCCAGGCGGGCGACAAGTGGCCGCGGGCGCACCTGGACCGGCGCCAGGTGCAGTTCCTCTACCGCGATGGCGACGACTTCCACTTCATGGAGACTGAGTCGTTCGAGCAGTTCACGCTGACATCGGAGCAGCTCGGCGACGCGGTCCCGTATCTGCAGGACGGAATGATGCTCGACCGCACCAGCTACGAAGGCGAGACGATCGGCGTCGAGCTGCCGATCACCGTCGACATGGTCGTGACCCAGACGGAGCCAGGGTTTGCGGGCGACACGGCCACCGGCGCACGTAAGTCGGCCACCACCGGCAGCGGTCTGACGGTGCAGGTTCCGCTGTTCGTCGGTGAGGGCGACACCATCCGTATCGACACTCGCACCGGCGAGTACCTGACACGGGTCTGAGCGTCCTCCGATCCGCGGGCTGCACGCGCGTCGCGGCGATCGGGCGATGAGCAAGGAGCGCCCCTGGGAGCGCTGGCTGCGCCGGGAGGCTGTCCAGCCAGAGGGCCCTCCCGGTCCTGAGCCCCCTCCCTGGGCCGAGAGTCTGACTCCGCCGGCCGGCCGGCCCTCGTCCGCCGTCGCACCTCGCGCGCCGCAGCCGTGGCCGCGGCCTGCCACACCGGCGCCAGGAGCGGTTGCGTCGCGCGTCTGGAGCGTCGGGGATGTCACGCGTGTCATTCGGGACGTCGTGCGCGGCGAGCCGGCCCTGCGCGACCTCTGGGTCGAGGGTGAGCTGGGACAGGTGACCGTGAGCGCCGCGGGACACGGCTACTTCACGCTCCGGGACGCGCGCTCCCAGCTGTCCTGCGTCTTCTTCCGCGCCCAGCGCCTGGCCAGCCCGTTCGAGCTCCGGACGGGGCTGCGCGTGATCGTGCACGGGCGGATCGACGTGTACGACGCCGCCGGCACGTACCAGCTCTACGTGGAGACGGTGCAACCGGCCGGCTTCGGAGACCTCGCGCTGCGCTTCGAGGCGCTGAAGGCCCGCCTTGCGGCGGAAGGGCTGTTCGACGCGACACGCCGCCGACCACTGCCCATCTCCCCCCGCCTGATCGGGGTCGCGACCAGCCCGACCGGGGCCGTGCTCCACGACATCCGGCACGTCCTGCGACGCCGGTGGCCCCTGGCGCGCGTGGTGCTGGCGCCATGCCAGGTCCAGGGCGAGTCGGCACCCCCGACCATCGTGGCGGCGCTGGAACGACTCGCCCGGTGGCGCGACCCGGGCACCGGCGCGTCCCCCGACGTCGTCATCCTGGCACGGGGCGGCGGCTCGCTCGAGGACCTCTGGGCGTTCAACGACGAGCGCGTGGTGCGGGCCGTGGCCGCCTCACCGGTTCCCGTCGTAACGGGCATCGGGCACGAGACGGACGTCACGCTCGTCGATTTCGCCGCCGACGTTCGGGCCCCCACGCCGTCTGCGGCCGCCGAGCTCGTGGTGCCATCCCGTGCAGAGGCCCTGGCCGCGCTCCGTGCGGCTCGCGTGCGGCTCACGGCAGCGGCCCTGCAGTCCATCGCCGGCCCGCGCACGACACTCGCGGGGGAGTGGCGCGCGCTGGCACGCTTCCACCCGGCGACGATGCTTGCAACGGAGCGCCAGCGCGCCGGCGACCTGCTGGATCGCGGGCGGCGGGCGATGGATGCGCGGCTGGCGGGCGACCGAGCCCAGCTGGAACGATCGGCCGATCGACTTCCCCTGCTCGTGAGGGGCCGGGTCGCACGGGCCACAGCGGACCTCCGATCCGTCGCGTCCGGCCTCGCCGCGCTCTCGCCGTACGCGACCCTCGAGCGCGGATACGCGATCGTGCGGACCGCAGATGGACGTGTGCTGACGGCAGCCGCGGAGGCTGCACCGGGGGACTCGCTCGACGTGCGCCTGGCGAGGGGTGGATTGGACGCCACCGTAACGCACGTGCGAGACTCCGGGTGATGGAGACGGGCGAAGTGGAAGTCGTGGACGTGGCCGGGACGGCCGTGGTTGGAGCGGCCGGCGCGGCGGACGGGATCTCGGCGCTGGCGTTCGACGCCGCCCTTGCGCAACTCGGCGAGGTCGTCGCGCGGCTCGAGACCGGCAGCCTCGCGCTGGAGGCGTCGATCGCGCTCTACGAGCGCGGTGTCGCGCTCCATGCGCACTGCGCGCGCCTGCTCGACGACGCCGAGCTTCGCGTGCAGCGACTCGTGGAGGACGCGGGGGGAACGCTGCGCGCGATCGACCTGGCTCCCGACGACCCGGACGACGAGGGGACGCCGAGCGCGTAGAATCCCGCGATGCCACCCCTCCCGGAGGACGCCGTGTCGATCCTGGCGTCGCTGTCCGGGCCGCACGACCTGCGATCCCTCGACGAGTCTCAGCTCGAGTCGCTGTGCGAGGAGATCCGGCGCACCATCGTGGAGACCGTCGCCGTCACGGGCGGGCATCTCGGCAGCTCTTTGGGCGTGGTGGAGCTCACCGTCGCGCTCCACCGACTGCTGGAGTCGCCCCGCGACCGGATCGTGTGGGACACGGGTCACCAGGCGTACCCGCATAAGCTGCTGACCGGGCGGCTGGACCGCTTCGGCACCCTCCGCCAGCTCGGCGGGCTGGGCGGCTTCCCGCGCCGCGCCGAGAGCGACCACGACGTCATGGACGGCGGGCACGCCGGCACCGCGCTGTCGATCGCACAGGGGCTGGCCGCGGCCCGCGACCTGCGGGGCACCCACGAGCGGATCGTCGCCGTCGTCGGTGACGCGGCCCTCATGAGCGGGCTCGCGCTGGAAGCGCTCAACGACATCGGACAGCGGCAGATGAACCTCCTGATCGTGCTGAACGACAACGAGATGAGCATCTCGCCCACCGTGGGGGCGCTCTCGAACTACCTCAGCGCCATCAAGCTGTCCGAGGCGTGGCAGACGACCAAGGCCGGCTACGACGCGGTACTCGAGCGTCTGCCGGTCTTCGGGGCGACGGCGCTCGAGCTGTCGCGCCGGGTCCGCAAGTCGGTCGTCAACTTCGCCCAGCAGCCGGGGCACCTCTTCGAGGACCTCGGGATCACCTACATCGGCGTGGTGCCCGGCCACGACCTGACGGCGCTGACGTCGACGTTCCGGCGTGCGCTGCGGCTCGAGGGTCCGGTGATCGTCCACGTGCGGACGTACAAGGGCCACGGCTACGAGCCGGCCGAGGCGGACCAGGTGGGGTTCCACGGTGCGGCGCTGCCGCCCATGGACGTGCCGGGGATCACCCGCCGGCCCGCGGAGGCCCCCACGAACGGGGACGGCGACGCTACCCTGTCGGTCGCCCAGGCCGTCGCGGCGTCGCGCAAGCCGCCCACGTACACGTCGGTCATGGCCCAGGAACTCCTGGCGATCGCCGCCGAGGATCCGCGAGTCGTGGCCATCACGGCGGGGATGCCCACCGGCACCGGCCTCAACCGCTTCCAGGCCGCGTACCCGGAGCGTTTCTTCGACGTGGGGATCGCCGAACCGCACGCCCTCACCCTGGCCACCGGGCTCGCGCTCGGAGGCCTGCGGCCGTTCGTGGCGATCTACTCCACGTTCCTCCAGCGCGCGTTCGACCAGACCGTCCACGACGTGTGCCAGAACGACCAGCCGGTGGTCATCGGCGTCGACCGCGCGGGGCTCGTGGGCGAGGACGGCACGAGCCACCAGGGCATGTTCTCGCTGCCGGCGCAGCGCCAGCTGCCGAACCTGGTCGTGGCGTCGCCGCGAGACGAGCAGGAGCTGCGGCGGCTCCTGCGCACGGGGTTCGCCCAGGAGCACCCGTTCGCGCTGCACTACCCGCGCGACCCGGGGTTCGACCTGCCCGACGTCCCGGCCACGACCATCCCGGTCGGTGAGGCCGAGGTGCTCCGCCGCGGCCGCGACATCCTGTTCGTCGGTTTCGGGCCCATCGTCATGCGGGCCGCCGCGGTGGCCGACGTGCTCGCCGGGGACGGCTGGTCGGTCGGCGTCGTCAACGCGCGGTTCGCGCGGCCGCTCGACGAGCGGCTGATCCACCGCCACGCGCGCGGCGCGCAGCTCGTGGTCACCTTCGAGGAGAGCGTGGATGCCGGTGGTTTCGGCTCGGCGGTCCTCGAGTCGATCGCGCGGGCCGGTCTCGGCGATGCGCAGCTTCGCTCGGTGCCGGTCCGTATCGTCGGGATCCCGGCCGGCCGGTTCGTCGAGCACGGGTCGGTGGCGGACCTGCGCGAAGTGCTGCGCCTCGACGTGGCGGGACTCGAGGCACAGGTGCGGGAGACGATCGCCACGCTCGGCATCTCGCCCTCTCGTCCCGTCCTGAAGGCCCGATCCGCCTGAGCCGGGTACGCCTCGACCAGCTGGTCGTGAGTCGCGGCCTGGCGGAGACGCGCTCCCGGGCGCAGGCGCTGCTCCTGGGCGGCCGCGTGCGGGTCGGAGCGGGCGACGGTGGGCGCACGGACCGCAAGCCCGGCGACCTTCTCGACCCCTCCACGCCGATCGAGCTCGTGGAGCGTGTGCCGTACGTGTCTCGCGGCGGCGAGAAGCTCGCCGGGGCGCTCGACGCGTTCGGGATCGCCCCCGAGGGACGGGTGTGCCTCGACGTCGGCGCGTCGACCGGCGGGTTCACGGACTGTCTGTTGCGGCGGGGTGCCAGGCGTGTCTATGCTCTCGACGTGGGTCGCGGCCAGCTCGCCCCGTCGCTCCGCGCGGATCCCCGCGTCGTCTCGATGGAACGGACGCACGCGCGCCGGCTCGACCCCGCGGACCCCCAGCACGTGAGCCTTCCGGAGCGGCCGTCCCTGGCGGTCGCGGACGTCTCCTTCATCTCGCTGTCCCGGCTGCTGGCGGCGATCGCCGCCCAGCTCTGCCCGGGGGCGGACATCGTGGCGCTCGTGAAGCCCCAGTTCGAAGCGGGCCCGCGGCTCGCCGCCCGCGGCGTCGTGCGGGACCCCGCCGTCCATCGGAACGTAGTCGACGCCGTCCGCGCGTACGCCGGCTCGATCGGGTTGGAGGTGCGCGGCGAGACCGCCTCGCCCCTGCTGGGCCCGGCCGGCAACCGCGAGTTCTTCCTGCACCTCGCGGTTCCCGCCTGATGCGCCTGGGATTCGCGGTCAACCCAACGATCCCCGCGGCGCTGGACCTTCGAGAGCGAGCGCGGCGCTGGTGCGACGAGGCCCGGGTCGAGCGCTGGGACGTTGCGGCGGAGGACTCCCAGCGGCTGATCGAGGGCCTTCCCGGGACCGACGTGCTCGTCGTGCTGGGTGGCGACGGCACCCTGCTTCGGGCGGCGCATGCGGTCGCGGCGGCCGAGGCCGACGTCCCGATCCTGGGCGTGAACCTGGGGAAGGTCGGCTTCCTGTCGAAGGCCGAGGCGCACGAGCTCGAGCAGGTGCTGGCGAGGGTGCTCGACGGCGACTACGTCCTCGAGGACCGGATGGTGCTCGAGGTCCGCGTCCTGCCCGGCGGCCGGGATGTGGGTGGACGGTCGTTCGTGGCGCTCAACGACGCGGCCATCGTGCGTGCCCGCGAGGCTCGCGTGGTCCGCCTGGAGGTCACCATCGACGGGTCGCATCTCGCGACCTACGTCGCGGACGGTGTCATCGTCGCCACCCCCACCGGTTCGACGGGCTACTCGTTCAGCGCCGGCGGACCGATCCTGGACCCCACGAGCCGCAACCTGGTCGTGACGAGCGTGGCGGCGTACCTCAGCGCCGTGCGGTCGGTGGTAGTCGGACCTCAGCACACGGTGCGTGTCCAGGTCCTGGCGGCGATAGACATCCTGGTGAGCATCGACGGGCACGAGGACGTGCTGCTGACGGTGGGCGACGTCGTCGAGGTGCGTGCGCGCCGGCGTCCCGTCCGGTTCGTCGAGCCGCGGGGAGCCCCGGCGTTCTGGGATCTGCTCCGCGAGAAGGCCCAGCTGCTCCCGTCGTGATGCTGCTGGAACTGGAGGTCCGCGACCTCGCCCTCATCGAGCACGTCCGGATCGAGCCGGACCCGGGATTCACGGTGATCACGGGCGAGACCGGCGCCGGCAAGTCCCTCCTGATCGACGCGCTGGCGCTGGTCCTGGGAGCACGGGCGGATGCCGGGCTGGTCCGCTCGGGGGCGAGCGGCGCCCGCGTGCAGGCGCTCTTCGATCGCTCCCCGGAGCCGCTGATCTGCGTCCGCGAGGTCACGGCCACCGGGCGCAGCACGGCACGGGTGGACGATGCGGCCGTGACCGCCCGTCGCCTCGCCGAGGAGGCGGGGTC
>Ga0209415_10003567_pt1 | contig 28942 bp, 29 predicted proteins | sample PeaSoiSIISIP2007_FD_187696 | JGI IMG/M metagenome (GOLD analysis project Ga0209415, IMG submission 187696) | Peat soil microbial communities from Weissenstadt, Germany - SII-SIP-2007 (SPAdes) (version 2) | ecosystem: Environmental > Terrestrial > Soil > Wetlands > Peat | place: Germany...
GACGTTAAGGCTGCACGGGCTTGAAGTAGACCCTACTTTCGGGATGTCGCCATCTACTCTACGCTACCAGGCTACTAGTTCTGTGCGAGTTTCCACGGAGGCCGCCTAGTGACTAGTTCCGACGCATGGCACGCTCTACTGATCTTCGCGTCGGCCTTCGTGTTGGAGGATGTCGCTGTGCTTGGCGCGGCACTCCTGGTGGCAAACAGTATGGTGTCGCTACCTTGGGCCGCGGGCAGCAGTTTCGCCGGAATCTGGTTCGGCGACGTGGGCCTGTACCTGCTCGCGTTGCGCTTTGGCCGCCCCGTCTTCGAAAAATCGTGGTTCAAACGTCTCTTTGGGAAGAAGACGGACTTGGCCAGAAGCGAGACATGGTTTCGAGACCACGGTGCCGCCGCCATCCTGTTGAGCAGAGCTGTGCCTGGGACGCGCCTTCCTACCTATTTGGCGGCAGGCCTGTTGAAGGTTCCCCCCGGCCGATTCATATCGATCACCGCCTTGGCGTGTGTGGTTTGGGTAGCTGCGCTCTTCGCGTTTTCTTATCACATCGGCATGATGGTGATCTCGGAATTCGCCATGTTCCGTTCCGAAGCGGGCAAGCTGGCCGCCTGCATCGTGCTGGCGACAGCCCTGGCATGGCCTTTGCATAAGATCTTGAAGAAGATATCCTTCCGATCCCTTCGCCCCGGTTTCAAGAGAATCGCGCGCTGGGAATTTTGGCCGCTTGCGGTGTTCTACATCCCGGTGGTCGCCAAATACCTGGTCCTGGCGATCCGGTACCGGAGCCTCAGTCTTCCAACACTCGCCAACCCCGGAATGCAAACGGGCGGTCTGATCGGCGAGTCGAAATTTGAAACCCTGGCGGACCTCGCCCGCGCCCATCCCGATTTCACAGCCGAAACGCATTTGGTCCGATTTGTTTCCGTCGAGCAGCAGGCCGATGAGATTTGCCGCGTTCGTAGCGAACACAAACTCCCGTATCCGCTGGTTCTTAAGCCGGATGTCGGGCAGCGCGGTCATGGCTTCCGGGTGATTCATTCGGACCAGGAAGCTCGCTCGTACGCCGCTCGCTTCGCACGGGACGTGCTGGTCCAAACGTACGTCCCGGGTCCTCAGGAGGCTGGAATTTTTTACTATCGCTTCCCCCACCAACCGGTGGGAAGAATCTTTGCGATCACCGAGAAGGTCTTCCCCGTGGTCACCGGAGACGGCCAGCGTACGCTGGAGGAGCTGATCCGCCATGATCCGCGTGCCTCTATCCTCGCCCGCACATATCTTCAGCGATTCGCCAGCCAGCGCAATCGCGTCCTCGCGGCGGGAGAGTGCTTGAAACTCGTCGAGGCTGGGAATCACTGCCAAGGCGCGATTTTTTTGGATGGAGGCCGCCTGTATTCGGTCGAGCTGGAAAAACAGATCGACGAGATCTCACAATCCGTGCCGGGCTTCTTCGTGGGGCGTTACGACGTTCGTTATGCGTCCGAGGATGCCTTGCGAGCAGGCCGTGATTTCCAGATCATCGAGCTAAACGGGATCTCTTCGGAGGCCACTAGCATTTACGATCCGGCCAATTCTTTGTGGAGCGCCTACCGCACGCTGTTCCGCCAGTGGGAAATCATCTTCGCCATCGCCGCCGAGAATCGTAGCCTGGGATCGCCGCCCACAGAATTGAGGACGATTTGGGAGAACTGGACCCGCTACCAACGCCGGGCCACGGTCTATCCGGTGAGCGACTAATCTCGTCATGACGAATCTCGAAACGATCGCCACGCAGCCGGATTGCCTCCACATCAAGTGCGCCGAAATCTGGGGCGGCATCCTGGCTATTGACACGGACGTGTCCACCGCCGGGCTGTCCGCCAGCATCTTCAGCACGGCCCACGATGGTGACCGGGGTGGCGACATGTATTACGTCAGCGTCTGCAAGTGGGACTACCTGACGCGCATCGCCCTCGCCGACCTGCGCGGGCACGGAGGGCAAGTCAGCCGGCTGAGCGCATGGGTTTACGAGTCCATGCAAAAACGCATGAACACGAACTGCGGGAACAAGATTCTCTCGGACCTGAACGGCGAGGTCAAAACCCGGGGCTTCAGTGCGATCACGACGGCCGTTGTGGTGGGCTATCACACCAAGAAGAAGAAATTGTTCTTCTCTTATGCAGGGCACCCGCCCGCGTATGTGCAACGCGGGGGAGACGGGTGGCAGCCCTTGAATTTGGACTCTGGCTCCGGCCCCGCGAACCTGCCGTTGGGGGTTCTTTCCAACGTCAAGTACGATATGGAGTACGTTAGAATGAAACCCGGCGACCGGATCTGCCTGTACACGGATGGCGTGACGGACTGCACCGGGCCGGAAGACGAACCGTTTGGCGAAGCACGGCTGGCAGAGTCCCTGAACCGGAATGCCGCGCTCACACCAGCAGGGTTGAAGACCGCGATCTTGGCGGATCTCGAACGCCATCGCGGCCCTTGCCCTCCGGACGACGATGTGACGCTGCTCATCGCGGAAATTGCGTGATCAGTCGGAACACGACGAGCCAGGATTCCGCGACTCCCGTTCGACCTCGATCAGATTGCGAGGCACGCAGGCCAAGAATACACGCATGATTTGCGGATTCTGACGCGCGGCCCGCAGGATCGACTCAATCTCCTCCGGCGAGAAGTAATCCCGCTTTTTCTCCTCCATGCGGCTTGCCGGGACATTGCGGTAGAGCCAGACGCGGAACGATTCCAGGCCCGGTCCATATCCGAGGGCAATCGCCTCCAGATCGGCCGCTCGTTCAAAACGTGCAGCGAAGGGCGCCCACACCAAGCGGATTAAACTTGCCAGACCCATTCTGCTTTGGCGATTGAAGTAGTCGATGTGAGCGAGCTCATGCGCTATGATGGCTCGCAATCCGTCGGGGGGAGCGTGCCGGGCGATTGCTTCCGGATTAAACAGGATCATATAGCGAAGTTCGCGCCCAAAGAAGAAACTGGGAAATGTGAAGCGGCTTTCGAAGTAGATATAGTCGCTGCGCATCGGGTGCAAGGCAATCTCCACATTCTTTAGTTGCGGATAAGACGCAGCACGGACGCTCTCCAAGAGCGTGGCGATCTCCTTCGACGCGATATTGTTTTCGAGACTGTCCGCGAGAGACGGGCGGAGAGCGACGTAGCCGGCGATTCCCGCGCCACCGAGCACCAGAACCAGAATGATTCTTCGCAAGCCCCATCGTACGGCATCCAGGCCTTCAACTTGTCCTTCCCGGCTTCTGAAGAATGTTGTCATCACGGGGAATAGTTCGGTCCTGGGAGAGATGTAACAATAGCGGGAAGTCACAAAATGTGCACGTTAAGCTGGATCCGCGGCAGCGACGGATACCAGCTGTTCTTCAATCGCGATGAGAAACTGACGCGCAAGAGGGCCACGCCGCCTCGCCTTGCTACGCGCGACGGAGTCCGATTTCTCGCTCCGGTGGATGGCGATTTCGGTGGAACCTGGATTGCTTCGAACGAATTCGGCGTTTCGATCTGTCTATTGAATGGCGCGAACCTCACGGGCTCCTGCGACGGCCACCCTAGAAAGGCGCGAAGCCGCGGACTCTTGCTTTTGGACCTGATTTCATCCTCGTCCGCGGCGACAGTTTGGGAGCGTCTTCGCAAGGCGGAACTAGCCTCCTTCGAACCACTTACACTCGCCGTCCTCGAACCCGGGAAGCCGATAGCCATGGTCGAATGGAACGGCTCGCAAAAGACTTTTGTCTCTCAGTCCAAGCCTTGTTTCATGCTGACCTCGTCCTCCTTCGATACTGAAGAAGTCCGAACGAGGCGCCGGCAAGAATTTAACCGCCTGATGGTTTCAGCCGCTTCATGCGACGCCAGGTTGCTGTCAGCGTTCCATCGGAGCCACAGCCCCGCCCGCAGCGCATACTCGGTGTGCATGCACCGGCCCGACGCAGAAACAGTGAGCTTCAGCAGGGTTCGGGTCTCACCCGCGGAGACCACCTTCCTCTACGCTCCGGCGGCCCCGTGCGAATCGGTTCCTGAGATGCCGCTGACGCTCACGCGCCGTAGCGTCCTCACAGTCGAATAGACCCCGAACCGGGGTCATCTCTTTGCCAACACTGCAGGCGATGAGATTCGTCCAATGAACGGCAATTCCTGTCGATGCATGATCAGCACGGCAAGCGAGCAAACAAATACAACCACGGCGAGCGCGAACAGCTCGCCATGATCGTCCACGAGCGGCAGAGCGATTCCCAGCCTTGTCAAATGGAAGAAGATCGCGCCGCTGATCACTCCCAATGAGAGAATCGCGCCGAACACGACAGTCTGCGGGAGCAGCAGGAGTATCGATGCTATCAACTCCACCACTCCGCTGCCGATGCGCCCCCCCGGTTCCAATCCAAGAGTCGTGAAGATATAGACAGACTCTTTCGCTCCCGTGAACTTGAAGAACAGGGTCTGCAGGAGAATGACGGCCGCGATTCCTCGGAGCGCCCAACTTGTGATCATGAATGCTTTGCTATGGTGCATAGGTCCCTTTCTGGTGTTTGAGAAATTTCAAGGCCTGGGTCTTGCCGAGATACCGCTCTAAGAGCCTCGGCTCTGTCTTCGTGAGGTCGACCACTATCAATCCGTCCAAGGCGTCTGAGAATTCGGGATCAACATTGAATCCGAGCAGCTTTCCCCCGAGCCTCAAGTACTGCCGGAGCAGAACGGGGATACCAATTCGCGCGGGTTCGAGATCCGAAATGATGTCGGAGAGATCCTCGACGTCAAGGCTCACAGCCGGCAGTGCCTCCGTCTGGGACCGTTGGCTCAACGGACGCCGGATGGAAATGAAACTCATCCATTCTCGAAGTGATGCATATCTCTCGAGGAACGTCACCATCAACTCACGCGAGACCGCCTGATATTGGTTGCTAATGCTCACCGGACCAAACAAAACCTTGTATTGGGGATTGCGAGCGACATAAGCTCCGATGCCTTTCCAGAGCGCCAGCAACGGTGCGAACCCTCTCTGATACTCCGGTCGCACGAATGACCGGCCCAGTTCGAGCGCGGGCCCGATTCTATCGAGGAACGAATCCGCATACTTAAAGAGCGTCCTCGTGTACAGGTCCCGGATCATGTCGGTTCCGGCCAAACGATAGGCTCCCACAATCTCGCTCGTGGCCGGCTTCCATACAAAGAGGTGCAAATAGGTCTCATCGAACCGATCGAGATCGATCGTCTTCCCTGTCCCCTCGCCCACGCCTCGAAACGTGTGCTCCCGCAACCTGCCGATTTCTTGCAGGATCCTGGGAATGCCTCGCGCGGACGCTATATAGACTTCAAGATCACCCGGTTTTGTCAAAAGGCTTGTCTCGCCAAGGCGCGCGACCTCCTGGGACAGCAGCGCCGGATCGCCGACCGTTGTCACGACTTGTGTCAACCTCGGGAGGGACGTTCTGGCCTTGTAATCCGGCCGCGCCGCGAGCAAGTAAGTCCTCCAACGGAGGTACTCGGTGCGATGCTTCGGCGTGGGAATCTCCAAGAGCTTCTTGCTCGTGATCGGACTACCGATTCGCAGTTCGACTAACCGGTTCCGCTTGTTCAACAGCTCGCGGATCAAGAGCATCGTGCGAAGCTTTGCGTGGATCATCCCGAAAGTCTGGAACAGAATGCTGTTGGACCCTCTGATATAGGCAGGGACCACGGAAACAGCGGTTCCTGCGCGTGACGCTGTTTCGACCATTCGGGCGACAGCGGTGTGCCATTCGGAATCGATTACGGCCTTCTCGCGGAACTGAAAATGGGAAACTTCGCCGGCGGGAAACACCACCAGACAGCCGCCGCTCTGGAGAAACTCGATCGCCCGCCGCAACCCGGTTGAGTTGCGCCGCGCTGCGGAGCTTCCGCTCATGGGATCCACGGAGATGAGAAGATCCTTGATTTCGGGAATCACGGAGAGAAGTTCGTTTCCCAGAAATCTCACGTCGGGCCGGACTCGCGGTAGCACCGTGGCGAGAACCGCGCCCTCCAGAATTCCGAAGGGATGATTTGCCACGATCACAACTGGCCCGCTGCGCGGAATCTGCTCGAGGTCGCGCTCACCGACGCGATACGTAATCGCCAGCCGGTTCAGCACGCGCTCCGGAAGGGGCCGAGCCCCGACTTCGGTACCGATCAGTGCGTCGACTCGATTTAAACCGAGAAGGCGCCCCACGAGACCGCGAACTGGTCTCGGAATGGCAATGACGTCGTCGAGGATCGCAGTGAGATTCACTGCCTATCGAATGCATCAAGGAGACGAATCTATTCCGAATTCCGCCGAAAATCAGCGGGTTCTGCTTTCAAGACGAGATTCGAGCCTGAACGAACCAGATTCCCCGAGATTTCCAGAGGCTCGGCGACGAAGGACAATATTTCCTTGTTCAGCGCCCGGCCGTCCGATCCGACCAGCAAGAGGACCTGGGTTTCACCGGCCGCATCTTGCGCGACGAACGCGGGTGGTGCACCTCCGCTGATACAGCGCGCCGCGCAGTCCCGATGCACCTTGCCGTTGCCCGGGTTCATCACTCCCAGGTAGCATTTGCTGTCCACGATTTCACCGCGCAGCCGGACTGGGCCGAGATCGGTCAGAACACTGACAATCCCAGCGGGCGCCTGCGCGGTCTCATGCAGCGATTCGGGAAGCACCTCCAGCATTCGATCCTGGCCTCGCTCGATGAGCGATCCTCGCAGACTAACAGTCTTGCCCTGCAGCCCGGCGACCGGACCGGATAGTCCGTGTTTGCCGGGCGCGACCAGGAGGAAGCTCGCGTTGGTCGTTCGAAAAATGGGATAGGGCCACTCTTCGATGACTCCCGAGTAGTCGTGGTAAACCCCGTACTCAAACCTGCTGTCGGCATACGGGGGCTGGCCGAAGATAAGCAGCGCGCCAACTGCCAACCCGCTCAGGACCAGTGCCGCCGCGATGCGAATCGTCCAGCGTCCCAGCGAACTCGGAGCCTTCGGTAAATAGCCGATATAGAAGTCTTCAATCATAGCCGGGCTCCCGTGCGCGCGGACTCAATTCTCGCCGGCTCCACAAGCGTTCCGGGCGGAAATGCACAAGGGTGGACCAGGACTCTCTCTCCGACGATTCTGGTTCGAAACGTCGGAACCTTGTCCGTGAACGGCGCAGGCGACGCCCCCGATTCCGGCAGATATTGATAGCCGTGCCAGGGGCAAGTGATGCAGCCATCGACGATGCGTCCTTCGCCGAGCGGGCCGTTTTGATGCCGGCACACATTGGATACGGCCGAGATCTTTCCGTCATAACGAAAGACTGCGATGCGCTCGCCTCCGGCCGAGATGACTTTGGCGCGTTTCTCGGGGATGCTGTCTATCCTGCATACTTCCAGAAAGCCTTCGGTTGTGGCCGCGGCCACCAGGCGGTCGGCACGCCGTTCCTTCGCGCCGGCCAAGAGATGCAGCGTCGCGACCAGCGCCACGCCGGCTCCCAGCAGCACCGCAAGCGCTGTATTCGTATCGGACTGAAGCGCGCCCAGGACTACGTGAGCCACCAACAGCGCGTAAGCGAAGTACACCATCATGTGGATTCGTTTCCACACTGGCGCGGAAAGGTTATGAAGCCAAAAATCGTGACTCGTCGCTGCCATGACGAAGAGAATCAGAAGAGCCAGGAATCCCAGGGCTTGAAAAGAAAAGTTGGCCAAGCTGCCGTAACGGGTGTTGCTTATGAACAAGCTGACAAGCGGCGGGACATCGCCGAGGGCATGAAACTGGATGATCGAAAACACGCCATGAACCAGCGCGGCTAAGAACATGGCCACGCCCAGGTGACGCCGGTTGTAGAGCAACGGAAGGAACCGGCGATCCAGGCGGCACAATGGCCCGATGCAGAGGATGAGGTGGAGCAACAGGAGAGCAAGTGTTCCGAAGGCTCGAATGAGCAGGGTTTCCGCCGTGGCCGTCGGATAGATCAATGCGCCACCTCCGACGAAGATCGCTAGATACAGCAGCACTCCAGCCACGAGAACAGAATCGTAAATCCGTTTCTGCCGGTTCCATCCTATTGCTTGATATTGAACACTCATTTGTACCGCTCCCAGTGCACGGTTGGATTGTTCGGCATCGTCGGCCTGCGCACGATCAGACCGGCCGCAAACAGAGCTCCGAGGAAGGCGGACAGGAAGACCCATACCCAGAAGTGAGTGTGGCGAAGCGGCTGTATCATATCGGCCTCCGTCCTTCGCGAATCCATCTGTCAAGCAGCAGCGGCCACAGCGCGGCGACCCCCGGAAGGACGATCAGCCGGAAGCCGGCTTTCGATCCCCTGGCCACGGGATCGATACGGCCGATGCCCTTCGTCACGAACGCAATTGCAAACAAAATCCCGAGGACTCCATACGCGGTTAACGCGTTCACCAACCACTCGGCTGCAGCCATTACGGGCTCCTTAGGCTCCACCGTCCACGGGGATCGCGGCGCCGCTGATTTGAGACGCCGCGTTGGACATCAGATGTACCGCAAGCCTGGCGACCTGGCACGGATTAACCCACTTCGAAAAATCGGCTCCTGGATCGGCTGCCCGGTTTGCAGGGGTGTCCATGGTCCCCGGTAATATGACATTCGCGGCGATGTGTTTGTCGGTGTTCTCGCGCGCCACGGTCCGAATCAGCGATACCAGGCCTGCTTTCGAGGCCGCGTAAACACCGGCCATTGGCGACGGTTCAACGGCGGCCTTGCTTCCGATTGCGATTATCCTCCCGGCCCCTTGCTCCCGCATGCTTGGCAGCACAGCCCGGATGATGTAAAAGGCCGATCGCAGGTTGAGATCCAGCATGCGTTCGAGCGTCGCGTCGTCGGTATCGGCAATCGATTGCCCGCCTGCGAAGCCGCCAATCAGGTGAACCAAGCCGTCGATGCGGCCCCACTGATCCGCCACGGCCTCAATGAGCCTTGTTGCGCTCTCACCATTCGAGAGTTCCGTTGCTATTGCGGAAAAACGTTCCTGGGGAAAATCGGAACCGGAAATTGACCGGGAAACGCCTACGACGCGTGCACCGGCTTCAAGAAAGGAGTTCGTGACAAACGTCCCTAGACCTCCCCTCGCTCCTGTAATGAGTACGACTTTGTTGTGTAGTTCCATGAGTGTGCTCCTTCAATCTCCAGGAAGAGCATGCAACGTGGCTTTCCAGCGAAAATGACCTGCACGAACGAGATGCGCCCGACTCCGTAAGTTATTCCCGGATTAATTTAATGTTGCGACTCGTTCGCGGGAATAAGCGATTAGGTTCAGTTCATCTACTGGAAGCTGGAGGTACCAACTATAATGAGAGCGATTGCGGTCTATCCAGGTCAGGCAAACAGCGTTCACCTTGCTGAAATGACGAAGCCCGGGGTAAACGACATTCCGGACGGTCGTGGAGTCCTCGTAAGAGTGTTGCGCGTAGGAGTAGACGGAACGGACAAAGAGATCAATGCAGCAGAATATGGCACCGCGCCCGATGGGTTCAACTTCCTTGTCATCGGCCATGAAAGCTTCGGTCAAGTCGAAGAAGTGGCCCCGAACGTATCTGAGCTGGCGCCGGGCGACTACGTGGTGGCGATGGTCCGCAGGCCGGGCTTCAGTATTTACGACCGGATCGGGCTGCAGGACATGACTACCGACGACACGTATTTCGAGCGCGGCATCAACTTGCGGCACGGATACCTGGCCGAGTACTTTGCTGACGACGCGGACTATCTCATTAAGATTCCACGCGGTTTGAAGCACATAGGAGTTCTGCTCGAACCGATGACCGTGGTCGAAAAAGGGATCTCGCAAGCGTACGAAATTCAGCGAAGGATGAAGGTCTGGCGTCCTCGGAAGGCCGCTGTGATGGGCGCAGGGACCATCGGACTGTTGGCTGCCCTCGTTTTGCGACTTCGCGGTCTGGAGGTAACCGTCTTCAGTCGTGAGCGCAAACCGAACCGCAATGCCGAACTCATTGAGCTTACCGGTGCTCGATACGTCTCGGTACAGGACACGACCATTCTCGATGGCGCGCGAGAGCTCGGACCGTTTGACGTGATTTTTGAAGCGACCGGCTTCTCTCCCGTCGTTTTTGACAGCATGCAGGCGCTGGCGAAGAACGGCGTACTTGTTCTCTCCAGTATTACGGGCGGCGACCGCAAGACTGAGGTACCAGCCGACCGGATCAATCTGGATTTCGTGCTCGGCAACAAAGTCATGGTCGGCACCGTCAACGCAGCGCGAGAACACTTCGAAGAAGGCGTCCGCGACATGGCCAAAGCCGAAGCCGAGTATCCGGGCTGGCTTCCGCAGCTGCTAACGCATCCCGTGAAAGGCCTGGAGAATTACGAACAGTTGTTCCACCTGCTGCTGAATGGGAACGGGGCGATCAAGGTGTTCTGCGAAGTAGCGGAACTTTCCTAGGAATTCGGCTTTAAATGCGGCCAGGGTTCTTGAGCGACGAACACTAGGCTGGAACTACCAAGCCCGGCCGCATCGAGTCGCTGTGCCGGTTCCAACTGACACTTGAGACGTTGAGCGCGGACAGGACACGTTGAGGCTCTCCGAGATCGCTCCACCCAAGTCCAGGCGCGGGAAGTACAGCCAGATCGGAAGGGCGTTTTGAGAGAACCTCATCCGAGAAATTTGCCGCCGGTATCTTGGCGTAGATCTCGTGCAACGCGCTGGCCTCTATCACTGGAGAGACGGTGGTCCACATCGATTCAAACGAATCGAGGAGGTCGGGAAGAGCGCGGCGAATCATTTCAAGGAAGGCGCTCACGCGTCCCACCATCACGAAGCTGTTCCATAGACAGCCTCGACGCATCAAGCGAGTCGCGACCCTGCGGGAAGGCTTCTCCCAGAAGCAGCGCACTCCGAAGACTGCGCCGCCGCTGAGAGAGGCACCCGGTTCAATCCAACCATAGGCTTCCTCAGGTGAATCGGGGGTGACGCCGAGGAGAGTGACGCGTTCCGGGTGCTGTTCCGTCTGGGCGAAGGCGAGTTCCATGTGAGATGTAAAAGCCTCGTCGTCAGCGAAATGATGATCCGAGGGGAAGAAACCCACGACAGCCTCAGAATCGATCTGTTGAAGATGCGTCAAGCTGTACGCGATAGCCGGCGCAGTGCCGTGGTTATAAGGCTGAATCAGCAGGCGTTCACGGGCGACGCCGGACAGCTGACCGGCGTAAAAACGCTCGTGGGTCTGGGTCAGTAGCAGAAGCGTCCGTTGATCCGTGACTATCCGGGATACCCGTCGCCGCGTCTGGTCCAACAAGGTTTCACAGCCGGTTAGTGCGCAGAACTGCTTAGGCCTGTCATCGCCTGATATCTTTCGAGTCAAAGGAAGTAGTCGTGTGCCGTCGCCTCCGGCCATGATCACTCCCCAGCGTCTGGCGAGGATACCACTTCCGGCAGGCCGCCGTGCGGCCAAGATTGAGCTTTGCATGCTTCTAAATGGCACTTCTTGTTAGGAATATTCCGTAACCGATGATGGACCCTGGCGAGTCCAACAGACCAGGCTTCCACGATTTGTCGAGCCTGAGTGAGAGATTCTGCATCTTTTTCCCCACTGCCCCGTCAGACCGAACAACAAGCGGAAGATGACTCAAATGGTTGCCGAAACTAAGAACCACGCTGAAGTCGGGCAGCGGATGGCCCCGTTCGAAGTAGAGGCACTCCCGCACATGGACGACTTGTTCCGGGCCGCAGTCCGCCTTCTTCAAGATCAGGGCAAGGCCAGCGACGTGGTTCAAGAGACGTACCTGGTGGCGTGGAATTCCTTTGGCAAGTACCAGCAAGGAACCAACTGCAGGGCTTGGCTGTTTCAGATTCTCTTTAATGTGGTCCGCCATGAGCGCCGGACCTGGTTCAAATGGATTACCGGCAGAGAAGAAGACTTGGCGGCAGCGCAATTGGTCGCGCCTGTATCGATTCCTGACAAGCTGACGGATGGCGATATTCTGGCTGCTCTGGACAAGTTACCAGTCCAGTTCAGAGAAGCCCTCTTGCTGGTCGACGTCGAAGAGTTCTCTTACAAGGAAACAAGTGAAATCCTGGGGGTGCCGATTGGAACAATCATGTCCCGGTTGAACCGCGCGCGTGGACTTCTGAGGACTCAACTGAGGGATGTCGCGCGATCCTACGGCTTGTCTGCTGCGGGCGCGTAGATCGGATGGCATTCCCTTTGCACTATCCGGCTGATACTCTGCGCGCTACAACCGCCCGGCGCAGCTTGCCTTATGTAGCAAACGGCGCGGCCGCGCTGAATCTTGCTTCGATTTTCGAGGAATCAAAGTCCGGCACGGTTCCGAGGCCGAAAGCAACATGGTTGGCGAATTTCGCAAATCCTACCAAAACCACGGCCTCAAGAATCTGTTCATCGGTGAACCCATACGTGCGTAAGGTGTCTATGTCGGCTTCACTCACTTTGGCCGGCAGGCTGTTCAACTTCTTGGCGAAATTGAGTAATGCCTTAACAGGTAACGGAAGGTTGGTGGCGGTGTGATCTACCGCGATCTGCTCCGGCTCTGGCCCCTGGATCCCCAGCATACGGATCATCTCGCAGTGGGTGGTGACGCAATAAGTGCTGAGATTAGCAGCCGAGCACACCAGGAAAATATACTCCTTCTGCTGACGCGTTAGAGCAGTTTCCTTGGTGACGATGGTCCATCCGAGTTGGGTCTCGGCCTCGATGAGGTCGAGACGCATGGTCTGCGCGCGATAGAAGTTCGGAATAAATCCAAACCGCTGCTTAATCTGCGCGAACACCGGATATTCATTCTCGTCCACCGGTTCTGTTCGAAGATAGCTCAATGGTTCCCCCGTCTTCGGAGCTTGTCCCCACGAGGGCACTTGCGCTGCGCCTGCGCGCCCCCTCAGGAACCAATACGCGAATCGTACCATCGCTTGCAATAATGGTCAATGGGAGGAGTGGGAGTCAATCCTGGTCGCTTCTGATCTTGCTCATGATCTTCTGGGTAATGGGCCTCATAGCCGCCTCCGGCAGATCGAACGAGCCACTGTCCGTAATGATCTGAAGTGTCTTACGAGTGGAATCGACTATCACCTGGCAGGTTTGGCAATGGGAAAGGTGATTATCGAGCTGCTGGCGTACTTCGGCAGCGACATCGTCTTCCAGGTAATTCCCAAGTTCCGCCATGAAATCCACGCAGCTAATCACGTACCCACCCTTTCGGATCTTTAGCAAAATGAGGGGCGAGCGCTTCGCGCAACATTAGCCGACCGCGCAGCAGGCGCGACTTCAACGCGGGGATCCCTAGGCCGAGCGCCAAGGCGGCGTCTTCGGCGGAAAGTTGCTCAAAATCGCGCAGTAATACCACGACGCGATACTTCGCAGGCAGTTTCATCACGGCCCTCTCTACCAAAGCCCGTCTCTCAGCTTGAGCGTACAACTGTTCGGGGTTCTCGGTCCAAGCGCGGACCTGCCGTGGACGAAATCCCTCGTCACTTTCAGAGCCATCGTTGTCCAGACTTTCCACGGGCCGGCGCTCCCGGAGCTGTTGAAGGGCCGTATTGCTGGCGATGCTCACCATCCACGTAGAAAATTTAGAACGGCTCTGAAAGCCGGCCAAGTGCTGGAATGCCTTCAAGAAAGTATCTTGCATCGCGTCACGAGCCTCATCCGGATTGCCCAAGATCCCTAGCAGAGTCCGGTAGACTCGTTTGCTGTGGCGCTCAATCAGAGCCTCAAACGCGTGCAAGTCACCGCCCTGGGCCCTCCTCACCAACTCGCCGTCCGGGTCAACTAACTGAGCCTCAGTTGGGAGACGGCTTTCAGTTGGCGAAAGATGCGGGATATTTTCGGCAACGCGACGAAAGGACCGCTGAGGAGCGAAGTCCGGAGCTGGGCCAAGTCCCATCTGGACTGTGTTCAGAAAATGAGTAAACGCGGTCACGACGACCGCTTCCAGCAACTGCTCGTCTCTAAACCCACACAAGCGGAGAGAATTGACGTCTTGCTGCGAGAAGGTCGAGGGCGCCTGCGCGAGCTTTACGACAAAATCGAGTAGTGCGTGGTCAGCTTCTGCCAGCGAGGCCTGACGGTGGTCTGCCACCAGCGCGTAAGAATCTTCAGACCGTACCCCCAACAGGCACAGGATCTCGCAGTGAAGGGTCACGCAGTACGTGTTTTGATTAGTTGCTGAGACCGCAAGCAAGATCCGTTCCTTTTGCATCCGCGTCAACGCATCTTCGGTGAACAGCACAGCGCTAAAAGCAGCCGCCTCGGCCGTCAGCACATCTGGCCGTGAGGCCTGCGCGCGAAACAGGTTGGGCAGGAAGCCGAAGTTCTCCCGAAAGAAGGTGAGCAGTGCGGGATCACTCGGCGGGTCTGGTGGCTGCAGATAAGGGCCCCACCGTTCCTCAGTCAGACTTGGGACTTCGGCTTCCTTGGCGGGGTCTGCGGAAGCCGGTGAGAATCGCGGTGGCGCGAAATCCGGTTCCGCGCCCACACCTTGGGAAAGCGAGCCGCGAAAATTGCCCCATCCGGCCACCAGGATCGCCTCCATCACGGATTCGTCATTCACGCCTATTGCAAGAAGGCGCGTTACATCGTCCCGCGAGATCGACGTGCTGCGCGTGCCCAACTGGACGGCAAAATTTAGAAGCGCCGTTTCACGCGGAGAGAGATCCGCCTGCCGCTCGCCGGTAATGATCCCTTCGAGCTGTGACTCCGGCATTCCGAGCAGGCGCAACATCTGGTAGCGCGCCGCAATGCAATAGGTGTTTCGGTGCGCGGCCGCCAGCGCCAGTAAGATGCGCTCCTTGAGAATCTGTGAGAGGGTTCGCTGCTCAAAAAGGATAGCACCTGCCAGCGCGGCCTCGGCCTCGATTACTCGCGGCAGGAGGGTCTGTGCGCGCCACAGCTTAGGCACGAACCCGAAATACTCCCGGAAGGCCGTAAAAGGCTGAAAAGACTCGCCTAGTTCCAACTCCCGCAGGTAGCTCATGCAGGCGGTATTGTACCGCGGCCGGCCGCTTCCTGGATATTGGTCGAAAACTCGTTGGATTCTTGAATAGTTTCTTCACTATCCAGCCTGCGCTATTTTGGACTGACTCTCGATTGATGTCGATCACGCCGTTGTAGTCGTTTGCGAGAGCAGGATTTAGTGCACCCCTGGATGCTGACTCCCCCAGGGCAGCTTTGGAAACTTTGTCGCAGGCGCGCCAAGCACTCGATGCTCAGTAGACCATCCCGTTGCAGATGTGCGCCATGCGGGAGTATGCGGTGCGTCGTGGCTGGGCGATCGCTCTGCCGGTAAAAGAAATCGGTTCCGGCGCACCCGAGCGGAAACCGCGAGAGCAGTTGCTGGAAGCGCGCGGCGCCGCCAGATCGATGGGGTATTGTTGTGGCGGCTGGATCGCTTGGGCCGGCCGGCGACGATCTGTTGGGCACGTTTGCAGGAACTGAAACATCTCGGTGTCGGGTTCGTCTCAGTGACCGAAACACTGGATCTGACCACACCGACTGGTCGAGCGATGGCCGGCCTGCTGGCCGTGTTCCTGAGCTCGAACGTGAGATCAACACCTTCTCGCGGCCCCCTTTACGCTAATTACGGCTAGCGTAAAAGGTGTGGTTGAATTCGCTTCTACATTCGACGGACCCTATCTAGTCTCCCTGACGAGGTCCTTCGGTCCCTAAGATCGACCGGTCGGACTAGCGGCCAAGATCCCGACTCTTGCTACGCTCAGATTGCTTCGTTACGCTCGGGATTTCGAGAGTGGTTACGGCGTCTTGAAGCGCCTTTTGATAGCGACCGAGCCATCCATCCCAACCATCATCCTGGGGGATGATGCCCCGGCGGATAAGACGTTGCCCCATCTCACGCAGCTGGCGCTTGTTGCGCAAGATGGCCTCTGCATCGCCCATGTCATCCATTTCCAGCGCAGGGCGGCTCTCTGCAGCCGACTTTCGAAGTTGAATGAAACAATTCGTCCGCAAGCCCCCGCGATTTCGGGCCGCTTCGATTTCGGGAGTGTAGTAGACGTAGTGGACTCGCGCGTCCGTTCCTTCGAGTAAGAGGTAGCTGCGTCCTGAAGACTCTTCCTCGCCGTGGACGAGGATTCTGCCTTCCAGCCTCGTAAGGTTTCGAAGGTCGAGCACGGCCATCTGAAGGCGCACATCGGAGATTAGGGCTCCATGTGCCGCCAGAGTCTTTTGATGGTCGGCGCTGCGCTGCATGGCTCGGAGTACGCTCGCGAAGTCACGCCGTACACGCCAAGTCTTTGGGTCGGTGGACTCGGCCAATCCGACGGATTCGAGGACCATCAGTCGCTCGGCGGTGCGCCGTTCGATCCGCGACGTGCTTGGACCGAGTCCCGCGCGGCTTGGGTCCTTGTTGACCGTGAAGAAGGCGGACTCAGCGTCCTCGGCTCTGTCAGCATCCCGCTGGATGATGCGGTCAAGGGACGTGTAACGATGTTGATGTACTTCACGACGTTGCGCATCGGCGGCATCGAATTCCGTCCGATACCCAAGCTGGCGCGTGCACAAATCCTCCGTGATGTGGCGGATACCCTCCCTAATGAAGTCCCTGCTGAGACGAAGCGGCCGACCTTCCCCTCCTACACCTCGCAGCGCAACATGAATATGCGGATGCTCCGTATTGAAGTGAGCCACCGCTACCCATTCAAGCCACGTACCGAGATCGGTCTCCATCTGTGAGATCAGATCGCAAGTCAACCGTTTCAGGTCCACCCGGTCGCCAAATTCGGGAGACACAATTAACTTCCAAAGCCGCTCATCGTTGGCCTTTTGCCAACCTTCGAGGCGCGCTGCGATGTCGATCGATTCTTCAGTGGCATTGAACCCTACTTCCCTCGGATCACCCTCGTGCGTAGCGCTCTCGCGGGCGACGTAACGTCCGTGGGCTCGCCACTGCCCATTGCTAGTGTTCCTGGAATACAGCACCCGCACCGCGCAGCGCTGGGAGTACGGTCGGGTGCGAGATCTCGCCATTCCGAACCCAATTACGCGACGCCTTCGGACTCCGCTCATACGGGCGTCGCGGGGCGCGTGTGCGCCCTTTCCGCGCTTTCCGTCGCGTTGGCTGCTATATCGCCCGCGCAGACGATTATTCATGGCTTTACCGGGATCAACAACGCCGGAGCCAGCCCGTGGGCGGCGCCGGTCGAGGGATTCGATACGAATCTCTACGGGACAACGGAGACCGGAGGAAAGTACAACCACGGAACTGTCTACAAGATCGGCCCGACGGGTAAGCTGATCTGGCAGCACGCCTTCTGCGCCGTCGCGGGCTGCCCCGACGGCTCCAGCCCATTCGCCGCACTCGAGCAGGCCCTCGACGGCCACCTCTACGGGGTCACGAAGGCCGGCGGATCGGCATCGCTGGGAGAAAGCTTCGCGATCAGCGCAAACGGCAAGCTGTTGCGGCTGAGTTCTTTTTGCGACGACACCAACTGTGTGGATGGCGCGCAGCCGGACTCTCCGATGGTGGCGGCCATCGACGGCTGGCAGTGGGGGACTGCCGCTAACGGAGGGAACAATGGCAACTACGGGGTCATTTTCCAGCAGGAGCTGGTGAATAACGGCCAGCGCAACGTCTTGTACGACTTCTGCAATGCCCCGGCGTGCGCGGATGGCTACTTCCCGGAGGGCCCGCTTGTGCAAGCCTCCGACGGCAAGATCTACGGGACAACCACCTCCGGCGGTCTCTTCGGCGGCGGGACGATTTTCCAATGGGACCCGGCGTCGCTCACTCTCAGCACGCTATACCATTTCTGCGCTCTTCCGGGCTGTGCGGACGGCAGCTATCCGTCCTCGGGAGTCATCCAGGGCGCAGACGGCAACTTCTACGGCGTGACCAGCGCCAACGGGGTCGGCCTCAACGGAGGCGGCAGTGGCACCGGGTTTCAGTTCACGCCGCAGGGCGCGCTGACGGTGCTGCACACCTTTACGTGGCCCGATGGCGCCTCGCCGGCGGGAATCGTTCAGGCGACGGACGGCAATCTCTACGGCATGACCAAGGGCGGCGGAAACAGCAATCTCGGCACCCTATTCAAGATCACGACCGGCGGGATCTTCACCAAACTGCACGACTTTGCCGGCGGCCAGTTCGACGGCTCACAACCGCAGAGCGCGCCGGTTCAGAGGACGGACGGCAACATCTACGGAACGACGCTCTCCGGCGGGTCCGTGCTCTCTACCGGCGTCGTGTTTCGCCTGAACACTGGGCTCAGTCCCTTCGCTAAGCTCCTGCCCGCCCTGGGCCAGGTGGGTTCTGTCGTGTCGATCTACGGCACACATCTGGCGGGGACGACCGCGGTCAGCTTCAACGGCGTTCCCTCCACCACGGTGACACAAGCGTCGCCGACGCTGGTTTATGCAGCGGTCCCGGCGGGCGCCACCACCGGACCGATCAAGGTGACGACCACCTCGGGCACGTTGATCAGCAACGTGGCCTTCACGGTGCTTCCCTGACGGCACCCGGCGTGTGGACTCCGCGCACCTTCGCTACCTCGTCGCGACCTTTCGCTTGGACTCAAATGGGGCGGAGGACCACCCTGCCCCCTTTTTGCGTGTGCAATCGGGCAACAGGGTCAACCACGTCAGGAGACTCGCTCTGTGTCGTCGAAGTCTGCTATGCGGGACGGCGCGCGGAGGAGCGGGATGCGGCGATTCGGGCCGCGGAAGGATGGCTCGTCCAGGACCGTGGCGACGTGCCTGAGGTCGGCGTTAGGTCCGGTTTGAATTTACCGTTCTACCCGTCCCAGGTTTACAGCCTCGACTCCTCAGTCGAACTTCAGCAGATGGCCAGGAAAGAGGGTGCTGCGCGCACAGCCCCGCCCGAACGGCCCGCCTCGACAGCGGATTCCTAGAAAGCGCCTTAGATCGACTGCGAAACCACGAACTCGACCGGGCGAATGTGGATCATCGAGAAACTCGCCACGTCAATCCGATGGCTGCGGGCGCTTGCCGACGCACCTTACCCACATATAATTACTGACTGGGCGTATACAATCGCATGTCTCCACTCGACCCCCAACAGTGGGCGGAGGTGCAACGGCTCTTCGCGTGTGCCTCGGAACTGCCGCTGGAGAAGCGCGCCGGTCTACTCGAACGTGAATGCGCGGACGAAGGGGTACGGCTGAATTGCGCTCCTTGCTGGAATACCCGCCGGACTTACTGCATACCGCGGCCGCCTCGATTGCGGCACAAGTATCGGCCGCGTCGGGCGAAGCAGATCCCGACCAACGCCTGATCGGTGCGCGTCTGGGACCTTACAAAATAGAAGCGATCGTGGGGCACGGCGGCATGGGCGCGGTGTACCGCGCTTCCCGCGACGATGGCGAGTTTCGTCAGGAAGTGGCCATCAAGCTGGTACGCGCGGCCGCCCAATCGCCTGCCACGCTGCACCGCTTCAGGCAGGAGCGGCAGCTGCTGGCCCGCCTGGCGCATCCCAATATCGCCCGCATGCTGGATGGAGGCTCTACACCGGATGGTGTGCCCTACCTGGTGATGGAGTTTATCGAGGGCGAACCCATTACCGCCTGGTGCCGGCGGCGATCGCTTGCCGTCGAACAGAATTTGGTGCTTTTCCTGCAGGTCTGCGAAGGTATGGCATATGCGCATCGCAACCTGGTGGTGCATCGTGACCTGAAGCCCGGCAACATTCTGGTAACGGCTGAAGGGACACCTAAGCTGCTGGATTTCGGGATTGCCAAGATACAGCTCCGGTCAAACCGTTTCGCCCAAAATGTATCTTGCTGTAGGCATTTCGGGAGCCATCCAGCACCTGGTCGGTATGAAGGGCGCCAAAACCATCGTCGCCATCAATAAGGATGCGAACGCCCCATCTTCGAAGTGGCCGATTACGCCATTGTCGGCGATCTGTTCGAAGTGGTGCCCGCATTGATCGAAGAAGTCAAAAAAGCCAAGTGCTAATCCCCCGGCGGGTCTTAGACCCCGCACGTTGCTCGCCGCGCTACCGAGCCGTTTTGACGAAACGTTTCGCGTCAAGTTGACGTGGCGGCGACTTACCAGGACCGATGTCCAAGAAAGCCAGCTCGGGGGAGCATTCTCCGAGTGGCCGACGACTCACCCGCAACAGAGCGTTAGAACGCCTTTGCGATTACGGATCGACTATCACACCATCGCGATGACGACCTTGCCATGGTGAGTGCCGGCACCAAAATGACGAAAGGCTTCCTGCGCTTTACTCAGCTCATAAGGACCGTCGATCACGGGGGTCAGCTCTCCGGCTTCAAAACGTTCGTTCAAGTATCGTAGGTCCTGGTTCTGCTTCAGCATGACCAAACGAACGGTCTTGCTCGTTGCTTGCCGAACGCACCATCCGAATATTACAAGCTGGAACAGTCGGGACAAGTCTCCACCGACGGTGGCGTATGTTCCACCGGGACTGAGCGAGCGCGTGTACGCGAACGGAGAACGAGTCGTTTTTGTATCGAGGATTAGGTCGTAGCGCCGGCCGTTGCTGACAAAGTCTTCCTTCCTGTAATCGATCACATGGTCAAAGCCGATGGCCCGCATCATCTCGAACTTCAGCGCACTATCGACGCCGGTCACTTCCACGTCCTGGCACTTAGCAAGTTGGATGGCAATTGTGCCCACGCCGCCACCCGCCCCATTGATCAAGATCTTCTGGCCGGATCTCAACGGTCCGGCCGCAAAGAGACCTTGCACCGCGAGCTGCCCGGCTTGCGGCAGAGCGGCGGCCTGTTCGAAAGTCATTCGAGGGGGCTTCCGTAGCAACGCGACTTCTGGTGCACACACGTATTCCGCAAATCCGCCCCAGCCGCCAGAACCGAACCGCGAGAGATCACCGTAGACCTCGTCTCCGACCGAAAAACGTTGAACCCCGTTGCCGACCGCGGCAACTCGTCCCGCGATGTCGGAACCCAGAATCCGTATCCGCGGCTTATTGAAGAGGAGCGGAAGCATCGGCCTCTGGAGCATCTGCCAATCCCAATCGTTGATTGAGGCCGCATGCACCCGCACCAGGACTTCGCTTTCCTTTGGTGCGGGCCGGCCGATGTCCCTTAGTTCGAGCACCTCCGGCGGACCGTATCGGTCGCGAATGAGCGCCTTCATCGTCCGTTCGTCCTTCAGCAGGGATGTCGAAACGACCGCTTGTCATCCGACAGAGAGCGCGGTTAGGTTCAGTTTAGCCGATTGAAAAACCCATGTCGGGCGAGTCACGCGCAACTCGTACGATCGGTACGGGGAATTGGATCTCCGACTTCGGTACGTGTTTCTGACAACTCGCTCAGAGCGCGCACGACGCTTCCCACAACGCCGTTTGCACTAAGCCGCTGACGCGGCGGACGCTACGCGTACGCAAGAAGGGACAGCAGTAGGGTAAAGGGCGCGATACGGTTGGGTCACAAGGAGGTCCCTGTGACCCAACAACGAAAAATGATGCTGGAGGAACTCCAGCGTCGTAATTACTCCCAGCGTACTGCGGAGTCTTACCTGCGCGCTATGCAAGGATTTGCCCAGCACTTCCATCGTGCCCCCGACCAACTGACCCAGGAGCATATTCGCGAATACCAGACGTACCTGTTTCGCGAGCCTAAGCTCTCCTCCAGCACCGTCAGCCAGCACGTAGCCGCTCTGCGATTTTTCTACGTGAAGACTCTCAAGCGGTCCTATCTGCCGGACGAAATCCCGTTTCCTAAACAACGGCGCCGCCTGCCAATCATCCTCAGTCAGCAAGAAGTGGCGCGATTGATCGACTGCGCCGCCAATCCACTCCACCGGGCCGTGCTCATGACGCTGTATTCGACCGGCATACGGCGAGGCGAACTGGTCAAGCTCAAGGTCAGTGACATCGACGCTCAGCGGATGGTGATCCACGTCTACCAAGGCAAAGGCAATCGCGACCGCGAGGTGCAATTGAGCGAGAAGCTACTGGAAGAATTACGCAGCTACTGGCGCTGGATGCGACCGAAGACGTATCTGTTCCCCGGCTACAAAAATTACCGCCGTACGGACGTGCCGATTTCGGCCAAGGCGGTCTGGCACGCGTGCCGGCAAGCTGCGAAGCGGGCCGGCATCGAAAAGAAGCTCTCTCCGCATTCTTTGAGGCACAGCTACGCGACCCATCAACTGGAAGCAGGCGCTGATCTGGCCAGCGTGCAGAACCTGCTTGGGCATGCCGACGTTCGAGACACGATGATCTATTTGCATCTGTCCAAACGGCACCTGCAGTGCGCACCGAATCCACTCGACGCGCTCGAACTCGCCGCTCCCACGTTCACCAGACGGGCGCAGAGGCTGATGAAATGACCCGGCCCCGTTTGGAGGTGGCCGACATTGTTCGCAAACAGGGCGACGAGTTCCTCGACAGCCAGCCGGGTTGGTTTACGTTTCAACACTTGAAGGTATACCGCGTGCTATCACCGCATGCCGTACCCACACGCTGGGCGGGCATCTGGATCAGTGCTCTCAATGCGGCTATCGCGCCATCTCGTACTGCTCCTGCCGTAACCGGCATTGTCCCAAGTGTCACACCAATGCCCGCAACAAGTGGCTCGCTGCCCGGTCGAAGGAACTACTCGGCGTCGGCTACTTTCACGTTGTCTTCACGCTTCCTCATCAGTTCTCCGGGCTGGCACTCCAGAACAAGCGCGTGATTTATGACCTGCTGTTCCGCACCTGCGCCGAGACGCTACTCGAGGTCGCCCGCAATCCCGAACACCTGGGAGCCGAGATCGGATTCCTCTGCGTTCTGCATACCTGGGGACAGAATCTGCTCCACCATCCTCATATCCATTGCGTGATCCCCACCGGCGGTTTGTCGCCGGATCACACTGCTTGGATTCATCCGCGATATCCCTTCTTCCTACCTGTGGAAGTGCTGAGCCTGATATTCCGCGGCAAGTTCACAGCTGCATTGAAGAGAGCGTTCCGCAGAGGTGAACTGATCTTTCACGGCCGGCTCAGATGCCTATCGAATCCAAAGATGTTTCGGGCTCTTCTTCGCTCGGTCTTTGCACACGACTGGGTGGTCTATGCTAAGAAGCCCTTCGGCGGGCCCGAACATGTGCTGCACTATCTGGCCCGCTACACGCATCGAGTCGCGATCTCCAATCACCGGCTGATCTCCTTGGAAGATGGCAAGGTCACCTTCCGCTGGAAGGACTATGCGCACCACAATCGACAACGTAAGATGACTCTCCGCTCCGATGAGTTCCTACGGCGGTTCTTCCTGCATGTGCTGCCGCACGGTTTTGTGCGGATTCGCTTCTTCGGATTCCTTGCTAACCGGAGCCGGGCAAAAATGCTGCCGCTTTGTCGGAGACTACTGGAGATGCCTTCTCAGGAGCCCACCCCTGCCGACTCGGTTGCCGATCCTCGACCACCAGCGGGTTGGAAATGCCCTTGCTGCTCCGGTCCGATGGTGATCATCGGCACCTTCACAGTCCAGCAGTTGCACTGGTTCGCCGTCGAGCAGACCACCATTGACACATCTTAGCTCCGATCTCTCCCTGGCGGCTCTTCCACACGATTCGTCGCGTGTGGTCTTCCTGTGTTCAATGAGACTCAACATACAGAGAACCTTCGCGAATTACATATCGGTGTGCGCTGGTGATCGATATCAGCCGCGCAAACCAGCCACATATTTGCCTACCGTGCCTTCCGGTAATTGTCCATTACTCACGCAGAAGTACCGAAAACACATTCAATACCCATAGCCTGCCGCATCCGCCGCAAACGTCAGCGGCTTCCTGCAAACGACCGTATCGAAACTGCCCCGGCCTCAACGTTTTCCGGCTAATCGGCTCTTGTCCGCCGGGGCAGTCCCGATACGGTACTAACGTTTCTGGGGCTGCCGTCGCCACGAGTCCGGGAGGCTGTCGTTGCATCCATCGAACCGGTGTAGACTCGATCATGAAGTCAGCGCCACAGTCACGTCAACCGCCGAGTTGGAGCGAGTCTCGGGGAACGGGAGACTTAATAGAGCCGGAGGGCGCACTTCAGTCCCATCACTCATGGCAAGTCAGGAGAACCTCTTCGATACATTTCGAGTGGACGCGATCGACGCGGCTGAGTTGAGCGAGATAGCAGGGCGCTACTTTCCCAGCATACGTGGGGCGATGAACCAACTGAAGTTCATTACCCCAGAGGATGGTTGTTCGCTGCCTCGCCCTCAAACGGATATTTTCGACCATGAAATCCGTATATCCGTCCAGGTGCACCGTGAGCGTATGTGTACCGGGCCTCGCAACCTCCAGTCGGAAGTACCCTTCCTTGTCTGGGTGGGTGAAAGCGGCACACGTTTTGCCGTTACTCCGGCTGGCGCTGATGCTGGGACCCCGGCACCAACATCCCCAACGAGGTCGGCTTCGCCCGTGATCTCGCTGGAGTGAGCGTGCAGCGAATGAAACTCAAACTCTGGCCCCGGGTCCGCAATTGAAATCTACCGGGCGGACAACCATCTCAATCTCAACAGTAGTGGGTTGCGTTGTCAGTGACCCTGATGGCCAGAACGTGCTTGGTACCCGTTGGACGAAGCTTCAATTGAGTATTCCCCGGGGCGAGGTTCGAAAACTCGAACACTCCCCAATTGTCGGAGCGGATGCTCGCTAATTCGCCACTGGCGCCGTGCAGTCGGGCCGGGCCACTCCCAAATTCTTGCCTGGAGAGATCGCCCTGTGATACAAAGCTCGATTGGCAATGTGCGGTCAGGGAACAGTGAGGACCATTCAAACCGGCGGCAAACAGACTCTGATTCACGGGCTGGCCCTCATTCTGGCCGGGCTGCTCTGGGGCTTCGCGCCGCCCGTGACACCATATCCGCGGCTCGCCGTGGGGGCGCACATCCAGTTTGAAACGAACGGCCTGTTGTTCGTGGTGCTTGGCATCCTGCTGCTCAAACTGCCCCACAGCGCAGGAGGCAAGGCCGTCCTGGTTATAGTAGTCTCGGCGTGGCTGACGTGGCTCATGGCCCTGTCCGAGGTGGCCAATTCCTGGTGGGGCGCAAACCAGATGTTGCCCGTTGCGGCCGGTCAGGCCGGCGCGACGGGCGCAGCGCCCTGGCAGGAACTCGTCGTGAAACTGTGTCACGTGCCTGCCGCGCTGGGTTTGATTCTCTCGCTGTCACTCCTGATCATCGGCTTCGTCAAGCACCGCGAACCCCCGGAATAAGGAGCCCGCGATGAACGGGAGCCCGGCACGTGATCCCGCATAAAGGCGCTGGTCCGCCGGTTGCCTGATCGGGATGCAAGTCCGCGCGGGATTGCGACTGAGCGATGCGCATTCCGTCGGTTATCTGCCTGGCCGTCGTCGAGGTGGATTCACGCTGTCCGGAAGTCTCAATCTGGGAAGTGTAGTATCGCGCTCTGGCCGGATCAAGCGCCACTCGTAGAATAGGCTTTCGTGGCCACACCCTTCGCAACTCTGTCCAGTTTGCCGACGATCCGGCCGGTGGGGGGCGGACGCTTCCCTCAACACCGTTTATGGTAAATCAGTCCGCGTTTGCCAACAGCGAGTGCCTTTTGCTTTTTTCCCTTTAATGAAAAAGGAAGACCGAGCTAGCGCTGCGACAAAGGGTGCCAAGCGGAACACGATCGCATCGGCATTGTCAGAAGCACGTCGCTCTGATCGCCATCACCAGTTATCGCCAATGACGAGGATGTGAGCGTCACCAGCCTCTGTGTGTTCCCCCTTGGTCTCCACTCGGGACATTTTTCCAGATCGGATTCGATCACCAGTAGCTCAGCGCTCACCTCGCCTCGCTTATCAGCAAGCAGTTTGATGCTGAACTGGCCATCCGCATCACTGCTCGTAAATGTGGGGTCGTTCGATGAATGCTTCAAAAAGGCCTTCGAGACGGGTACTCCATCGGCGAACTGGACGCGTCCACTCACTTTGACTTGCCGCGCCATCGTAGGAAGTCGAAACTGTAGCCCCTTGATGGTCTTTCCGCGTGCGACATCGATGACCTGGGCCTCGCCTCTTGTTGGGACTCCAGGATAATACGCCGTCGGAAAGGGCGCACTAATCGATATCCGTCCACTCTTGTTCCCAACAATTACGTACCTGCCTGCGGGCATGTCTTTAAGCTCAAATGAGCCGTCTTGCTGAGTGCAATCAAATATTCGCCCACGCTGGCTTGGCTCATCAGCGGGTTCCAGATCAAGACAAGAACCTCGAAGCGGCTTCCCCTCCGGCGTGAGCAGGACTCCAGAAATGCTGTTGTTCTCGTAGAGGACAAAATCCACGCTGACCGCAGTCTGCTTCCCAAGCGTCACGGTCGTGTTCTTGGGAAGAATCTCCCTGGAGCCTGTGATCATTGGGAACTGCAACTTTAGGCCAGGGGGTGTGTCAATGTTCACCGTATAGGTTCCCGGAGGAAGCCCGTAGACTTCATAAACACCATCGCCATTCGTGTAGGCATCGACCTTCCTGTTTTCGCCCGCTATGGCGACGCGCATTCCGGGGAACGCTTGGACCTTGTGAAACCCGAGACTTGGAGAATCCTCGTAAAGGTCGACCTCACCTGACAAGCGGTTGGTTGTAGCGGACTTCGGCAAAGCACGCAGGAAGAGTAGATCGTCTGCTGCGGTTGCAAAAGAACGGGAGCGATGGCATCCAGGAGCCACCCAGAATCCAGGTTCAAGCCGAGAAAGGTAGAACATGACCTCCGCGCCAGCCTGGTACTTCGGCGCGCAGTCATTGCCGCCCTGCTTAAGCACAATGTGCTCGCCGACGGAAGCGCCTTTAAAAGATTCCTTCACCGTGACCCAAGCGGTTTGTGCGGCCATGGAAGGTACGGAGGGCTCCGTACGGTCAACAACGCCTACAAAGACTAACTCCGAGCCAGCCCAAGCATCCCGGGCCGAGGGCCAGCCAGCGCAAACACATCCGAAAGCCTGTGAACTCAGCAATGACAGCAGAAATAGTGTGCGCATGGCTTATTTCCGATCTCCTCACAGTTTACAAACGAGGCGTCCCAACATCAATGTTATGAGCAACAAGTCTCATTCTGGGAAGTTGACGGGCATGGCGCCGGTCGGATCAAGCGCCACTCGGAGAATCATGGTCTGTCCCGCCGAGCTTTTACACGATGCACCGCGCGGACCGACAGCCACCAGATTCGGCGAGGGCACTCACTGTCGTAACGCGCGGACGGGGTCAGTGCGCGCTGCGCGGAACGCCGGCAGGAAACAAGCCGCCAGCGCTGCGATCGCCAGCACCACGAAGGCCGATCCGAATGCCAGCGGATCTCGCGGGCTCACGTTGTAGAGCAGGTTTCCCATCAGGCGCGTCAAGCTTAGTGCGGCGGCTGCGCCCAGCACAACACCACCCGCTGTCAATGCGAGTCCCTGGGACAGCACCAGCCCTAAGAGATTCGGTGTGCCGGCGCCCAGAGCCATCCGCAGCGCCAACTCCCGGGTCCTCTGCGAAACCGTGTACGACATTACCCCGTACAATCCGATGGCGGCGAGCAGCAACGCTAGTCCGGCAAACACGCCCAGCATCGTTACGGCGACGCGTTGCACCGCCGTCGTCCGGTCCACCTGCTCTTGCATACTGATCACTTCACCTGGCGCAAGATTCGCGTCCAGCGCATGAATCTCGCGGACCAGAGCCTTGGTGACAGCCTCCGGCGAGAGCGATGTTCGGATATTGAGATTCAGGCCATTGATATTCTGGCGCATCGCCACGTAGAAGAATGGTTTCCGCGCCTCCGCTAAGTTGCGGTACTTTGACATTCTCGCGATGCCCACCACCTGCATCCAGCGTCCCTTGGCTTGCAGGCGGCTTCCCACCGGACTACGCCCGCGCCAGTATTTGGCCGCCATAGCCTCGTTCACTACCGCGACCAGCGGCGCCGTCTCCTTGTCGGCGCGGGTGAACTCGCGGCCCTCCACCAAAGGGATGCCCATAGTAGCGAAATACCCGGCACCGACCTCATCGTAATCCACCGTAGGGTCCTCGTCCGGGGCTGTTACATAACCGTCGACTGCGATGGGGGCAGAAGAATAGCCAATATAACTGAAGGGCGTCACTCGCGCGAAGGCGACCGATTGCACGCCTCCGAGCGATTGCAAGCGATCCGTCAGCGCGTCCTGAAAATTTCTGGCGCGCTCGGTATCGTATCCAGCGGCGGTCAAATCCACCGAGGTAGTCAGCACCCCATGAGTGGTGAACCCGGGGCTCGTGTTTCGAATCGCGCCAAGGCTCTTAAGGAGGAGCCCGGCGCCCACCAGCAGAACGAAACTCAGCGATACCTGCGCGACGATGAGGCCTCCGCGCAATACCGCCCGGCGGCTTCCACCCACGAGACCGCCCGATTCCGCCTTCAACGCAGAGACCAGGTCGATCTTGCCGCTCTGTACCGCAGGCACCAGCCCGAAAAAAACAGCCGAGATCAGGCAAACGCCGGTGCTCAAGGCAAGCACGCGCCAATCGATCTCACCTGGCAGTCTCATCATGACACCACCTCGCGCCGGGAGCAGCAGCGGGAGCAGGTTGCGACACCAGTTTGCGGCCAGGAGTCCACACGCCGCCGCGATTACCGACAGGGTCAGTCCCTCCGTGAGCAGTTGTTTCAGCAGCCGGCCGCGTCCGGCGCCGACCGCAAGCCGCACCGTCATCTCATGCCGCCGCCCGAATGCTTTTACCAGCAGGAGGTTTCCAACATTCGCGCAAGCGATCAGAAGGACGAAGCAAACCACCGCAAGCGCAACTGAGAGCGTTGGGAACATGGTGCCCGCGTTGTTGAAAGGAGTCTTCCACAGGGGGAACAGTCTGACGCCTCGGCCGCGGTTTGTGGCCGGATAATCGTTCTCCAATCGGCTCGCCACGGCGGATATCTCCGCCTGCGCTTGCTGGGGAGTCACGCCCGGCTTGAGCTGGACGAAACTTTCAATCCAGGGCGCACCGCGGTCTTCGAGTTGGTATCCATCTCGAGTGAATCGTTCCTGCATGGATACAGGGACCCA